>ERZ808042.186-NODE-186-length-53797-cov-13.959103_pt1 | contig 53797 bp, 48 predicted proteins | sample MGYA00380193_ERZ808042 | MGnify/ENA primary metagenome ERZ808042 (study PRJEB31490, sample SAMN06133401) | mouse gut metagenome | isolation source: M1_2 | host: mice | place: China: Chengdu | collected 2015-05 ...
TATTCGGCACGCACCATGACGAAGCGGCAGGCGGACGCGCTTCTGCGAAAAGACCTGCGGAAGTTCTGCGCGATGTTCCAGCAGTTCGGGAAGGATTCGCTTCTGCTTGCCACGCTCGCCTACAATGTCGGTCCGTACCGTCTTTTGGGGAGTGGGAAGATACCCAAAAGCACGCTAATCCGAAAGCTGGAGGCGGGTGACAGGAACATCTACCGGGAGTATATCGCTTTCTGTAACTATAAGGGGAAACGCCACGCCATGCTGCTCAAACGAAGGAAGGCTGAGTTTGCGCTGCTGTATGTACCATAAAGAATAAGTGTCTGACGAAAGAAACTCCGATGAAGCCGCCAACTTCATCGGAGTTTCAGTTTTCATACATTCGGGATTGTCCCTTTGCCTGCAACCTCACCGTCCCTGCAATGCTCTATGATACCGGGTGAAAATCCCATGCTGCCGATTGCGATATGCCGGATATAGTCTGTATATTCCTGACCTTGAAAATTCCTGCCCGTAAGGTTCTTGAAAACCATCTTTATGCTTATGCCGTCGTTGCTGTACAAGATGGTTTTTCCGTTCTGTCTGATTGTTTCCATGATTAAAACTTGTTTTTGTGAATACTATCGTAGATTGGTACAAAGGTTTCTTTGCCTACTTTCTTATCCGCCATCATGCTCATGAAAGAAAGTAGGCGGCTTTTGCCGCCCACCCCTCAAAAGCGGGTGTAAAGTCCCGTTACCATCGTGAACATTTCCTCCAGCATATCGCAATATATCCCCTCGTGCGTTTCAATGTCCTTCGTCCTGCTCTCGAATGTCTTTTTGCTGAACGTCTTGCGGTAGAAACGCATATTGTATAGGTCTGCCCCTCCGTCATAGATGATGTCAAGGCGGTTGGCACTGGTCTTGTTCCTCGCAAGGCTCATGCGCAAGCCGTTGCCCATGTCTGTGAAGTCTTTGCTTCCCGTCATGGCGGCAAAGCGTCTGCCGCCAATCTGCTCTAAAATTGTCTTTGCTATCATATCCGTTGTCTTTTAGGTTTATGGTTCGGGCGGTGCGGACACCGCCCCAATGTTCAAAATTCTGTTTTCTCGGTTATGGGTGTGCATTTTTCCAGCCACTCTTTCAGACATTCCATGCTATACTCGCTCGTGATGACTGCCGTATGGCTGTCAATGGCAGTGAAACGGCTGCTTTCATAGCTGTCTATCCACCCCTTTAGGGTATCAACTCCCCACGCTTCGGCATCGTCAAAGATGCCGTCCAATGCCGTAATGGGTTCGCTGAATTTGACTATCAGCGTTTGGTAGCCTGCTTCGTTCATCGCTTCTCCTCCTTCCTTTCCTTTGCCGTTAGCCACTTGTCCCGTGCGGCTCGACATTCGTCTAATGTGGGTTTGACACAAGAGAAAAGTTCCCCGTCCGTGTGGCGGTAGTCGTATTGCACAAGGGTGCGTTTGCGTCTGTCGATACCCGTTTGGAATTTCTCGTAGTTCTCCGTTCCTGCCGATTGGCAGGTGCTTACTCCGTTAATTGTCATTTTGTTGCCATAGTCGTTGTTATTTAGATGATTAGAAATGTACAGACAGCACTCTGTGTTGCATCACCATTTCGGGGTCGCTCGTGTAGCGTTGGTGCAGGTAGAAATGATGAGAGCCGAAGCCGTAAAGGAAGAACTTGTCAAGTTCGTGTTTCTCGGCAAAGTCCTTGACGCTCGCCCTTAATTGCTCCTCACTCTGACAAAGAGTGAGGAGGTTCATAAATTCAAGGAACATCGTGGGGATTTTATCATCCCATAGGAAAACCATGCTTTCAAATCTTACTTCCATAATGTTAGTTGTTAGATGTCGATATTATGCCGCTTTCATCCGCTGGCGGATAAGGTTGGCGTTCTTGTTCACAAGGGCGATGATGCGGTCGTGGTATTCGGAGTTCTCGTTGCATACGCCACGACACTGCACCACCTCAAAAGTTTTTAGTGACACCTCTATCGTTTCAATTCGTTTTCCGTCAATGGTGGCGGATAGGATAAGGGAGTCTTTTCGTTTGTGGTAACCGCCCACACAATGGTGCATCGTCCTTCCTTCCTCTGCCATTTCTTCCACGCTCTCTATGACTTTGACGCAAATAAGGCTGTCGGTAAAGGCAAGTCCGAAGAATATGCCCTTAGCTTTCAGATATTGTTTCTCGTCCTCAATCGCTTTCCTGCGTTGCTGTTCAGTCCGCTCATGTTTCCTTTGCAGGTTGCGCTTTGCCACCAACTTGTCGTGTTCAACTTTGAGGTCGGCAGGGCAAACGTATTTCGGGCTGTTTGTGTCCTTGCCGAAATGACGCAGGAGGTCTATGGTGTCACGCCACATTGAGCCGTCCTCAATAGTATAGCCGTTGCGGATACATATCTTGATTGAAGCCCAATACTCTCCAATATTGAAAGAGTGGTACAGATAGTAGCGCAACATGGGATATTGCCCTGCCTTCAACAGCGTTTCCGCACGGCTGTCCGACAATAATGCCGGTATTAGTTTGGTGGGTACAATGTCGTGGAAATTGCCGTTAAAGCCGTTTCTGCGGAGCGTCGGCAACACCTTATATCTTGGATATATCGGGGAATATGAGATATGGCGGTACGCTTCATTGTCATTGCGGATAGCAAAAGGAGAAGCGAATGAGAACGTGTCGATGTAGCATCCCAATGTGCGTGGAATGGCAACAACAGCCTTACGCCCTTGTTCATTCCACCAATACTGCCCGATTTCAAGGGCATAGGACTTGGCATTAACCCCTTTCTCCATACCCACGACAAGCAAGAACATTCGTAGCACTTGGTATTCTCCGCTTGTGGTAAGGGTTGTGAAATACTGCTTTTGTCTTACCTTGCGCTGATAGGTGAGGCAGACTTTCAAACTTGCTCCACATTCGGGACACGTACAATGCTCGGTCTGCTCCGTCATTACCCAACTATGACCGCAATCCATACAAGTGGTACGACCTTTCGGCAAGCGGTGTGCATAATGCTCCACGCAATTACGGAATGCCCAATTTATCTGTATCGGGGTTATCGGGCGTAGTTTCTTGCTTTGGGCAAGAACTGCTTTTTCAAATTTGTTTCTCGGTTTCATAAGCCAAAATCAAATAATGAGGGTTGAACTTGGGTTTCTGTTTTCGCCTTTGTCGGCTTGGTGCGGTTCTGCAACTTGCGGAGTTCCTCGTCTTGGTATCTGCGGACTGCCTGCTGACGTGCTTCTGCTTTTTCCTCTGCCGTGAGTTCCACAATGTGGTTCACCGCCACTTGGCATTGGATAGGCTTGCCCACCTCAATCTCGTTCTCGTCATAGTAGTGTACTGCTTGTCCGTATATCTCTCCGTCCGTGAAGCCGTTACAACCGCTTTTCTGCACATAGTTCAGAATGTAGGTTACGCAATCGTCAATGTTCTTGGCTGGATTGCGGTAGTTCTTCGCAAAGAGCGTGTCTTCCTCCGCACGTTGTTCCAAATACATCTGTATCGTTCTCTTGAAATGGTCTGTTCCTTTCATATCGCTGTCGTTTTTATGAGTTGTCAAATAGTATGTTTCAAAATCTCCCTCCAATAAATCGGCTCAACCTCGCTCAATAGGAAGTCTATAAAGTCCTTCCGTGCGTCCTTGTTCAGTTCGTGGTAGAGTCCACGGAACACGGACATATTGCCGTTGAGGTATGTTTCCACCATGTACTCGAAGATGTTGCCCACCTCGTAGTATCTGCATTGTTGCTCCACTGTCTTGCTTCTTCTCTTTGCCATGTCGGTAGGGATTAAAGGGTGAATAACCAAAGAATGAAGCCGAAGAACAGGATAACGGAAAGAATAGCCACGATTACCCCTATTGCCACTCGGAACACTCCGTTTATTATCTCTCTGACGATGTACCAAAGGATGCCGGACACCCAAAAGGCGGTGCGCATGATTAGGGTGCATATCGCAAGCCCTATGTATTGCGCCATTTGTCTGAAATTTACCGTTGCTGTCATAGCCGTATCATTTGTTAAGTTCCACGATGCTGTCTATCCTGCCGTATAGGAAACTGCGGAGTGCGGTCTTGTCGGTAGCCTTGTATTCCGCCCAATGTCCATACTGCTTTACAATGTAGGTTCGGAGAATGTCGGAAAAGTCAAACATCCAACCTTGCAAGGGTACTGCGCTCTTGAAATAGGTGTTGCTGTTCACGTTGCGTGTAAGCCAATCCTTTTCCTCTCGGCTCAATTTCTCACCATTGTTCAGTTTGGTGCGAAGTCCGTACACCTTGCTGCCTTGCAGGTTCTCCAAACTTGGTACTTCCCATGCCACGAATTTTGTTGCTATTGCCGTTCTCATATCCGTTTTGTTTTTGATTTTTTGTTTTTTAATGCGGATTCAAGAGCTGAGGGAGTTGAGTTTCAAACTATCTTATCTGCTTCTCGTTTATCCGACATTTTTTTTAATGCGTCTTTCTGTCGCATCGGTCGTTTTCGTTTCGGGTGCTTAAAAAGGTAGGGATTAGGGAATGCAAGGTTTTTCGGGAAAAATACTACCCGCAGGGCTGGAGATTTTTCCCGAAAACAGGAGGCTTGACCTTGCTTTCCCGTCAAATCCCGGAGTTACCTTTGCGCCCAGAACGGAAATGACTGCCTGATGCGGCTTACTGAAAGGCGCGAAAATGGAGGTAAACGGAAGTAGAGGCAGATTATACAGGAAACTTCAAAAGAGAAATCCGTGAAAAAAGGAAGTCCCCAACAAAAAAAAGACATAGCCGGTAGCGTGAAACCGGGCAAACCACCTGCAAGGAAGTATGGTTTTATCTGTCCGGCCGGACGTGTCGGGGCGGACAGATAAAATCATTCTTCCCGGTTTGCCTGCTGTGGGTGACGGCTTGTTCCATTTATGGGCAAGCGGTCATACACGGCTTTCCGCTTCCGGCTCAAAGGAACAGCGAAAAAGAAAAATTATCTGAAAAGCCGTAAAAACACCTCTTTGGCATAAGCACAAAAGAAATGGGCTTTGCCTCATCAGTCTAAACTGTTGCTTAGGCGTGAGGCAAAGCCCTTTTCTCCGCTTATGCAGTAGTCGGCACACGTTCGTTCAAAATCCTTTTGTACGATGGTGTGCCGACGAATAAAGCCGCTTTTACGGAAAAACTTGTATGAGATAGAAAAAATCAGGGAGATTCATATCAAAATCTCCCGTTTTATTGTTACTTTTGCATACGAAGAGTTCTTTGAAGGTTACGCAACGCGCAGAAGAATAATGCAGCAGATAACTAACTAAATCGTAACCTATTACTATTATGAGCAATTAACCTAAGCTCATTTCCAATAAATTACACTCTTTTCGTAACTTCATGCGACAAACATACAAAAAATATCAATTTGTATTCCATTTGCTAAACGCTAAACTTTCATAAAAGGTTCGCCACATTTCTCCCCAATCGCTTGGGAGAACAAAAGAATTTCTTTTTATTTGCAAGAAAATTAGTAATACCATGAATATGACAAACACTACTCCAGCAGAAAGCAATCTGTCCGGTTTGGACAGAAAAGACTTCCAAAAGAGTATAAACAGCAAGAAAACAGATTTATATATCCTCAGGAACGCGTTGGGCATGGAAGTGGCAGTGACCAATTACGGATGTGCCATCCTTTCGATTATGGTGCCCGACAAAAACGGGAAGTACGCCAACGTCATCTTGGGGCATGACAGCATCGACCACGTCATCAACAGTCCCGAACCATTCTTGAACACTACGATAGGCCGGTATGGCAACCGGATTGCCAACGGAAAGTTCACGCTGTATGGCGAAGAACACCAGCTGGCCATCAACAACGGTCCCAACTCGCTGCATGGCGGGCCGACCGGCTTCCATGCCCGCGTGTGGGACGCGGTTCAGCCCAATGAGTCGACCGTCATCTTCAATTACACATCCGCCGACGGCGAAGAGGGCTTTCCCGGCAACCTGGAAGTGGAAATGACATACCGCCTGGAAGACGAGACAAACGCCCTGGTGATAGAATACCGGGCCACGACCGACAAAGCCACCGTAATCAACCTGACCAACCACGGTTTCTTCAACCTGGCCGGTATCTCAAACCCCTCTCCTACCGTCCTGAACAACATCCTTACCATCAACGCCGATTTCTTTGTCCCCATCGATGAGGTATCCATCCCCACCGGCGAGATTCTGAAGGTGGAAGGCACACCCATGGATTTCCGTACCCCGCATACCATCGGCGAACGTATCGACGACACGTTCCAACAGCTGGTGAACGGCACCGGATACGACCACTGCTACGTGCTGAACAAGACGGAAAGCGGCGAACTGAGCCTTGCCGCCACCTGCACGGAACCCGTAAGCGGACGTACCATGGAGGTTTATACCACGGAGAACGGCGTGCAGCTCTACACGGGCAACTGGCTGAATGGTTTTGAGGGCGCCCATGGAGCGACCTTCCCTGCAAGAAGCGCCGTGTGCTTCGAGGCACAGTGTTTCCCCGACACACCCAACAGGGCACATTTCCCGTCGGCCGTGCTGCTGCCGGGCGATGAGTACCAGCAGATCACCATCTATAAGTTCGGCGTGCAGGAATAACGAAGACAAAACAAATTCATTAACCAATCATTAACCAATTCAATATCTTAAATTATCATGAGTCAACAAAAGAAACAATGGGGAGCCATCATCATTATGATTGCACTCTTTGCAATGATTGCTTTCGTAACTAACCTCTGCTCACCGATGGCGGTTATCGTGAAAAATGATTTCGGTGCCAGCAATGTGCTTTCCCAAATCGGCAACTACGGCAATTTCATCGCTTATCTCGTAATGGGTATTCCGGCAGGTATGCTTATTGCCAAATTCGGTTACAAGAAGACAGCCCTTATCGGCCTATTCGTAGGAATCATCGGCATTCTGGTTCAATGGCTGAGCGGCCATGTGGGCAAGGAAATCGCATTCCTGGTTTACCTTATCGGTGCCTTCATCAGCGGTTTCACCATGTGTATCCTCAACTGCGTGGTCAATCCGATGCTGAACCTCCTTGGCGGCGGCGGCAACAAGGGTAACCAGCTTATCCAGATTGGCGGTGTGTTCAACAGCAGTGCAGCCGTGGCCGTATACATCATCATGGGTGCCTTGATTGGCGACGCTTCCAAAGCACACATTTCCGATGCCACTCCCGCACTGATGATTGCGCTTGCCATCTTCATCATCGGTTTCATCGGCATTTTCTTCACTAAAATCGAAGAGCCCGAACAGGCTCCGGTGGACACCAGCCTCATTAAGGGCGCGCTGAAATACCGCCACTTCGTGCTCGGTATCCTTGCCATCTTCCTTTATATGGGTGTCGAGGTGGGAACACCGACTTATATCCTGCAATACCTTTCGTCGGCACCCGACGCCACCACGCCCGGTCTGGGCATGGACGCAGGCATCGTAGGCCTGATTGTTGCCGTATACTGGCTGATGATGCTCGTCGGCCGCTTCGTCGGCGGAGCCATCGGCGGAAAGATTTCGAGCCGTGCCATGATTACCACTGTCTCCAGCGCAAGCATCCTGCTGGTCGCTTTCGGTATGTTTGCACCTGCCAGCATCACGGTGAACGTCCCCGGAATAGACTGGGCCAACCTGCAACTCATTTGGGCTGAAGTTCCCGTAGGCATCTTCGCATTCCTGCTGGTAGGTCTTTGCACCAGCGTGATGTGGGGCGGTATCTTCAACATGGCTGTCGAAGGCCTGGGCAAATACACGGCAATCGCCAGCGGTATGTTCATGACAATGGTATTCGGTTGCGCCGTCATGGTGGCCATCCAGGGTTGGCTGGCAGACGTCACAGACTACATGACCAGCTATTGGGTGGTATTGTTCTGTGCAGCCTACATCCTGTTCTATGCCTTAATCGGTTCCAAGAACAACGTTTCAGAAAAATAAATCAAGGTTCATTATTTATTCACCTTTAAAAAATAATATCATGGATATAGAATACGTAAGAAGCCGTTTCATCAAGCATTTTGACGGAACAACAGGAGCAGTCTATGCTTCTCCGGGTCGTATCAACCTCATCGGCGAGCACACCGACTACAACGGTGGTTTTGTATTTCCCGGAGCAATCGACAAAGGCATGGTTGCAGAGATTAAGCCGAACGGCACGGACATCGTAAAGGCTTATTCCATCGACCTGAAGGATTATGTGGAATTCGGACTGAACGAGGAGGACGCTCCCCGCGCCAGCTGGGCAAGATATATTTTCGGCGTATGCCGCGAAATGATTAAGCGGGGCGTAGAGGTAAAAGGCTTCAACACGGCCTTTGCGGGCGATGTGCCCCTGGGTGCCGGTATGTCTTCGTCCGCCGCACTGGAGAGCACGTACGCATACGCTTTGAACGACCTGTTCGGCGAGAACAAAATCGACAAGTTCGAACTGGCTAAAGTGGGCCAGGCCACGGAACACAACTATTGCGGTGTCAACTGCGGCATCATGGACCAGTTTGCTTCCGTCTTCGGCAAGAAAGGCAGCCTTATCCGTTTGGACTGCCGCTCGCTGGAGTACCAGTATTTCCCGTTCGAGCCGAAAGGCTACCGATTGGTATTGGTAGACTCCGTCGTGAAGCACGAGCTTGCCTCTTCTGCCTACAACAAGCGCCGCCAAAGCTGCGAGGCTGCCGTGGCTGCCATCCAGAAGAAGCATCCGCACGTAGAGTTCCTGCGCGACTGCACCATGGAGATGCTCGAAGAGTCCAAAGCCGAAATCAGCGCCGAAGACTATATGCGTGCAGAATACGTGATTGAAGAGATTCAACGCGTACTTGACGTGTGCGACGCACTGGAAAAGGGCGACTACGAAACCGTAGGCCAGAAGATGTACGAGACGCATCACGGCATGAGCAAGTTGTATGAGGTGAGCTGCGAAGAGCTCGACTTCCTGAACGACCTCGCCTTTGACTGCGGCGTGACCGGCTCACGCGTAATGGGCGGCGGATTCGGCGGTTGCACCATCAACCTCGTGAAGGACGAACTGTACGGCACATTCGTCGAAAAAGCCAAAGAAGCATTCAAGGCCAAGTTCGGCAGAAGCCCGAAGATTTACGATGTCGTAATCGGTGACGGGGCGCGCAGATTGGAATAAGACACTTAAAATTCTTTTTATGTCAGTTAGGAGACAGGCATCAACCGCTGATGCCTATCTCCTTTTTTTCTTTTATTGTGTAATATACAGATGTTTTTCCTATCTTTGTCCATCGTATTATTCATTTAGGGAGTTGCTTTCGATGCCGAGAAGCGGAACTTGGGAGAGTGGTTGACAGCCTGAAAACGTGTATATCCCTCAAAATGTCCCACCGGACCGCAATAAAAAAGGCAGCCAAGCAATGCAGCATTGCACATAAAGAACTATCTTTGCAAAAAAAAAGAGATTTCAAATCAATAACAACTAATATGAACGATAAGAAACTTATGAACCTCGCAGCGGACAACATCCGTATCCTTGCTGCTTCTATGGTCGAAAAAGCCAACTCCGGACATCCCGGTGGCGCCATGGGCGGTGCCGACTTTGTGAACGTACTCTTCTCTGAGTTCTTGGTATACGACCCCGAAAATCCTGCGTGGGAAGGACGCGACCGCTTCTTCCTCGACCCGGGACATATGTCGCCGATGCTCTACTCTACGCTGGCACTGACAGGTAAGTTCACGATAGACGAACTGAAGGAGTTCCGCCAGTGGGGAAGCCCTACTCCGGGACATCCCGAACGCGACATCATGCGCGGCATCGAAAACACTTCCGGCCCGCTGGGACAGGGACATACCTTCGCCGTAGGGGCAGCCATTGCCGCCAAGTTCATGAAGGCCCGTTTTGAGGAGGTGATGAACCAGACAATTTACGCCTATATCTCCGATGGCGGTATCCAGGAAGAAATTTCGCAGGGCGCAGGCCGCATCGCCGGTGCGCTGGGACTGGACAACCTCATCATGTTCTATGACGCCAACGACATCCAGCTCTCTACCGAGACGAAAGACGTGACCATCGAAGATACGGCAAAGAAATACGAAGCATGGGGCTGGAAAGTGCTCACCATCGACGGTAACGACGCAGATGCCATCCGCAGCGCGCTCAACGAGGCCAAGGCGGAAACGGAACGTCCTACGCTGATTATCGGCCACACCGTGATGGGCAAGGGTGCCCGCAAGGCGGACGGCAGCAGCTACGAAGCCAACTGTGCCACCCACGGTGCTCCGTTGGGCGGCGATGCATACGTAAATACCATCAAGAACCTGGGCGGAAATCCGGAGAATCCGTTCGTCATCTTCCCGGAAGTGGCCGAACTTTACGCAAAACGTGCCGCAGAGCTGAAAGGCATTATGGCAGAAAAGTACGCCGCAAAAGCTGCATGGGCAAGCGCCAATCCCGAAAAGGCGGCCAAGCTGGAACAGTTCTTCTCCGGCAAGGTTCCCGAAGTGGACTGGGCAGCCATCGAACAGAAAGCCAACGTCGCCACACGTACCGCATCGGCCACGGTGCTCGGCGCACTCGCCACACAAGTGGAGAATATGGTAGTCGCTTCCGCCGACCTGTCCAACTCCGACAAGACCGACGGTTTCCTGAAAAAGACCCACGCTTTCACCAAGGGTGACTTCAGCGGTGCATTCTTCCAGGCAGGCGTGTCGGAACTGACCATGGCGTGCTGCTGCATCGGTATGGCACTGCACGGCGGCATCATCCCCGCTTGCGGCACATTCTTCGTCTTCTCCGACTACATGAAACCCGCCATACGTATGGCAGCCCTCATGGAAATCCCCGTGAAGTTCATCTGGACGCACGACGCATTCCGCGTGGGTGAAGATGGTCCTACCCACGAACCGGTGGAACAGGAAGCGCAAATCCGCCTGATGGAAAAGCTGAAGAACCACAAGGGACACAACTCCATGCTGGTGCTCCGTCCCGCCGATGCGGAAGAGACCACCGTGGCATGGAAACTCGCCATGGAGAATATGGCAACTCCGACGGCCTTGATATTCTCCCGCCAGAACATCGTCAACCTGCCCGCAGGCACCGACTACAACCAGGCTGCCAAAGGCGCTTACATCGTGGCAGGCTCGGACGAGAATCCAGACATCACGCTCGTGGCTTCCGGTTCCGAAGTAGCTACGCTGGTGGCAGGTGCAGAACTGTTGCGTAAAGACGGCATCAAGCTGCGCATCGTATCCGCTCCGTCCGAAGGGCTGTTCCGCAGCCAGGCACCGGGCTATCAGGAGAGCGTGATTCCGGCAGACGCAAAGGTGTTCGGTCTGACAGCCGGACTGCCCGTCACACTGGAAGGTCTGGTAGGAGCACACGGTAAGGTCTGGGGATTGGAATCGTTCGGTTTCTCCGCTCCCTACAAAGTTCTGGATGAAAAGCTGGGCTTCACTGCCGAGAACGTGTACAAACAGGTAAAAGCGATGCTATAATGTGGATTAATGTGCTAATGTGGTTAATGTGCTAATGTGCTAATTGGCTGCGCTATGATTAGCATATTTGCACATTAGCACATTAACCACATTAGTACATTAGCACATTAGCACATTGACACATTAGCACATTGACACATTAACCACATTGACACATTATGAAAACAATAGGAATCTGCTCCGACCACGCCGGCTTTGAATTGAAAGAGTACGTTCGCGGCTGGTTGGAGGCGAAAGGTTGGGAATACAAGGATTTCGGAACATACTCCACGGAGAGTTGCGACTATCCCGACTTTGCCCATGCACTCGCCCAAGCGATGGAAGCCGGAGAATGCCATCCGGGCATCGCCATCTGCGGAAGCGGTGAAGGCATCAGCATGACACTCAACAAGCATCAGGGAATACGGGCGGCACTCTGCTGGAAAAGCGAAATCGCACGCCTGGCACGCCAGCACAACGATGCCAACGTGCTCGTCATGCCGGGACGCTTCATCACGACGGAAGAAGCGGACGAGATTATGACCGAGTTCTTCAACACCCCGTTCGAGGGCGGACGCCACCAGCGGAGAATAGACAAGATACCGGTAAACGGATAATATCTACGAACCGGGGAGCTTCCCTACTTAACCCGCCAAACTCATCCCACGAGACGATTTTCCTCATCCCGTGGGATGATTTTTTTCGTCCCGTGAGATGATTTTTTTCGTCTCGTGAGATGATTTTTTTCGTCTCGTGAGATGAATTTTCCCGTCCCACGGGATGAATTTTCCCGCTTCCAATCAATTATTACACCCTTTCAGTCAAAAACTAACCCATACCATCAGGAGAGTTTCCCTACTTTTGTAGATGCAAATCAATTACCATTTAAAATCATAAAAAGAGAAACGCATGAAGAAAGTAACCGGAATCATCACCCTGCTCCTGTCGGCCGTTTTGGCAACTGCCAATCCGATAGATTTTGACAAAGCCTTCAAGGAAAGCGTCGCGATTGAGAAACAAATCAAGAAGACATCGTTCCCCAAACGCACCTATCTTATCACAGACTTCGGTGCCAAGCCCGATACGCCGGACGCACCCTGCCATGAAGCCATCAACCAGGCCATCGTGACGTGCAGCCTGAACGGCGGCGGAACGGTCGTAGTGCCCAAAGGGACGTTTCATACCGGACCGATTACGCTGAAAAGCAACGTGAACTTCCACGTGGAAGAAGGCGCCGTACTGAAATTCTCCACCGACCAAAGCCTCTACTTCCCCGCCGTCATCACCCGCTGGGAAGGCCTCGACTGCTACAATGCCCACCCGCTGATATACGCCTACGGCGAGAGCAACATCGCTATCACCGGCAAAGGCACCATCGACGGACAAGGTTCCAACGAAACCTGGTGGCCGATGTGCGGCGCTCCGCGCTATGGCTGGAAAGAGGGAATGGTGGCGCAGCGCAACGGCGGACGCGAACGCCTGCTGATGTACGGCGAAACCTCCACCCCCGTATATAAGCGTGTCATGAAGCCTGAAGACGGCCTGCGCCCGCAGCTCATCAACCTCTACAGCTGCAACACGATACTGATAGAAGACGTGACGTTGCTGAACTCCCCGTTCTGGGTCATCCACCCGTTGCTGTGCGAAAGCCTCATCGTACGCGGCGTACACGTGTTCAACCGTGGTCCCAACGGAGACGGCTGCGACCCGGAATCCTGCAAGAACGTGCTGATAGAAGACTGTACGTTCGACACGGGCGACGACTGCATAGCCATCAAGTCCGGACGCAACCAGGACGGACGCAAATGGAACATCCCCAGCGAGAACATCATCGTGCGCGGCTGCTTCATGAAGAACGGCCATGGCGGTGTGGTCATCGGCAGCGAGATATCCGGCGGCTACCGCAACCTGTTCGTAGAGAACTGCCGCATGGACAGCCCCGACCTGGACCGCGTCATCCGCATCAAGACCAGCACCTGCCGCGGCGGACTGATTGAGAACGTGTTCGTACGCAACGTCACCGTCGGCCAATGCCGCGAAGCCGTGCTGCGCATCAACCTGCAATATGAAAACCGTGAGCAGTGCAACCGCGGCTACGAACCTACCGTGCGCAACATCCACCTCAAAAACGTGACTTGCGAGAAGAGCAAGCTCGGCGTACTCATCATCGGACTCGATGACGACAAGCACGTCTACAATGTGAGCGTGGAAGATTCCCGTTTCAACAATGTGGAGAAAGGCGGCAACCAGATAAGCGGAGCAAAGGACGTCACGTTCAAGAATCTGTATATAAACGGAGAAGTGGTAAAATAATAGAAACAACTCTTTTTTGCTTTATTCTGCTTATCTTTGCAGCAATCAAGAAACCGTCATATGCCTATTATCGAACTATCATCCCTCTCCCACCCCGGAGTAGAAATCTTCAGTACGCTCACCGAAGCGCAGTTGCGTAACCGCATCGAGCCTTCCAAAGGCATATTCATAGCCGAAAGTCCCAAGGTGATAACCGTTGCCCTGAACGCCGGTTATGAGCCTGTGGCGCTCTTGTGCGAACAAAAGCACATCGACGGCGATGCCGCAGCCATCATCGGGCGCTGTGGAGACATCCCGGTGTATACGGGCAAACGGGAACTGCTTGCCACACTGACCGGATACACGCTGACCCGCGGTGTGCTTTGCGCCATGCGCCGTCCGCAACTGCCCAGCGTGGAAGAGGTATGCAGGGAAGCCCGCCGCATCGTGGTGATAGACGGAGTGGTAGACACCACCAACATCGGCGCCATCTTCCGTTCGGCAGCCGCCCTCGGCATAGATGCCGTATTGCTCACTCCCACTTCGTGCGACCCGCTCAACCGCCGTGCGGTACGGGTATCCATGGGTTCCGTATTCCTGATGCCGTGGACCTGGCTGAACGCTCCTCTTGGCAGGCTGAACGATTTAGGGTTTCGCACGGCGGCCATGGCGCTTACCGACGACTCTATCTCCATCGACAATCCTGCTTTGGCCGCCGAGCCCAAACTTGCCATCGTAATGGGAACCGAAGGAGACGGGCTGGCGCACCAGACCATAGCCGAAGCCGACTATGTGGTGCGCATCCCCATGTCGCACGATGTCGATTCGCTCAACGTGGCTGCCGCCGCTGCCGTGGCATTCTGGCAGCTCCGCGCACCAGTATTCTTCTAAGGGAGTTATCGGGAGTCAAAAGGAGTTATCACTTCGCTCCGTTAGGAGTTAAAGCCAATAGTACAGCTAATGAAAAAGTTTCAGCTGAAAAGTTTAGAGTAGTCTTGTAAAGAGCTACATTAGCTTCGCAAAGAGCTACACTATTTCCGTAAAAGGATACGGCTTTGCGCATTTTCTTATTTACATCAACCTATAAATTGAAATTTATAGCTAATTTTGCTGACAAAGAGTGTATCTCAAGATGATAAAAAGTATGTGATATGAAAAAGTATCTCATTGGTTTTCTGACATTGGCATTGACGTGCAACGGTTGCGGCACAAGCCGGACAGTATCGGGTAATCCCGGTGCCATATTTGCCGGAGCATCTATCGGCGGGAACGTAGGCAGTGCCATCGGCGGACTGATAGGCGACAACAACGGCGGCTGGCGGGGCGGTTACCGCGGTTCGGCCATCGGTACGATTATCGGAACCATCGCGGGAGCAGCCATCGGCAATGCTGTTTCTACCCCCAAGCAGGAGAAACACAGCTATCGGATAGAACGGGAAGAGTCTTACGAACCACCGCACGAAACGCATCGCCCCCCCTCCCCTTTCAATGCCCTGAAGATACGCAACCTGCGCTTCATTGATGATAGCCGCGACCACACAATCAACTCCGGCGAAAACAGCAAAGTAATTTTTGAAATCATGAACGAGGGAAAACAGACCGTTTATAATGTAGTACCGATGGTTGCCGAAACCACGGGAATGAAACGTATCTACATCTCACCCTCCGTAATGATAGAGCAGATTGCCCCACACGACGGGATGAAATATACCGCCACCATCAGTGCTGGCGAACGGATAAAGACGGGAAACGTCGTCATACGCGTAGCCGTGGCAGACGGAAACGGGCAACAATACGACTGGCAGGAATTTTCACTGCCCACCCAACGCAGAACAAGGCTTCATCGGTAAACGCCCGACACAGGAGCACAGGGAGTAAAAAGAAATATGGAAGAAGCACGAAAAGAAGCCCAAAGGAGTATAAACGCTTAAAAACAACAAGATTTATATGGCCGATAACTATTTGGAAAAACAATACGAACAATACGAGGCACGGAAAGCCGCCTGGGAAAGAGAACGCAAATACGGGAAGAAGAAAAAGAAGACCGCATACCCGCATACCAGCTCCACACAGAACGATACGGACGATGTTCTGTCTGCACAAGAGGAAGCAGACAGCGACACCGACTGCATCATCAATACGGACAATGATACGCTGACAGATGACTGACCTACCGCCATGTTCCACCATTTCCATACCGACATAGCAGGTATATCCTTGCCGGAAAGATTCACTTTTCCTTTCTGCTATACGCCCCATCCGCTCTGTGTGGCAGCCGCGGAAGAGGTGCAGGAGTACCTTGCCCGACAGACCGCGTGGCTGGAAGAGCTGGCACGGGGCAAGATGTTCGGCGTCCTGGTAGTGCAGACGCAGGCGGGCGAAACAGGCTATCTGGCTGCCTTCTCCGGCATACTGGCGGGCAAGAACATACACCCGTTCTTTGTGCCGCCGGTCTACGACCTGTTGCAACCGCAAGGTTTCTTCAAGATAGAGGAAGAACAGATTTCGCAAATCAACGCACGCATCAGGCAGTTGGAAGAAGAACCGGAATACCAACGGCAGGCGGAACAGCTGACCGCCCTGCGGCAAACCGCCAAAGAGGCGTTGGAAACAGCCAAACGGCAGATGAAAGCCGCCAAAGCGGAACGGGAAGAGCGGAGGCGTCGGGCAGCGCTGTCTTCCGTTTTGCCGATGTCTCCCGAAGAGGAGAACGCCCTGATACGCGAAAGCCAATTCCAGAAAGCCGAATACAAACGCATGGAACGTGCCTGGAAAGAACGGATTGCTCCGCTACTGCAAGCCGTAGCCTGCCACGAAGCCCGCATACAAGCACTGAAAACCGAGCGCAAGCAGCGTTCCGCCGCCTTGCAACAGAAACTGTTCGAGCAGTTCAAGATGCTGAACTACCGGGGAGAGACGAGGACGCTCTGCGACATCTTCGCACAGACCGTACACAAAACCCCGCCCGCCGGAGCCGGCGAATGTGCAGCTCCCAAACTGTTGCAACAGGCATATCTGCACGGTTGGAAGCCTGTTGCCATGGCTGAGTTCTGGTGGGGAGAGTCGCCCAAAACAGAGATACGACATCACGGACACTACTACCCTGCCTGCAAAGGCAAATGCGAACCGATACTGAAACATATGCTGCAAGGCCTGGAAGTGGACGATGACCCCATGCAGAAAGCATTGCTGTCTGCCAACGGCAAGGAGTTGGAAACCGTCTATGAGGACGAGTGGCTGGTGGTGGTGAACAAACCGGCAGGTATGCTGTCCGTGCCCGGCAAGGAAGATGCGGTATCCGTTTACAGCGTGATGCGCGAACGGTATCCCAATGCAAACGGTCCACTGATGGTGCACCGCCTGGACATGGCTACATCGGGACTGCTGGTGATAGCAAAAAACAAGCAGGTACATCAGCACCTGCAAGCGCAGTTCCAAAACCGCACTGTAGGGAAACGGTACATCGCACTGCTCCAGGGCATCATCCCACAGGAGAAGGGCACCATTGAACTGCCGCTATGCCCGAATCCGCTCGACCGTCCGCGACAAACAGTGAATGCCGAACACGGCAAACCTGCCGTAACAGACTTCGAAGTACTGGAACGCAAGAACCACCGCACCCGCATCGCCTTTTATCCCCGTACCGGACGCACACATCAGCTGCGGGTACACGCCGCCCATCCGCTCGGGCTGCATTGTCCCATCGTGGGCGACGAACTCTACGGAACGAAGTCCGACCGCCTGTATCTCCATGCCGAACAGTTGGAGTTTACCCATCCGGCAACCGGAGAACGAATAAAGATTACGCAAAAGGCAGACTTTTAGAGCCTGTTTAACCAATATACATACAGGTAGCTATCGAAAACCTATTTATATCTTGTAATCAATACTGCCTTTGTAGGACAATTATAAAGATGGGCAATCCAGGAGAAAAAGAAGACGAAAGTTGTTGGATTTTTGATACGGTTGTCCTGAAACTTATACCAGCGACTTGAATAATTCAAAAATATCATGTACATTTGCTAGATAATATCTGACTTTATGAATATTGGGCAAAAAACATTCCAAACAGAACAAGAACTTTGGCAAGCATTTTTATCTTCCGATAAGAATGCTTTCGCGTACTTGTTTGAGAAGTATGCCGATGCCATGTATGCATATGGTCGGAAAATGACCCCTGATGCAGAATTGGTCAAAGATGCAATTCAGGATGTGTTTGTCAAACTCTATAATAACAGACAAAATCTGAGAGAAACTGTATCTGTAAAAGGATATCTTTTTATCGCTCTGAAACGGACATTATTGAATTTATCTCAGGCACATTCCATTCTGTCTTTAGAAGAAATGGATGAGGTTCGTTTTGAGATTGAACTGATTTCACGGAATGCATTTGAAGAAGAGACCTCTTACTATGATGAAGAGATGGAACAGCAACTGGCCAAAGCTTTGGAAATGCTCTCTGCCCGCCAACGGGAAGCCATTTATTTATATTATATACAAGAAATCCCGTTGAATGAACTCCCTGCCCTATTGGGTATGAATTATCAATCAACGAGAAATCTCATTCATCGTGCCATGACTAAATTACGTCAGTGTATGCAGCTTACCTCTTCCGTGAATATATCTCTCCTTTTATTCCAATACCTTTCAAAGTAAGTGTTTCCCAATGTGCGGGAAGCACCCCGGTTTTCTCCTGCACAATGCCATTGTCCGTTATGTCCAGTCCTCCGAACCCCATCATCACAGCCTGTAACACGCCACCTGCTCCCGTTATGAAGTAAGGATTGGTTCCTCCTTTCGTTTCGGCAATCACCCTGAAAGGTGGATTTAAATTAGGAAGATAAGCATCTTTGAAAAAATGAGTCGCCTTCTCTACATTGCCCAAGCGCGAGTATAGCAAAGAGAAGATAGCCTGCGTCATGGCTGGAGTGTTTTTTTCCGGCACTCTCGTCTCATAATAGGTTAAATCTTTCTCTATCTGCATGGAATTTGTAATCAATTTCAACGGATAAGCCAAAAGAGTTACATCTGCCTGCTTAATATTTTCACCGTCATACTGGGCATACTCACGCGTCACTCCATCGGGAAACGAGAGAATAACCAATCCGTCGCTCACTTCGTTCCATTCCGGTACGATCGGTTCTCCCAATAGTTTGGCTGCTTTGGAAGCGGCTTTGAGATTCAATTTTGCCACACCGTTCGTATAGGCATCGTCATCCACATTCTCTGCCCATTCATCGGCAGCTACCACGTTCCGTATATGGTATGTGCCGTCATTCTCTTTTTCGACCCTGCTCAACCAAAATTCAGCTGTTGCTCTCAGGATTGGAAATCCTTTTTGTTTCAGCCAGTCTTTGTCTTGAGTGACCCGATAATAATTCCATGCAGCCAATGCTACACACCCTGTGATGTGATGCTCAAAAGTTCCGGCAAGTGCCCATACTGGAGTTTCCTCAAAACCACAGTCAGCGCTTTCCCAAGGGAACATGGCTCCACGAAAGCCATGCTCGAACGCATTTTGCCGGGCTGCCTGCAGGCGATTAAACCGATATTCAATCATAGATTTTGCCAACTGGGGTTTCAGCATCAGCAGGGCGGGGAATATCCATGTGTCGGCATCCCAAAAGATGTGTCCGTTATATCCCAATCCGGAAAGTCCCATCGGTGATATGGAAAGTGCCGAACCTTCACGGACAAATGAATAAAGGTGATAAATCATGCTGTGGATGTCCTGCTGCGCTTGAGCGTCTCCTTCCACCAAAATATCACTTTCCCACAATTCGTTCCATTGAGACAAATGGCGTTCCAACAGGCGATTGCAACCTTCGAGATGTGCAAATACAGTAAGCCGTTCCACTTCATTTACCGGGTCGGGATGATGAGCTGAAGTTAGTGTAGATCCAACAATGCAGAAACGGTATTTTTCTCCTTTCTGTAATTTTTTGGAGAAACGCATCTGGTGACTGTTGCTGTTTGGTGTGTTATGAATGACACGGGGTTCCTCACCTGTCTTTTCAGGGAAAAGAAAAGCGGAAGAGGCACAGACAGTCAAATGTCCTGTAGGACTCTTTGCCTGAGTGGTCAACAGTTTAACGGACGTATGTCGGCGGTTGATTTCATTGTAATACATTTGTCCATCCCGAAAAGCGTCTGGAATCTCTTGTATGTTGACGGCAGAGAGAGTCAAATCACTCTTTGGAGTTACATCCACTACCAATAAGGCACAATAAGGCAATTGCCTCAATGCCAAGTAAGAGTAGGTGACATCTGCTTTCTCGCCAAAAGAGAAATGTGAGGTGTGCATGGCATTTTTCATGTCCAGCGTTTGCGTAAAACCGGATATGTTGCTGCGGTTGACGGTCTTTCCGTCTATGGCAACCGAAGTATTCAGCATATTAAATCCGTTCAGGAAATTACTGACTCGTCCACGTCCATATTTATCGTAACTTCCCGCCAATACCACATTATTCGTGCGGAATGGATATGCCGATGAGACAATCCCCAACATTCCATTGCCTACAGTCACTCCATAATAATTATCCGTAGCAATATCGGTAGCAATAATTTTCCATGGATCCTGCCCCCACAAAGAGGAGGACAAGCACAAAATAACAAGTAAAATATTTATTCTCATCACATCAGTCTATTTGATAAATTCCTATTGAAAATTCAGGCACATCTAAATGTAAATGACCTTTATATGCTCTTAATCCTTGTATTTTTCCTTCCGTAAGTATAGGAGTAACTGTTTTAAAGCTACCGGTATACTTACGGACAGTCCTAACTTCCCGTCCTGAGGGATTGATGCATACCAAAATTCGTTGATTACCATTCCTGCGCTCATACACCATCGGATAAGCATTTTCCCCTTCTTGGAAAAATTCAATGTCACCACGACAAGCCAGTGCCGGATATTCCTGTCTCAGTTTCAACAGGCGGCGTACAAAGTGAAGCTGGGAAGCAGAGTCGCGTTCTTGGACTGCCACATTCGGACGATTGGTAAAAGAATCCAAAGGCAGATAGAATTTATCGGGAGAAGCCGTAGAGAATCCTGCTCCAGGTGTAGCGTCCCATTGCATAGGAGTGCGGGAGCCTGCTCGGTTTCCACTGGACAGCATACTGCCTTCCTTGTTGGGAAGATTCTCTATGAAACGCATACCTATTTCATCGCCATAATAGATACAAGGAACTCCGGGCTGGGTCAGAAAGAATGTAATGGCTGTACGCACTTGCTCTTCCGTATCGCGACGTCCGCAACAAATACGCTGGAAATCATGGTTACCGGTCGGAATACATATATGCCCGCAATTGTCTGCCGCCTTCAAGCATTCGTACAGATTGTGAATGTATAAATCAGGATTTCCCACTCCGCGGATATCAAAATAGCAGGTGTCTCTGCGATAGGTACCTACTTCATTGAACATCAGTTCTCTATATCCAGTTCTGCCGAAATGGATGATAAAGTCCATCATAAATCCCACTTTTAATGCTTTTTGAGGATTGCTCCATTCGGCCAACAGTATGCCTTCGGGATATAACTCTTGGAAATGAGTACGGATACTATGCCATAAAGCGGTAGTTCCGGACAAATCCGGATCGTTTTTCACCAACGAGCCTGCCATGTCCACACGGAAACCGTCACATCCCATCTGCATCCAGTAGTCCATGATGTGAATCAGCTCCAAACGGGTGGCGGTAGGTCCGGGGGCACTCACCGGTTGCTCCCATGGATTATTCGGATCAGGATTGCCATATCCATAGTTCAGGGCAGGCTGGCACTCAAAGTAGTTCTTGCGATAACTTCCGTTGCGTTTAAAGTCTCCTTTAACAAATCTATCAGGACATATCGTGGAGTCGTTTGTCCAAATATAGCGGTCAGTATAGGCGTTCCGCTCTCGTTTTTGGGAATATTTAAACCAAGGAGACTGGTCGGACGAATGCCCCGCAACCAAGTCGAGTACCACTCTCATGCCGCGGTGGTGCGCTTCGTCAAAGAGCCTGCGCAAATCATCGTTCGTGCCGTAACGGGGAGCCACACGATAAAAATCAATCACATCATAGCCAGCATCCATAAATGCCGAATGGAAACATGGATTCAACCAAATGGTATTGCATCCCAATGAGTGTATATAGTCCAAACGGCTGATGATGCCTTGTATGTCTCCGATACCATCTCCGTCCGTGTCCTGAAAACTTTGAGGATAGATTTGATAGAATATAGCTTCTTCAATCCAACGGGGCAATGGGAACTCTTTTTGCCCGGCATACGATGAGCAGGCAAACAATAGGCTGAGTAAACAGCCAATATATAATCTTTTCATAAAAACTTTGGAATTTTACCACAAAGGCTCTGCCTTTACTACGACAGAGCCTTAAGAGGGGCTATAGTCTTATGGGCAATTATTCGTACTTATCACTATTCTGCGTCAGTTCGGGATTGGCTTCCATGGCGCTCAGCGGAATAGGCAACAAAATCTTATAAGGCTCAGAAGCCGGTTTCTCATAGCGCGCCTGACAATATTTATTAAATCGTATCATATCGTTGCGGCGTGAAGGACCATCCCAATAGAACTCATAACCACGTTCATTGTAAATTTTCTCTAATGTCAGTTCATCCAAAGTATAAGGTCGGACACTGCGTTTCTTGCGAACCGCATTGATATCAGACAAGGCGCCTTTGGCATCGTTACTGCGCATTTTGGCCTCGGCACGCATCAAGTAAACATCGGCAAGACGATAATACTGGAAATCGTTCTCACTTTTGTTGCCATAAATCGAATTCGGATCCGGTGCATACTTCACGACACGTGCTCCCTGCGCTTCTGACGAGTTCTGTACACTGAACTTCGGTGTATATACCAAATCTGCACCGGTACGGTCTTTCAGTTTCTCCCCGTTCAAACCATATTGCTGCCCTACCAAAATTCCCAAATTGAATCCTATCTGGTCTTTCAAACGATTGTCTTGATATCGGGAGTCTGTTGTGTCCCAAGTATTCAGAAAATCGGGAGTCGTACAACATCCGTTCCACATTCCTGTGAAAGTCCCGAATGTCTGATTGTAATGCAAGGTGATATTCAGCCAGTCAATGCCTTTCAAACCTGCGGTCATATTATAGATAATAGGTAGGATTGTTTCCGTCTGGTCACAATAGCTTTCATTGAAAGCCATATAAAGCTTCCAAAAGTCATCGGCCAACTTATATTTACCGGAACCGATGATTTCATCACACAGTGTAATAGTCTCTGTCCATTTGCCGGTTCCGTCGGTAAAATCAGGAGCTGTTCCTGTATATACCTGATTGTTCAGATAAAGTTTTGCCAACAGCATTTGAGCGGCTGCACGGGTGATACGTCCATATGGAACCTCACCCTTTTCCTTCAGAAGAGGAATGATTTCCAACAATTCATTCTCAATGCGCTCAATGGCTTGGGAACGTTCCAGAATGACCGGTTTCTTGGAATAGTCGATTTCTGTATATTCACGCATGGGGAATTTGCCAAAACAATCCATCAGATGATACATACAAAGCGCACGGATGAAACGAGCCTCGTTCATATATCCTTTTACTTCTTCCGTCTGCTGTAGTTTGCTCAGGTATTGCAAGGCTGTGTTGCATTTGGTAATACCTATCATAAAACTGTTCCAAGCATTTTTAATATAGGTATTTTTACTGTCATATTCGTGCGTGAACAAAGTGCGGTAGTTGGCATTATTCCAGTCCGTTCCACGGGTAGGGAACAGCATTTCATCGGTTACGCTTTCCAATACCAGCCATACGCCGCTACGGCTCTGCAAGTCGCGTAGGTAAGCATAGGCCGGAGCAACCAGCATAGGCGCATTCTTGGAATCGGAGATAATATCCAAACTGTCTTTCTCATTCAGAATTTTTTCTTTGAGGTCTGTGCATCCTGCCATCATGAAGCCGATGAGCAGTATGCAAGTTATAACTGATATTCTTTTCATTGTAGTAATCAATTAAAGGTTAAAAATCAATGGCTACACCAAAACTGAAGCTGCGTGCCATAGGATAGCTGGTCCAACCGATGCCGAGTGAAGGCACTCCGTCTGTGCTGCGTCCGGCATTTACTTCCGGATCGTAGCCACTATATCCGGTCAGGACGAACAAGTTGTTCCCGGTCAGTGTCAAACGAACATTGCTGACCCATTTATTTGACTTTAAGGGAACATTATATCCTAATGTCGCACTGCTCAGACGAAGATATGACCCATCTTCGATATAACGGTTGGAATAGTCAAGTACATTGTCAAATGCCTCAGGCGACTTGGTGGCATTCACCGTTGTGTTGAAGCCTTTGGAAAACAAGCTGAGATTATCCATCACATTAGCCAGATTGTTGTAGATGTCATTGCCCACCACTCCATTAAAGAATAAGCTCAAATCAAAGTTCCTATACGAAAGACTTGTATTGAAATTAATGGAAAAATCCGGTTGGGCATTGCCAATGCACTTCTCTATTTTTTTGCCATTCTCGTCCACTTCATACCTGCTCTTTCCGTTTTCATCGAAACCAAGAAAGTTATATCCCCAAAACGTGCCGATAGGATAGCCGCTCTTAATGACCTGCGAAGTGAAACCATCAATACCAGGTCCACTGGGTTTACCGGTAGGCAGATAAGACATGGGTAAATCCTTTACTTCATTTCGTATCTTTGAGAAATTGGCGCCTATGCTCCAATGCCAGTCTTTATTGTCAATCAAGATTCCGTTCAACCCGATTTCCCATCCCGTATTAAGAATCTTCATATCGGGCACATTGCTCCATACTTTGGTGGTAGGTGCCGGAGAAATGGAGTATACTTCCAGTAAGACATCACGTGTTGTCTTTGAGAAGTAATCAACCGTACCGCTCAACCGATTGTTGAAAATGGAGAAATCAATGCCAAGATTCAACTGTTCTGAGCGCTCCCACTTTAAATCGGGATTGGGAGTACGCTTTAAGGTCACCCCTGGCACCACCAACGTTCCTCCATCCAAAATGGCACCTTCGCTGTTGCCTGTTCCCAACAGAATTCTTGAAATTTTATTCGGTATTTCCTGGTTGCCGGTAACACCCCAGCTGAGGCGTAATTTTAAGTTGTCAAAGAAATTCAGTTTCTTAATGAACTTCTCTTCACTCATGCGCCATGCCAATGCAGCTGACGGGAAGAAACCGTATTTATTGTTGTCGCCGAACTTGGTGGAACCGTCGGCACGAAAGTTCACAGTAAGCAGATACTTGTCCATCAGGTTGTAGTTGATACGCCCGAAGAATGACTGGAGCTCATTGACTGTAATATTGGAATTACCTTCTATCTGTTTGTTCTTGCCAAAGGCTAAATCATAAATATAGTCTATGCCATCTATCTCGAAACCATTCTCAGAGAAGCCATAACGATAGTTACGGAACTTTTGGTAAGAATGTCCGGCCAACAGGTTGAAGCGATGTTTGGTTCCGATATTAAAATCATAAGTCAGATAGTTCTCTATCAGATAACTCTTTCCCTCCACATTATTAATATCCACCGTACCTTTATCGGTCAGATAAATCAGGCTGGCATCCTGGGTTACTTTACGCGATGCCTTCATTTCATCGAAAGCTACGTTCATCTTGTATTTCAAGTCTTTCCAGATGTCCAATGTCCCGGTAATGTTGGCAAGCACACGATCCGTTTCCGTTTTGTCGTCCGTAAGGTTAATCATGGCTACCGGATTACGCACATCTTTGCTCTTCTGATAAAAACTTCCGTCTTCATTGTAAACTGGATAGGTGGGGTTTACTTTTAAAGCCGACAGCAGTACATCCCCTTCAAAGCCACCGGATTCTCCTAACGGCACACGCTGGTCATTGGTACGGGTAGCCGTAATGCTGGCTTCAATGTTAAGGCGATTGTTCAGTGTCTTTTGGTTTACATAGAAACGTCCCGTATATTTTTTCATGCCAGTGCGGTTTACAATACCTTCCTGATTCTGGAATCCGAGTGAGGCGCGGTAGCTTCCGTTCTTCATGCCCCCACTAATGGAGAGATTGTGATTGTGCGAGAAAGCGGTGCGGAAAATCTCATCTTGCCAATTGGTATTGGCGCCTTTATCTTCAATCTCAATCCCCTTTTCTGATGCAAACGAGCGATACTGTGATGCATTCAACATAGGATACTGCTTGGGTAGAGACGAAACACTACCGTATGCCGAGTAAGCCACTTTAGCCTTTCCTTCGGTTCCCTTTTTGGTGGTAACCATGATAACACCATTGGCACCACGCGCTCCATAAATGGCAGTAGCGGAAGCGTCTTTTAAAACATCAATGGACTCTATGTCATCAGGATTCAAGAAGTTCAGGGGATTTTTCGTGGCATTGCTGCCCACACCGGCAATACTTGCACCGGAAGGCTGCTGTTCTTCTGAAGTGTCAAGAGGCACACCATCCACTACATACAGAGGGTCTTGTCCAGAACGGATAGAATTAGAACCGCGCACGCGAATCGTTACACCGCCTCCGGGTTCACCGCCGTTATTGGTGATGTTCACACCAGAAACACGCCCTTGTATCAACTGCGAGGGGGAAGTAACCAGCCCCTTGTTGAAATCTTTTGACTTGACGGCAGCCACAGAACCGGTAAGGTCACTCTTCTTCATCGTACCGTATCCCACTACCACCACTTCACTCAGCAGTTCCGAATCACTTGTCATCAATATATTCATGTTCTGGGCAGCTTTCAGTTCCATACGTTTATAACCGATATACGAAAAGACAAGTTCTTGCCCGCTATTGACTTTTACCGAGAAGTTACCGTCCATATCTGTGATGGCGCCGATGGCAGTCCCTTTCACTTGTACGCTCACTCCAATTAGCGGTTCTCCATTTTCATCCTTTACTATACCGGTCGCCGTAATCTGCCGCTGATTGTTCTGCTTTCCACCGTTTTTCGTAAAAATGAGAATTTGGCGTGCGGATATTTCGTATGCCAAAGAAGTTTCCTTTAATAAAGTGCCCATCACTTCATCGATGGAAGAGGAGGTGAGGTTCATGGTCACTCTCCTGTCCAGATTGACAGTCTCGCTATTGTATATAAAAACGAATTTACTTTGTTTTTCAATGAGTTCCAATACCTCCTTGATGGACTTATTATTTACTTTAATAGTGATTTCTCCAGCGTCGGTTATCATGACTCCTGCATTTTCCGTAGCATGAAGCATTTGCGGGTATGTTCCGACAAAAAATAAAATATAGCTTATCAATATGAGTCTATTCCGCAAAAAATGTGTATAATTGCAGAGATAATGTTGTCTTATCTTCATTATAATAGATTTTGGTTATTAGTTTATTTAATTTTCAAAGTCTTGGGCTGGCGAATGGTGCGAACATTTTCCGGCCCTTTTTCATGTTTTCCAGTCTTAAATTCTATGTCATAGGCATTCGTATTTTTAGCGGTTATTATTCAATATTATTTTTCTCCGTGCCCCATCCAGCCTTATAGGGGCTATCCTGGTAAGCCTGTCAAGCAACTCATCCAACGGCACACTGACATCCAATTTGCCGTTGATGCGTATTTTGGCCAGTTCGTTCCAATCATAATTGAAATTCGTCTGATAGATAGCCTCTATCTTTTTGAGGACATCTCCGAGGGGTTCATCCCTTATCTCCAACAGGTTCTCTCTCCAGCAAATGTAAAGAGTGGGATCCACATCGCTATTCAGGCTTGACTTTTGAGTGGCCGTGTTGAATACGTACCGTTGATTGGGAGACAGCACAAGTCGACTGCCTTGTAATGGCTCCACCTCAACTTTTCCTGAAACCAGCAACACGGATTGTTCCGAAGACTTGGGATAAGCCGATACCAGAAATTCGGTTCCCAAAACGGTCACATTCATATTCCGGGTTTCTGTAACAAACTGTTTATTTATATTCCGGGCTATCTTCATATGAGCTTCTCCTTCCAAATGAACTCTTCGTTTTTCTCCAGCCAAACACAACGGAAAACCGAACTTGGACTGTTCACGAACTGTTATCCGTGAACCATCAGCAAGAATCACCTCAGCCTTCATCCCTGCCGGTACGGCAAGTTGCAGATAAGTTTCTTCCTGTTCTGTAGCCGACAGTCTAAAAGATGCGCCACTTACCGATTTAACCTCTACTTGCTTGGTTGCTGCCAAACAACGGACTTCTATTTGTCCATCCAATTCCACTTGTTGTTTTCCTAAATACAAAGAAATATGATGTAAAGTATCTACATTCACCAGTTTGGTCATTTTCCCGTAAGGATCGGACTGAAAGCAAGCCTGGGAAAACAACCAACTTCCCATGACAATGGCAAATACCGAAGCAGCCGCACACCATCTCCATATACTCAAGTAACGGCGTGAGCGCAATATGGTGCGACGTTCTATGGCTTTCCACATATCCTGTCTTTCATTTTCGGACAAAGCCGGTTCGCCTAAGGCAATATGCTTTCGTAATAAATCCGAATAAGCAAAATTCTCGAATGTATCTCTTCCCATTTTTTTAATAGAATTAGGATGTCTCTATAGACTATACAGACAAACTTTTTATTTGTACTCATTTATCTACACCTTTTCATGAAAAAATAAGAGCCTGTTTAATTTTTTTTAGCATTCTTTTATCTGAAACCTCTGCATATAGTTCCTGTCTTCAGCCATATATTTTTCCTATACTTTGGCTAATTCCTTGCAACAATCATCTGCCATACAATAAATCTCCGTAACTTTAGCCTCTGAGAACATAGCGGTAATCAATTAAATGTTATAATTCAGCACTATAAATTCAATACTTCTATCGCTATATTCCTAATTTACAAACGATTAATCTTAGTCCATATATCGAACCCACATCAAACTCAAACTTTACATATCCGATGCAAATCCTCCAACCTGCCCCGCAAGATTACGATGAACTAATCAGCGTATGGGAAGCTTCCGTACGCAGTACCCACCATTTCCTGACAGAAGCCGATATAGAGTTCTACAAACCTCTGGTGCGAAACCTATATTTTCAGGCCGTATCGCTCTACATCATCCGCAATAAGGAAGGAAAAACCGCCGCCTTCATGGGACTGGGCGATGAACTTATCGAAATGCTCTTCGTGCATCCCAACGAACAGGGGAAAGGGTATGGAAAACGGCTCGTGCAATACGCGCTCCACGAAAAGCATATATATAAGGTGGACGTCAACGAACAGAACGAACAGGCATACCGGTTCTATCTGCACACAGGCTTCCGGGTAATCGGAAGGGACAAAACCGACCCTACGGGAAAGCCCTTTCCGATATTGCACCTGCAATGGAAACACAAAGAAAACGGTATAGCAGGCTAAAAGACGACCACCTACGAAGTAAAAGTCATTTTACGCAGAATTTAAATCATTGCCTTTCGCCCGGCTTTGCATCAAGTTTCTTATGTTTGCAACCTAATTCATAAGTTGATTTTAAACAGATTGAAAACCATGAAAATCATTGCATTCCTATTTACGGCATTCATCAGCCTGCAAATGTTCGGGCAAGAGAAATTTCCCGACGGCACGCCTATCCCCGACTGGTTCAGGCAAAACGAAATCGTCAACATCGAGACACTGGGCAAGAAATACGTCCTAACCGATTACGGCATAGCGAACGACAGCACCATCGTGCAAACTGAGAAAATCCAGGCTGTGATAGACCGGGCTGCCAACAACGGCGGTGGCGTCATTGTCATCCCCCGCGGAACCTTCCTCAGCGGCTCCATCTTCTTCAAGCCGCGCACACACCTCCACCTGGAAGAAGGCGCGGTGCTGAAAGGAAGCGACGACATCAGCAACTTTGCCATCGTCGACACCCGCATAGAAGGGCAAAGTCTGAAATACTTCGCCGCACTGGTGAATGCCGATAAAGTGAACGGATTTACCATATCCGGCAAAGGAACCATCAACGGCAACGGGCACCGGTACTGGAAATCTTTCTGGCTACGCCGGAAAGTTATCCCGAAATGCACCAACATGGACGAGCTGCGCCCCCGCCTGCTCTATATCTCCAATAGCAACGACGTGCAAATCTCCGGAGTGCGCCTCATGAACTCACCGTTCTGGACCACACATATCTACCGCTGCAACCACGTCAAGTTGCTGAACCTCCATATCTTTGCCCCCGCCGCCCCGGTGAAAGCGCCGAGCAGCGATGCCATCGACATCGACGTGTGTAGCAACGTACTGGTGAAGAACTGCTATATGTCCGTCAATGACGATGCCGTCGCCCTGAAAGGCGGCAAAGGTCCGTGGGCGGACAAAGACCCCGACAACGGCAGCAACACGAATATCATCATCGAAGATTGCACCTACGGCTTTTGCCACAGCGGCCTGACGTGCGGCAGCGAGTCGATACACAACCGCAACATCCTGCTCCGCCGCTGTAAAATCAGCAATGCCACCCGCCTGCTGTGGCTGAAGATGCGTCCCGACACGCCGCAACACTACGAATACATCCGGGTGGAAGACATCACGGGCGACGCCAAAAGCCTGTTGCTCATCAAGCCGTGGACACAGTTTTTCGACCTCAAAGGACGTAAGGACATCCCCCTTTCACGAGCCAACAACGTGACGCTGCGCAACATCAACCTGAGTTGCGACATCTTCTTCAACGTCAGCAAGTCCGACCAATACGAATTGAAGGATTTTACATTTGAGAACCTGGATATCAAGGCAAAGAATACCGATTGCGACAAAGCAATCATTTCCAACTTCGAGTGGAAGAATGTGAAGGTAGACCGGCAATGACCGGACACATAAAAACTCACCACAGACTACACCGAATTGACGCAAGCAGAAACCTTGTATTATCAACTATTAGATAATCTGTGAAAATCAGTGTAATCTGTGGTGAAAACTATTTATTCAAAGCTACGCAGCAGCTTGATTTCCTCCGCCCACAGCGTCTCGTCCGGAGTTTCGAGTATGACCGGCATATCGTCAAAACGCGCGTCTTTCATAAAGCGCTTGAAGAAATCAAGGCCGATAAGCCCTTTTCCGATGCTGTCGTGGCGGTCGACGCGGCTGCCCAATGCTTTTTTCGAGTCATTCAAGTGTATGGCACGCAGGAAACCGAATCCGACGGTACGGTCAAATTCGTCGAACACCTTATCGTATTCGTTCACAATATCGTAACCCGCCGTATACGTATGGCAGGTATCCAGGCAGACACCCACACGCGACTTGTCCTCCACGCGGTCGATGATATGCCACAGCTGCCAGAACTCATTGCCTACATTGCTGCCTTGCCCGGCGGTATTCTCGATAACCGCCGTGACACCCTGCGTTTTGTCCAATGCAAGATTGATGGATTCGGCAACCCTGTCCAGGCAAGCCTCCAGCGAAATCTTGTTCAGATGGCTGCCCGGATGGAAGTTCAGCAGTTTCAATCCCAATTCTTCGCAACGCTGCATCTCGTCCAGGAAAGCCGTACGGCTTTTCTGCAATCCCTCTTCTTCGGGATGTCCCAGGTTAATCAGATAGCTGTCGTGAGGAAGGATATAACGCGCTTCGAGTGCATACTCTCTGCAATGCTCCTTAAACAGGGCAATGCTTTCCTGCGTCAGAGGTTTCGCCACCCACTGGCGCTGGTTCTTGGTAAACAGGGCAAAGGCATTCGCCCCTATTGCATGGGCATTGACGGGAGACAACTCCACACCGCCGCTGGCCGATACGTGCGCACCTATAAATTTCATACTTCAATTGTTGTTCGTTAGTTTATTACTCTTTCTTTGCAGCAAAGATAACGGAAAAAGATTAATTTTGCAGCGCAAACCCACGAAAACAATATGATAAGCATACATCCGGTTCTCCGCAACAAGAAACAATACCTCGCCCTTCTACTCCTCGCCGACGAGCAGGAATCCATGATAGACCGTTACCTGGAGCGTGGAGATATGTTTGTCCTGAAAGATGGCGGAGAAATAAAAGCGGCCTGTGTAGTCACTCGCGAATCGGAAGATGTTCTTGAAATAAAAAATATGGCCACTTATCCGCAATTCCAACGAAAAGGATATGGCAGAATGCTGATAGAATATCTTTTCAAACACTATGCTGGCAGCTTTCAGACTATACAGGTAGGCACAGGAGACAGTCCTTTGACCATACCTTTCTACGAAAGTTGCGGATTCTCCTATTCGCACCGCATTCCCGACTTCTTTACAAACAACTACGACCACCCCATTTACGAAGCAGGCAAACAACTGAAAGACATGATTTACCTGAAACGTAACGCGAACGGTTGAAGCCTGTTCTTTAAGGCAATATCCTCACAGCCATTACGATGCGGGATGTATCTTTCCTTTTATTGTCACCCGGTCAGCAGAGAAGTTTTCCGTGACAGTCACTTCCACATCGTTCCCATCAAACCGGAATGTAATGTCCAACGCACTGACCCAATTTACATAATGCACTTTCAGTCGTAACTCGGCAGATGATTGCCAAGCATAGCTTCCTGCCGTCCAGAAAGGTCCTTCTATACCCTTGAAACAGTCTACCGGAGTGATGGAATACGGCGGATTAGCGGCTATGGAAGTTGTCTTCCATTGTTTATAGCCAAACAAAAGCCGATAGGCAATGCCATCCTTGTCCCTCACGTTCAATGCCACATCCTTCTTCCCAAACTGAAAATCCAGCGACTCCCAACCATATTTGTTGGAATCGAGGAGTATGCTTCGGCCTTCGTATCCCGCAGCGACAGAAGAAAACGCCTTGCCTTGTACCAACGGCAGCACATAGCTGTGCTGCTTCTTCTGCAACTTCCGATAGTCACTACCCACCGCCAGCACGCTGTCTGTCACTTCAGGCAATAGGCGGTTCCACACCAACCCGCGTTGCGTACGGCCATTAATCAAGGTACATTCGGTGATGACAACTACCATATCCTTTTCCGGAATTATCAAGATATATTGCCCCAAGGCACCATCGGCACGTACAGCTCCGGCATAGTCGCACAGCCACATCTGGTAACCGTAGTCCTCATCGCCAGCCTCCATCTGCCTGCTCATCATCTGCTTGACCCAAGAAGCGGGAATCAGCTGCCTGCCCTCCCATACTCCCTGGTTCAGCAACAACTGGCCGAACTTTGCCAACGACTCGCTTTGGATGTGCAGTCCCCATCCGCCGGTATTATATCCTTCCGGACTCACTTCCCAGGCGACCTCCGTGATATGCATCGGATTAAAAAGTTTCAGTTTCAAATACTCCAGCAGCGTCATGCCCGTCACTTTTTGCACAATCGCCGAAAGAAGATACGTGCAGATGGAATCATATCCGAACTTCCTGCCAGGAGTCTTTACCGGTTTGGCAAGATACGTGCGTATCCAGTGGGGAGTGAGATTGCGCATATTCCAGTCGGCGGTAATGCCGGAAGTCATGGTCAGAAGGTCACGAACCGTCATAGCCGCCAGATTATCGGAAACGGAATCGGGCAGCAGCTCCGGGAAAAAAGCGCCCACACGGTCTGTCAGCCGTAGACGGTTATCGGCTACAGCCAACCCGACAGCGGCTCCCACAAAAGTCTTGGAACAAGAATACATGGTATGACGATATTCCGGAGCGAACGGAGCCAGATAGATTTCTCCAATTACCTTACCGTGACGCAGTACCATCACACTATGAATATCGGTTTTCGGCAATGCCGTCAGAGAATCGAACAACGACATCAATGCCTTGGAAGGTACTCCTTCCATTTCGGGAATGGAACGTTGCAATTCATTGACTTGTGCACGCAACGGCAACGAGAGCAATAAACCGAATAACAAGAAGAGAAGAAAATGTCTATTTTTCATTTGAATATCACTATGTATTATATAACACAGAAAGAGTCCTCAATAATGATTTATTCAAGACTCTCTCTATCGATTTACTTATTTTTTATTGAAACCTAATTTGTTTAATCCGTTCTGCACATCCGGATGACTCATGAAGAGTTTCCATAGCAGTCCGGTCCGATAATTTTCAATCATTACGGCTATCGGCCCCTGGTCGATGGCAAGATACCATTGCGGATACCAATTGTCCGTTTGACTGAAAGCATCATAAAAGCCATAGGGTCCGAATACTTTATCGCCCATCTCATAAAGATGCCGCATCACCTGCAACGATTCTTCCGGAGTATAAACGATGGATGACAGGGCGGCTGTAGGAGAAATAACCCCTAAATCGCCGTGTTCGTTAGGGGTATGGGCGGCATATCCATTGACGGAGTAGCTGGCAGTCAGCCCCCAACAGTCAGCGCCAAAGCCCTTGTTCTGCTTGGGATTGCGGATGCAGTAAGCACGATTCGCAAGCGTCAGGTTACGCATTTCAGTAAAATAGTCGGAACAGTATCTGTCTTTCAGTCCGGTCGGGTTTAGCCCTAAGAAAGAGTAGTGTGCCCAAAACAGCGGTCCTGCTTCTGTGCCTTGATAACGCAAATGCAGATTGACACCTTCCACCTGATGCGGCCGCACGATGGCCCCATTTTCTGCCCATCCTTCATGATAGACAGCAGCAGGAACGCCATGTGTCGGCGAAGCTGCCGCAAGAACATACATAATGAGGCATTCATTGTATCCGTGTACCGGAAAATTCATTTCCCACATATAGTCTGGACTCCAATGCCAATACAACACATTTTGGCCATTTTGGCGATAGAAGTCCCAATCCACTTCGCGCCACAGTTTGTCTATGCGCGCAGCTATGGCTTTTTCCCGCTCGTTTCCACCCACATAGTATTGATGAACGGAAAGCAACGCTTGCATAAGAAAAGCAGTCTCCACCAAATCTCCGCCATTGTCTTTTTGGCCGAAAGGTTTTACTTTTCCTGTATCACCATACCACCAATGAGGATAGGCACCATGGAACCGGTCGCATCTTTCAAGGAAAGAGACGATTTTCTCCATTCGATCCAGACCCTCTTCCGGTGTAACGTAACCGCGGTCTATTCCTGCCAGTATAGCCATAATTCCAAAACCGCTTCCACCGGAAGTCACGACATTCTGATCGTTCTCAGGATAGATGCCGTCCAAATGGATACGTTCCCGCGCCAATCCACTATTGGGTTCTGCTCCTTCCCAGAAATAACTGAAAGTCCGGCGCTGTACGGTATCCATTAACGCTTCATCGCTCAGTTGGCATCCGGAGTTGTTATCGGGCACTTTACACTGGGTGAGACCAACTGACAAGCATATTGATAATAGCAAATGTTTGATAGCCATACTTGCATTTATTTAATTGTCAAATCAACGAGTACCGGATAATGGTCGGAAAGAAAACCGTTGTCCGGCGTGTCTTGAATGACCCGGTGACGGTTGACCTTACTACCGGTTACAAAAACATAATCCAACAATACGCGCTCTTCCAAAGGCAACCGGCCGAAATCGTGGAAAGACCACGATGGACCGTAGATTATATCAGCCGTCTTAACCGTGTTTTGCATTCCGCCCTCTTCCAAAGCCAACATAGGTTCCTCACCGGGTTCGCAATTGAAATCGCCGGTAATGATAGATGGTATGCCGGGGGCAATCTCTCTGATTTTATTCAGAATAAGTTTTGCTCCCTCTTTTCGTGCTGTTTTTCCATCGTTGTCCAAGTGGGTATTGAAATACACAATTTTTTTCCCATTGTTTTTTTCCTGCAAGATTGCCCACGTCGTGACGCGGTTGTAAGAAGCATCCCACCCTTTGATTCCGATAACCTCGGGCTGTTCGCTCAAAGAGAAGTTTCCAGACTCCAATAATGAGAAACGTTCGGACCGGAAAAATATCGGGCAATATTCACCGGCTTCCTTCCCATCGTCACGTCCTACGCCAAGCGCAGTGTATTGCGGCAATCCCTGTTTGAGATCTTCCATCTGATTATGGCACACCTCCTGCATTCCTATTAAATCCGGCTGGTAATAGGCAAGCATTTTGCAAACATTGTCTTTACGGTATTTCCAATTGTTGGCACTGTCTGAAGGAGCGTCCAGACGAATGTTGAAAGTCATCACTTTCAAATCCTGTGCATTTTGTACAGGATGGCTGCAACTGCCTAAGAACAGGAAAGCACAGGCATAGAGAATAAAAATTGTGTATTTCATGTTTTCTAAATTATTTAGAAGTAAATATCATTTCAATGTCAAGCGTACTGTCTGCACGGCTTGACTGTTTCCACCTATCATAATATCAAAATCACCGGGCTCGACCACTTTTTTCAGGTCGTAGTCATAGAACCGGAGCAGGTCGGGAGTGATTTCAAAAGTTATCTTCTTACTCTCTCCTGCTTTGAGGAAGATTTTTTCGAATCCTTTCAGCTCCTTGACCGGCCGGGTAATGCTGCCTACTATATCACGGATATAGAGTTGCACCACTTCTGCCCCATCACGTTTACCCGTGTTGGTTACAGTGATTGTGGCGGTAACGGAACCATCCCGTTGCATGACAGAGTTGCTGAGGAGAATGTCGCTATACCGGAAAGTAGTGTATGACAAACCATATCCGAAGGGATACAACGGTTCGTTGTCCACATCCAAGTAGTTGCTACGGAATTTTTCAAACCATTTGCCCGCTTTCAAAGGACGACCGGTACTCTTATGGTTGTAGAACAAAGGAATCTGGCCTACATTCTTAGGGAATGTCATGGTCAATTTTCCACTCGGGTTTACATCCCCGAAGAGCACATCGCTTATGGCATAAGCAGCCTCGCTTCCACCGAACCAAACATTCAGAATGGCAGGTACGTTTTCCTGTTCCCAAGTGAGCGTCAAAGGACGACCCGTAAACAAGGTCAGCACGACAGGTTTTCCGGTTTGCAAGAGTGCTTCCAATAAGGCACGTTGCACATCGGGAATGTCCAGATTTGTACGGCTCGAAGATTCCCCACTCATCTCGGAAGATTCTCCAAGAGCCGCCACAATGACATCTGCATTTGCCGCAACCTTCAAGGCTTCTTCAAGCATCTCTTTGTCCGTACGGTTGTCCCGATTCAGCGAACGCCCGAACATCGTTGCACGTTCTTCGTATGCGGCATCTCCTATCAGGTTACTTCCTTTGGCATAGACGACGTTTACTTTACCCGCCATTGTTTCTTTCAGTCCTTCGTATAAGGAAGGATAGTCATTGAGCCGTGCCGCCACACTCCAAGTGCCCGGCATATTGCTACGGGTATTTGCCAACGGACCAATTACAGCTACGGTTCCCTTTTTTGCCAACGGCAACAGAGGTTCCCGACCGGTTGCAGACGGCTCATTCTTTAAAAGGACAAAACTTTCGCCGGCAATCTGACGTGCCACGTCACGGTGTTCTTTAGTGAAGATGTCACGTGCAGGACGGCTTAAGTCGCAATACTTATAAGGGTTATCGAACAAGCCCAATTTATATTTTGCTTCCAGCATACGGCGGCAGGCGTTGTTTAATGTCTCAAGGCTGATTTTACCTTCTTCCAACGATTTCTTCAGCGTACCGATGAATCCCTCACTGACCATGTCCATATCCACCCCGGCATTGAGCGCACGTGCGGAGACCGTTTGCAAGTCGCCAATGCCATGCGCCATCATCTCTTGAATACCGGTAAAGTCTGTTACCACAAATCCATTGAACCCCCATTGACTGCGCAGCACATCGGTCATCAGCCATTTATTGGCCGTGGCGGGCACACCATCCACTTCATTGAACGAAGCCATCACACTTCCCACACCGGCATCCACCGCAGCCTGATAGGGAGAGAGATATTCGTTGAACATACGGTTACGGCTCATGTCGACAGTGTTATAATCGCGTCCTGCTTCTCCGGCTCCATACAGTGCAAAATGCTTGACACAAGCCATTATTTCATCGCTACGCTTCAATTGGTTGTTCTGGTCATGTCCTTGATAACCCAATATCATAGCTTTTGCTATGGCGCTTCCCAAGAAAGGGTCTTCTCCATTTCCCTCGCTGACACGTCCCCAACGTGGGTCTCGGCTGATGTCGACCATCGGACTGAAAGTCCAGAATATGCCATCGGCACTTGCCTCGACAGCAGCAATCCGTGCCGATTGCTCAATGGCAGCCATATTCCACGTACAAGAGAGTCCCAATGGTATGGGGAATATGGTTTCATAACCGTGTACCACGTCCATACCAAATAACAAAGGAATACCCAACCGGGAATTTTCCACCGCAATCTTTTGTACGTCGCGAATCCTATCCACTCCCTTCAGGTTGAAAAGCCCCCCTACGAGTCCCTGTTCAACCTTTTTGGCCACATCGCTGCTCTTGGCTTGTCCGGTAGTGATTTCACCTGTCACCGGCAGATTCAACTGCCCTATCTTCTCCTCTACAGTCATCTTCTTCATCAACGCATCGATGAACCGGTTCATGTCTTGTGGAGAATCTTGAGCTTGCACACCAACGATTCCCATGAGAACAGCCGCTGATGCCAAGCCTATCTTTTTGAAAAATTTCATCATACTATTCATTACTTATTACATTTATGACACGGCTCTTTCATTTTGTATTCCGATTTGTGAGGAATATATGGAAAGAGCCGCTCATGGATAATATTATTCGTCTTTCGGTTCCTTCAGCAATTCCGGAATTTGAGTATATTGATTGAAAGGAAGTGGTAAATATGCCTTGTCTTCAGACCATCCGACCAATTCGGTCTTTGCCAGTCCTGTACGAATCAAGTCGTTATACCGTTCGCCCCATTCGCAAACAAACTCCATACGGCGTTCATCCATTACCTGTTTGAAAGTTACGTCAGTAAGTTCGGGCATTTTGGCACGTCTTCTTACTTCATTGAACGGAGCATCACCGCTTTTATTGTTCTTTATTTTTGCTTCGGCATTCATCAACAGTACATCTGCATAACGGAAAATACGGGCATTGTTGTTGGTACCGTATTTAGTACGCCCCGGTGTAAGTTGGTTTGTCGGTGTGTATGCCTTTCCGTTCCAGCAGTCAGTCTTGTTCGGGTCTTGTTGCGGTTTGATGTAGTCGCCGTCAGGAGTTGTCGTTCCTGCCAGCAAAAACGAAGTTGTAGCACGCACAGTTTCACCACGCCCATAAGCCCAATCTCGGAAAGACTTTAAAATGCCGCAATCTCCCCAACCGCTAATATTACTGCCTGAGTTATTGGGACCTTGACAAACAAACCATTGGTCACCGTCAATCAAATCACCGGAACCATTACCGAAGTCGGTCATCTGACATTCGAACATGGATTCATCACAGAGTTTTCCGGGAATCTTGAATAATTGATAGAAATCCGGATACAGCGAGAAGTTTCCGTGTTCGATGATATCATCAGTAAGTTCTTCCACTTTGTCATAATTGCCCATATTCAGGTGAATCTTGGCTGCCAACATTTCTGCCGTGAAAGCAGTGACAGCACCTTTATGCTCGCTTTGATTAGGACGGATACGCGGCATATTGTCCATGCCGTATTGCAAATCTTCCAACGCATACCGGTTTACCGCATTGGCAGTAGAACGGCTCAAATCAGTCTGGTTGTTGTCGCGAAGAATCGTAACCGCTCCAAATGCCTGAACCAACCGATAGTAAGCATAAGCCCGCATAAACATAACCTCACCACGATAGGCCTTGTAGTTCTTCATATCGTTGTCGTTGGTGATATGTTCGGCATACAGGTCCAAGGACTCAATGGCAGAATTGGCAGTCTTGATAATGTTGTAGTATTGCATCCATAGTTCATTGATTCCCCAGAAAGAATCATTGTACTTGAATTCATAGAAGTTATAATAATCGCTGCCATTCCACTGTCCGCTGAACACATCTTGGTCGCGAATGGTGGTAATCTCCCAAATCACCCAATGCAGACCGCTGGTACGTATCTTTGCATATACGCCTGATACGGGTTGATACATATTGCTGATATTGGTAAAGTCCACTTTCTCTTCGGGCACTTTGCCTTCGGGCTCTTTGTCCAAAAAACCATTACAGGAGGAAAATGATAATGTCATCAAGACGGACATTACACAAATAAAAGATCTTATGATTGTTTTCATTAGTTCTGAATTATTAATGGATTATTGTTTAGAAATCGATTTTCACACCAAACGTATATGTAGATGTCAAAGGATATACTTCCGTATCCCAACCTTGCGAATCGGACAGTTCGGGAGTGAACGCATTGGCACTGAAAGTGGTGAAAGGACGGTCGGCCGTAAAGCTCAAGCGGATGCCCGGCATGGTATAACTGCCAAAACGGATGTTTCGGAACGTATAACCGAGCGTAATGTTCTGAATGCGGAAGTAATCGGCACTTTCTACAAAATAAGAACTATATTTTTGGTCGCTTACGTTCCAAGGTTTCAGCAGAGCGGCAGCAGACGGATTGGAGTTGGTAGAGCCCTCTCCTGTCCAACGATTCTCGTATTGAGCACGGTCAAAGTTATAGTTCTGCGAAGAATAGCGGAGCGCACGTTTCCGGTTGAACATCTGGGCGCCGGCTTGTCCGTAGGTGGTCAAAGAGAAGTCTACATTCTTGTAATTAAGTCCCAGGTTAAGACCATAAGTAAAGTTCGGGATATAAGAACCTAAAGCCGTACGGTCGTTGCCATCGAGGACATTGTTTCCATCAAGGTCGGCATATTTCAAATCGCCCGGCACACAACCGTTGGCAACGGCAATGGGGTCGGCGGCAATTTCCGCCTCATTTTGATACACACCTATCATCTTGAAGCCGTAATATGAGTTCATCTCCTTACCTACGATGTTGACGGTCTTGCCCCCTCTGATAATCTTATTCCCGCTCAAGTCTTTTACACGGTTTCTTAAAGTAGAAATATTGACACCGATATTATAAGAGAAGTCTTTGTTGATTTTATCGTTCCAGTTGACACTTACATCAATACCCGAGTTGAGAATCTTACCATAGTTGCCTGCAAGAGTGGTAGTACTGAAAGGAAGCAACGGAGCAATGACGGCATTGCTTGTCATGCGGTGATAATAGTCGGCATCAATGTTCAAACGATTGTTGAGGGTGATGAAGTTGATACCGGCATTCCACTCCTCGACAACTTCCCATTTCAACCAGCTGAAATACGTATTGTTCTGATAACCGGGAATAGTGGCACCACCGAATACTCCGGATGAACCGTTTCCTGTAGAGATGGAAGCAAAGCCATCGCTTGCAGCCACATGGTCGTTTCCCAATTTACCCCAGCTTGCACGCAGTTTCAAGAAGTCAACCCATTTCCGGTCTTTCAAGAACGGTTCTTCTGACAAAACCCAAGCTGTACCTACTGAAGGGAAATACCCCCAATGCTCTTGATATTTACTGGAACCATCGGCACGCATGGTAAACATCAACAGGTATTTATCGTTATAATTATAGTTCAGACGTGCGAAATAAGAAAGACCTCTGTAGCAGAAACCATCGTCTCTTACAGTAGCACCGGCTGCATCACCGTTCTTGATATACCAGTATTCATCAGCTCCTTCGGGCACATTGCTTGCTTTTCCCTCGAACATACGCCACTGCTCCTGGCGCATGGAGTAACCTGCCATGACACCGAATTTGTGTTTTCCCCATTGGTCATTGTAAGTCAAGGTATTATCCCAAATATAGTTATAATACTTATTCTCATTTTTGGTGAGTTGGGTAGTAGCAGACTGTTGCCAGCTACTTACATAATATTTCGGCGTAAACTCACGGCCTTGAGTAGAGAGGAAACTGTAAGAATAGTTCGTCTTGAAATTCAATTTGCTGGGAATGAAATCAATCTGCGCATAGAAATTGCTCAATACCTGATAGTTTTCTTTGCTGGAATCGAAATACTCGGCAGTTGCGACAGGATTGTAGAAGTTTGAAGTATAACCGATTGCATCCGGAGAGCCGTACTTTTTAGGGAACGCTTTGTCGTTACTTTCATCATAAAGGGCTACAATGGGCGGACAGTTAAAAGCTTTCTGCCAAGCCTGGTTGTTGGGAACCTGTTGGGTAGAGTTGCTGAACACCCCATTGAAACCGACTTTCAACCACTTAGTGGCCTCATAGTCAACCGAACCGCGTAAGTTCATACGCTTGTAGTTGTTGTCAACGTCCATAATACCGTCTTGATACAAGTAGCTGGCACCGAGAGAATAAGTTGCCTTCTCCGAACCGCCGTTAATGTTCAAACTGTGGTTGGTGATGGCAGCTGTACGCAAAAGATGGTCGTACCAATCGTTGTCTGCTCCAAAAGTCCAATTATGGAAGTCGGGGTCGGAATAACTGCCGCCATAGTTGTCAATGGACTGTTTGAAGTGAGCCTGGTATGAATCATAATTTCCTTCAAGAAGCATGGTAGCGTATTCGTGCGCATTGCAAAGTTCCAATACGTTAGACGCTTTTTGTATACCGACATAACCGTCATAAGAGATTTTAGCCTTTTGGTTGCGTGAACCTTTTTTGGTTGTAATCAAGACAACGCCGTTTGCAGCGCGTACACCATAAATAGCGGCCGCCGAAGCATCTTTCAGAACGGACATTTCCTGAATATCTGCATTGTTCAAGAAATTGATGTTGTCGTAAAACATACCGTCTACCACAAACAACGGCTTACTGTTAGAGAAGGAACCGATACCGCGTATCTGTACGGTAGGTCCCTCACCCGGAGCACCGTTATTTACAATATTCACTCCGGGGACTTTACCTTGCAGGGCTGCCATAGGAGTGGTGGAAGGTACAGAGGTCAACTCCTCACCTTTAATTACCGTAATAGGTGCTGTCAAGTCTTTTGCCTTGGCTGTACCATAACCGATTACAACCACTTCTTCCAACTGTTGCGAATCTTCTTTCAGCACCACGTTGATGACGGATTGTCCATTCACTTTGATATCTTGGGCAAGCATACCGATATAACTTACAGTAAGCGTCGCATTACCCGGTACATTGTTTAAAGTATATTTTCCGTTTAAGTCAGTAACCACGCCATTGGTAGTACCTTGTACAAGAATGGATACCCCGATTAAGGCCTCACCCGTTGCATCGGTCACGGTACCAGTCACTGTTTTTGTTTGAGCGAACGTAGGTATTGCCACACATAAAAGGCATACCATCATAAATAGATTTTTGAGCCAAGCAGCTCGTTTAAGAAGATGCGTTTTACTCTTCATTGCATTAAATTTTTTAAGTGGATAACTCAATTACTTTAAATTCTCAGCGTTGCGCAATGCTTGAATTCAACTTCGCCGCAAATTTATTTACTCAGACTAAAGAAAAGTAAAAAAACGATTCATCAACAATACACATCTCGCATTTTTAACACATCATCAACTACTCTTTTACTACTCAATAAACCAGAAACAGCACAAAATCAAACAGATACGAACAAAGCATAGAAGAGCGACAAAAGGGAAAACATACCGTACGCCTGCGAACGGCTGAAGCCCTATTCAATGGTTAAGAAAAACTCATTCAGGTTCTGAGAGGATTGCAAGTTAAGTTTCTTGCGCAAACGATACCGATTGTTTTCCACTGCACGAATAGAAAGATTCATTAAGGATGCGATATCTTTGGTATCCATATTCAGTTTAAGGCAGGCACAAAGACGCAAATCATTATTGGTGAGTGACGGATATGCTTCTTTCAGCACCTTAAAGAAAGTGCGATGCTTCTGTTCGAATTTAATCAGAAACATTTTCCAGTCGTCCTCCGTATCCAGGTTGTTGGCAAGCAAGTTATTTATCTTTTGATAAAGAGGCAGCAATGTCTTTTGTGTGTTTTTAGCGCAAATCTCATCTATCATTTCCTTCAGCTTTAGAATAAGCTCATTCTTATGAATGATAAATGAAGTCTGCGTAAATAGTTCGGCATTCTTTTCTTCGATTTCATTTTGCAGTTCTTCGTTGATTCTACGCAGGTATTTTGCTTCTTGTGCCCTCATTTGTCTGCGATGCTTGACTTGCAATCTCCTCTTCATAAGCCAAAAGAAGAAAAATAATACAGTGGCAATCAGAAACGTACATACGAGATACCACCAAATGGTACGATACCACGGAGGAAGGATGGTGAAATTGACAATAGTGTCGGGAGAGTAATTGCCCAACTCATCCGTAGTATGGACACGCAACGTATAGTCTCCTTCCGGCAGACGTGCGTAGGATACATTGCTCCGGCGTTCCGGTCTGCTCCAAGTACTATCCACTTTTTCTAACAGATATTCTACAAGCAAATCTTGGACGAATGCATCCTTGACCGAGAATCCTACGGTGACAGTGTTATCTTTATAGGGTATCCGGATTCGCTTGGAAAGGTCTGCATACCGACTCTGTTCTATATGCACAAATTCCAGATTAGGAGAAACAAGTTGCTTATTCGGTTTCTTGCTATGCCTAACATTATGGAGAATAAATCCGGCATCTAAACAGATTAATGAAAGCGAATCGTTCAATATGGAGATATTTTCGAATGCTGTAATCAGCGAAAGACTGGCAGTCTCTATTTTATAACTCTCATTTATACGGGCTATATAACCGTCATAGAAGAAGCGATAGATTGAGGAGCCCGTTATGCTCCAGCTCTCTTCACTGTTAATGGGAACAATACGCTTGATATCAGTCACGTTTTGGAAGCATTCATTCAGGAGCTGGTTAGGCTGCAGGTCATCGCTGATTTCATTATAAGAATAAAGATGATTGTTGCCCAAAAAGACGACCCGTCCACCAATCTTGAAAATTTGCATATGTGCAGGAAGCGCGTTGTCTTTTTCATGTCCGTAATAAGTATAGTGGCGGAAAGCATCCATTTCCTCACTCAAGCGGCATTTATAGACACCTTTACTGACTGTTTCCAACCAGATATTTCCCAAATGGTCTATTTCCGCATTATAGATAGGATCGGTGATTTGCCGCATTACATTTACCTTCCCCGTTTCCTTATTGACAATACGCAGCTCGTTATAAGTGACAATAATCTCTATTTCCTTTCTGTTGATAGTCGTTTTTAGAATACGGAATACACCGGTATTGAGCCGATATAACGGATGAATGCCCAAATCGGGTAAGATTTCAAGCAATCCGCTGTTGTGACCGCAATACAGATGACCGTCAATCTGTTGCAGACTCCAGACTTGCCCTTGTGTACCATCTATCAATTTCAAAGAAGAGAATATCTCAAAATCGTTCACCTTTTCTGCAGGTGCATAGTAAATACCTTGATTGGTTCCTATCAATAAATAACCGTTCCACAGAGTAGCGGCATAGACCGCACAAGCATTTGCTTCATTGGCCCGGTAATAGCTCAAACCATCAGTGTATCGGATGTAGGCAAGACCGCGGTCCATGGCAGCCCATATATTATTCCGACTGTCTTCATACAAAGAAAGAATCGTATTGTTCTGCAAAGAATTAGTCGTAGAAAAATGGTTGAGAATATTGCCCTGCATATCCACTTCGTACAATCCGCTTAATTGGGTACCTAAATAATAGGTATTCCGTTTCTCGCAATAAATACCGCAATTTAACTCTTGTCCATTCAACTGCCCGGACAGCGCCTTGTTCCAAAGCGTGAAACGTTTCCGGTCATAGACATAGATGTCGCCGGTAGAGGTTCCTACCAAATATCGCTCTTTGCCATAAGGCAGGATGACACGTGTGGTGGTTCCGTTCAAAAGTTCGCAACCTTCCATTTTTATTAATTGGTCGTCCTTGAGCCTGTATAAGGAACCGTACATTTCCTGCACCCAATATTCGTCTCTGACTTTCAGCAATAACATAAATCCTTTCGGAAGGCTCAGCCGTTTTATGGTCCGGTGATTGTAAACATAGATATTCCTGAAGGTTTGAAAATAGACATTATCCCCGGCTATCCAAACCCGCCAGAAGCTTTCGTTGTCCAGAGCCTTCGGAGGGAGAAGATGGTTGAGAGAAGTATATTTCAGTTTACCGGATTGGTCTCTGTCCCAACGTCCAAGCTCTTCAGCACCTCCTGTGTAAATCGTGTAATGAGACTCGACAGCCAACGCCCGCACTATCGGAGAATTAGGCATCGGATAAAGTTCCCATGCCATAGCATCGGATTCCAATAAGCCGATGTCATTTCCAAAGTACATGACACCTTTTTCGTCTTGTCCAATCGACCAGTTTTTGTTAGCCGCATGATATTTGTCACGGGCAAAATTGATGACGTACGGTTTTTGATTGGCATAAGACTGACATACCATTAATAAAGATATGCAAGACAGAAGTATGTATTTCTGAAGATTCATAGTATTAATAAAAAAAGAAGACACCCTTTTTTCCAAACACCTCCCTCTTAGGTTGTTATTACTAATCTATACTCTTGCAAATGAATGCAAATTTGTTTAACAAAGGCAAAGATAGGAAGATTTTTCATTCCGCCAAAATGATAACGTCCTATAACATCTATAAAATATACTGTTCGTTCCGCGACTTTCATGATAAGAAATAATATCTTTGCAACAAATAAATCAGAAAATATAAAGATATGGAAAAAGTAATTATCAATTCGTATGAGGATTTTGAGAAGTTAATAGGACAGCAAATCGGTGTTTCGGAATATGTGGAACTACCTCAGGAGCGTATCAACCTCTTTGCCGATGCAACATTGGACCACCAGTGGATTCACGTCGACACCGAACGCGCAAAGACCGAAAGCCCGTTCAAAAGCACCATCGCACACGGCTACCTCACCCTCTCCATGTTGCCGCATCTGTGGAACCAGATTATCGAAGTGAATAACCTGAAGATGATGATAAACTATGGCATGGACAAGATGAAATTCGGTCAGGCCGTATTGTCCGGACAGCGCATCCGCCTGGTAGCCACCCTGCACTCACTGGCAAACCTGCGCGGCGTGGCAAAGGCGGAAATCAAGTTCAGCATCGAAATAGAGGGTGAAAAGAAAAAAACGCTCGAGGGTATCGCAATCTTCCTGTATTACTTCAACTAAGCAATCAAGATGAGAAGGAAAAACGGATATCTGATACTTACGGTTGCTGCCGCCCTATGCACCGGGGTTTCGCTGCCTTTCCTCTTCGGCAACAGTGTGCTGAATCCCGAAAAGCAGTCGGTCAAATCGGAAGTACCCTACTGCGTCACCTCTCCTACCGTACCAGCCAAGATTACCTTTGCCGGACAAGAAGTGGACTTGTTGCGTTACGACCACCGCGAACGCATGGACCGCGAGCTGATGTCGTTCACCTATATGCATTCTACCACCATGCTCACCATAAAGCGTGCCAACCGCTACTTCCCGGTCATAGAGCCGATATTGAAAGCCAACGGCATACCGGACGACTTTAAATATCTCGCCGTGATAGAAAGTACCCTCAACCCGCTTGCCAAATCGCCTGCCGGTGCCGCCGGAATGTGGCAGTTCATGCCCGGTACAGGACGTGAGTTCGGGCTGGAAGTGAACAACAACATCGACGAGCGCTACCACATAGAGAAAGAGACGCAGGCAGCCTGCAAGTATCTGAAAGAGGCATACGCCAAATACGGTAACTGGCTCTGCGTTGCCGCCGCCTACAATGCCGGACAGGGACGTATCTCCACACAGTTGCAGAAACAGATGGTGAGTCAGGCAGCCGATTTATGGCTTGTAGAGGAAACCTCACGCTATATGTTCCGCCTATTGGCAGCCAAAGCCGTCATCAGCAATCCGCAACAATACGGTTTCCTGCTGAAACGCGAGCATCTCTATCCGCCTATCCCCTACACCGAACTGAAGGTCACTACGGGAATAGACAACCTGGCACAGTTTGCCAAAGACAAAAGTATCACCTACGCCCAGCTGAAGGATGCCAATCCCTGGTTGCGCGACACTTCGCTGATGAACAAAAGCGGACGCACATACGTCCTGAAAATTCCGACACAAGCCGGAATGCACTACGACCCAAAGAAGACGGTGTCGTATGATAGGAATTGGGTGATAAATTAAGGAGTTATCGGGAGTTAACTCCCGAACAACTCCTTTATCCAAAATGATTCAGCCCTGTTTCTCTGTCAGATATTTCCAGTAACGAACAGGCATATCCTGCCGGTGCTTGCGGGGATTCAGCCTCTCTTTGATGCAGATTGCCTTGAAATAGGTTTTCCAAAGTTGCTGGAACAGTTTCTCATCCTTGTCCATAAGGCTCTCGTCCAGCATTCCCGTCACGAGATGGCTCTCGCGGCTATCCTCTTCGAAAGTAATCTCGCGTACCTCCTTCAGGTCGTAATAGTAACCGTAGGCACGCTTGATGTCGTATATCAGCCAACGCTGGTCGGCGAAACGGTCTTTGAAATGCCCGGTCACCAGGGGAAGCGCATTTTTCTCCGGCTCCACGGCTGCAAAATAGGTGCCGTCCGCCGCTTTTTGGAAACGTATGAACTGCATCATCCGTATGCGCTCCCAGTCCACCCGCTTCCACATACGCGAAAACTCCAGCACGTCGGGGTCGGCAAAGTTGGTTTCGATGGAACGGGGAGCATCTATCGCCTTGCGGATATAACGGAACAGGAGCGATGCCGTTTCCGGCTCTTCCGCCAGCCAGCACTGCGCAAGGCAGGATACGGCAGACGGGGAGAGTTTCTTCTGCAAACCGCGCCAAACCCTTCCCGCCTTCTCTTCATCGGAAACGACCGTGAAAGCCTCATCATAGAACAAAGGGAGCTGTTCTCCTTCCACCATCAAGGCGTCCGGAAAGGTGCGCCGGGAATAAGCTTCGAACACCGAAGTCAACAATCCCTCGAAAGTATTATCGAATATAAACAGTGTCATTCTCCTCCTTCTCCAAAGTCAAACGTCAGCTGTCCGTCATCCCGGTTCTTCTTGGGCTTCTGAGCCAACAGAGCACGCACTCCCTGCGGCGTCATTTCATGGACCGTGCGCACAGGCAACTCGCTGCACGTAATGAAATACTGCGCTTTTTTCATCACCACGCCCATCTTCTTCAACTGATAGAATCCCAACTTAGAGAAACGGCGGGAAGCAATTATCAACCGTGCCGACTTCACTCCGATGCCCGGCACGCGTAATATCATCTCATAGTCTGCCCTATTGACATCGACAGGGAACTGTTCGGGATGGCGAAGAGCCCACGACAGTTTCGGGTCCACCTCCAGGTCCAAATCCGGATAGGCGTCATCCACAATCTCGTCCACCTTGAACTGGTAGAAGCGCAACAGCCAGTCTGCCTGATAGAGACGGTTCTCGCGCACCAGCGGCGGCTGTTTCAGGGCAGGCAGGCGCTTGTCGTACGTGTTCACCGAGATATATCCGGAGTAGTAGACGCGCCGCATCGTAGGATGCCGGTAAAGGGAAGACGAAAGGTTGAGGATGTCCTTGTCCGTCTCGGCCGTAGCCCCCACAATCATCTGCGTGCTCTGTCCTGCCGGGGCAAAACGGGGCGCATGGCGAAACCTTCTGCGCTCTTCCGCACTCTCCAGCACCCCTTGCTGAATATAACGCATCGGAGCAAACACACTGGCATGGTCCTTCTCCGGAGCAAGCAGCTTGAGGTTTTCTTCTTTGGGGATTTCCACATTGACACTGAGACGGTCGGCATACAATCCGGCCTCATTCACCAACTCACGGCTGGCGCCGGGAATGCTCTTCAGGTGGATATAGCCGTTGAAGCGATGGACCGTGCGGAGATCTTTCGCCACACGCACCAGCCGCTCCATCGTATAATCGGGATTGCGCACCACGCCGCTGCTCAGGAAAAGTCCTTCGATGTAATTGCGGCGGTAGAACTCCATGGTCAGGTCGACAAGCTCGCTGACGGAAAGGGTGGCACGCGGCAGGTCGTTGCTGCGGCGGTTGATGCAATAGGCGCAATCGTATATACAATAGTTGGTCAGCATCACTTTCAGCAACGAGATGCAGCGCCCGTCTTCCGCAAAGCTGTGGCAGATGCCCCACCCGCCCACGGTGTTGCCCACCATGCCCGCCTTGTTGGAGCGCACAGTGCCGCTGGATGAGCAAGAGACATCATACTTTGCCGACTCTGCCAGTATCTTCAGCTTGTTCAATACATTTTCGTCCATAGCTTGTGCCAAAAGCAGCCATAAACAGTCATGAGACAAAAAAAGACCGCCGCACGGCAGTCTTTCTCAGCATTTGACCTGCTTTTTTTCTTACTTCTTAGAAGCTTCCAAAGATGCTTTGCGGAATTCTTTCATTGCCTTCTCGATTTCCAAAGAAGCCTTGCGTGCGCGAGTACCGGCTGCCTTGTTACCATTTTCCAACTGAGCATTTGCATCTTTCTCGAATGCTGCATACAATTCTGCAACTTTTTCAACTAATTCTTTCATAATCCTTATTTTAGTTACTTCGTTAATAATGTCCGACAAAAATACATTCTTTCTTGAAATAAATACAGAAAAACGATATTTTTTTTGAAATAATCCGCAAAATCGCCACAAAAAAGGGCTCATACGCGTTTTTTACCTACTTTTGCAGGCATGAAAACGCTTACAGATGCCCAATACATATACGCTCTCATAGCCGAGGGGGAACACCAGCAGCAGGACTTCAAGTTCGAAATATCCGATGCGCGGAAAATCGCCAGGACGCTCTCCGCCTTTTCGAACACGGACGGCGGACGCCTTCTCATCGGCGTGAAGGACAACGGCAAAATTGCCGGAGTACGCTCCGACGAAGAACAATATATGATAGAAGCGGCAGCACGGCTGTACTGCCTGCCGGAAGTGAACTGTACCATGCAAACCTACCGGGTGGAAGGCCGGAGCGTATTGCTTGTGCAAGTGGACGAAAGCGACCGCAAACCGGTATATGCCAAGGACGAAAACGGCAAACCGCTCGCCTACCTGCGCATCAAGGATGAGAACATACTCGCCACCCCGGTACACCTGCGCATCTGGCAGCAAAGCGAAAGCCCCCAAGGTGAGCTGATGGAATACACCGGACGCGAACAGCTGCTGCTCGACCTGCTGGAACAAAACGAGCGGCTCTCGCTGAACCGCTACTGCCGCCTGGCGCATCTGTCGCGACGGGCAGCGGAACATCTGCTGGCAAAGTTCGTCCGTTACGGCATTGTGGAACCCGTGTTCGAAGGATACAAGTTCCGCTTCAAGCTGAAATAAACACGGCTCTTTCATTGTAAAGGAGTTATCACTTCGTTAGGAGTTAAAGGAATTAAAGGAGTTAAAGCCGATACTCTTGTGTATGATACCGTGATACCGTTGTAGGAGTATTGGCTTTAACTCCTAAGCCGACTTGTCGGCTGATAACTCCCGATAACTCCCGATAACTCCTTTATAATGAAAGAGCCGTATGAAATAAAGCAGAAAAAGAACGGGAGTGCTGGTAAAAAGCAAGTTATTTACTACCTTTGCGTCCGTTAACTTAGAAATAAATATCATGGGTATATTTGCCAAACTATTCAACAAGCATTCCGAAGAGGTATCTTCAAAGAATGTGGAAGATTTCGTCTCATTGACACGTGTCTATTTCCAGTCTGTGATAGCCGCCAACCTGGGCATCACCAACATCCGTTTCGTACCGGACGTGGCCAACTTCAAGCGCCTGTTCAAAATCCCGACACAGGGCGGCCGCCTGGGACAAGCCGAAAAGGCAGCATCGCGCAAGATGCTGATGCAGGACTACGGCATCAGCGAGGGCTTCTTCAAGGAAATCGATGCCTCCGTGAAAAAACACTGCCGAACGCAAAACGATGTGCAGGGCTACCTCTTCATGTACCAAGGCTTCTCCAACGACCTGATGATGCTGATGGGCAACCTGATGCAGTGGAAATTCCGTATGCCGTCCATCTTCAAAGGCGCCCTGCGCAGCATGACCGAGAAGACCGTACACGAAGTTTGCACCAAGACCGTCTGGAAGAAGGACGACGTGCACAAGACCGCCATGGCAGTCCGCCAGTACAAAGAGCGCCTGGGCTACTCGGAACAGTGGATGACCGAGTATGTGTACAACATCGTCATGCTGGCAAAGAAAGAGCCGAAAAAGAAGAATGACGAACAGGCATAAAGCATCGGACTGCATTCATATTCCGGTAAATTGTCACGATTTATCAAAGCCGGAACACAATTTTACAACTGGCTGATTTCCAACACCATTAGACAGGACTACATTCAGTATACGACTGAACCCTATTCAGTATACGAGTGAATGGCATTCAGTATACGACTGAATAGGGTTCGATATACGACTGTTGCCCAGACTTGTCGTATTTGTAAAAATACAATACTCATCAGAGATGAAAATTCTTTGGATAGACCTAAACAGTTCTTATGCCCACTCCTCGCTGGCACTTCCGGCACTGCACGCGCAACTGGCGGACGATGCGGCAACCGAGTGGGCAGTGGTCTCCGCCACCATCAGCGAAAATGCAGGAACGGTCGTGGACGAAGCCTGTCGACACCAGCCCGACATCATCGCCGCAACCGCCTGGCTCTTCAACCACGAACAACTGCTGCACATCACCTCAAGACTGAAGGCACTGCTCCCCGAAGCCTGCCTTATCTTCGGAGGACCGGAATTTCTCGGAGACAACGAATGTTTCCTGCGCCGCAACCCGTTCGTCAGCTGCGTGTTCCGGGGAGAAGGCGAAGAAGCCTTCCCACAGTGGCTCGCCTGCTGGAATCGTCCGGAGCGGTGGAACGAGATTCCCGGACTCTGCTACCTGGATGCCGACAAACAGTATAAAGACAACGGCATAGCCCGCGTCCTGCGCTTCGCCGAGCTTCTTCCTCCCGAGACGAGCCGTTTCTTCAACTGGAGCAAACCGTTCGTACAGCTGGAGACCACGCGCGGATGCTTCAATACGTGTGCCTTTTGCGTCAGCGGCGGCGAGAAGCCCGTGCGCACGCTCTCCATCGAAAGCATCCGCCAACGGCTTCAGACCATCCACGAACACGGCATCCGGAACGTACGCGTGCTCGACCGTACATTCAATTACGACACCCGCCGCGCCAAAGAGCTGCTCCGTCTCTTCCTGGAATATCCCGACATACGTTTTCATCTGGAGATACACCCGGCACTGCTTTCCGAAGCGTTGAAAGCGGAACTGAGCCAGTTGCCGCACGGACTGCTCCACCTCGAAGCAGGCATCCAGAGCCTGCGCGAACCCGTGCTCACGCAGAGCCGCCGCAAGGGTAAACTCTCCGACGCCTTGGCGGGACTGGCATACCTCTGTTCGCTCCCGAACATGGAGACGCACGCCGACCTCATCGCCGGACTTCCCGGCTACCGTCTCGACGAACTGTTCGAGGATGTACGTACCCTTGCCGGATACAACGCGGGAGAGATACAGCTGGAATCGCTGAAACTGCTGCCCGGCACCGCCATGCGCCGGGAGGCGGAAACGCTGGGAATACGCTACTCCCCCCTCCCGCCCTACGAAGTGCTGGCGACCAACGAAATCAGCACCGGCGAGCTGCAAACCGCCCGCCGCCTGTCGCGCCTGCTGGACGGCTTCTACAACACCCCAGCCTGGCAAGCGCTGACCCGTGAACTGATACTGGACGACCCGGCCTTTCTGCACAAATTCCTCGACCACCTGACACGCATCAACCTCATAGACCAGCCCATGAGCTTGGAGAAGCGCGGCCTCATACTCTATGAATACTGCAAACTGGCCTATCCCGCCTACCGGCTGCAAGCCAGCATAGCCTGGATAGAGGCAGGTATGTCGCTGAAAAAAGCACCGGCAGAACACGTGAGAACCAAGCATCAGGTTCCGCCGGAGCAATGGAAAGTGCTGTACGGAACGTACAAGGAGAGCCTGCGGCTCTGCTTCCTTCCGCTCAGCGAAGGTACGGAACGCGGCTATTGGTTCGGATTCGAATCGGAGATACAGAAAGCGGCGCCCGTGTTCAAGGCGATAAGCGATTGACCTGGCAAAAAAAGTCTGACTATCAGCAGCCAGTTTAATGATTTATTGAACCTAAATAATAAAGTATGAAAGAAGTAAATCCCCAAGAAACCAGCCGGGCATACGCCTTTGAAATGTGGATGAACGCACCTATGCCAATGGTGACGTTCTTTAAGACACTTAATGTGTCACGCCTTGTGAAAATCAGCCGGAAATCGGGCATGAAGTTTAATATGTTGACCTCTTGGATGAATTAAATTAGTGCATATTTGACTTGACCAATTTTCCGATGATTAACGTAATTGACATATTGCAG
>ERZ808042.199-NODE-199-length-51984-cov-61.140155_pt1 | contig 51984 bp, 44 predicted proteins | sample MGYA00380193_ERZ808042 | MGnify/ENA primary metagenome ERZ808042 (study PRJEB31490, sample SAMN06133401) | mouse gut metagenome | isolation source: M1_2 | host: mice | place: China: Chengdu | collected 2015-05 ...
CGCGCCCCCGGGCCCCGCGGTGTGTTTTTTATAGTATTGTTTTGCTGCTGATTATACTCCATAACATCATGTCGAGGAAGTGTTAAAAATGTTAATTCCCTTGCATTGCAACATAGAACATAAAGACATAAGGTCAAAAGCGACATAAGGATTAAGAGGCTGCTTAAAAATCAATTTGTTATTTGTGTCATCTCTGTATTTTTGCATCTGTAATACCGGGTATTCGCCGTCATCGGGCGCCTCGAACGGCAGCGCCGCCTAACTCCTCACTCCACACTCCCAACCTCCCAACTCCTGTGAACTCCCAACTAAGCGGCTGTTTTTGTACAGGTAATTTGCGGCTTTCTCGCCTTTTTTAATTAAATTTGCACGTAATTTGCATATTAAACACGTAATTTGCATATTAAAATGGAAACTAAATACATATTCGTCACCGGCGGTGTGGTATCGTCGCTCGGCAAGGGTATAATTTCGGCGTCTCTGGCAGCGTTGCTGAAGGCGCGCGGATTTCATGTCACGATACAGAAATTCGACCCTTACATCAATATCGACCCCGGTACGCTGAACCCCTACGAGCACGGCGAATGCTACGTGACGGAAGACGGGCATGAAGCCGACCTGGACCTGGGCCACTACGAGCGCTTCACCAACATCCGCACCTCGCGGGCCAACAATATCACCACCGGCCGCATCTATCAGAGCGTCATCGACAAGGAGCGCCACGGCGACTACCTGGGCAAGACCGTCCAGATAGTGCCGCACATCACCGACGAGATCAAGCGCGCCGTCCGCGCCCTCGGCTCCACGGGCAAGTACGACTTCGTGATTACGGAGATCGGCGGCACCGTGGGCGACATCGAGTCGCTGCCCTTCCTGGAGAGCGTGCGCCAGCTGCGCTGGGAGCTGGGGCAGAGCGCCCTGTGCCTGCACCTCACCTATGTGCCTTACATCGCGGCCGCCAAGGAGCTTAAGACCAAGCCCACGCAGCACAGCGTGAAGCAGCTCCAGGAGCTGGGCATACAGCCCGACGTGCTGGTGCTGCGCACCGAGAAGCACGTGGGCCACGACATGCGTGCCAAGATCGCCCGCTTCTGCAATGTGGCTCCCGACGCCGTGGTGCAGAGCATCGACGTGGACAGCATCTACCGCGTGCCTATAAAGATGCACGAGCAGCACCTCGACGAAATCGTGATGCGCAAGATGGGCGTACCCGTGGAGGGCGAGCCGCACATGGCTCCGTGGCTCAACTTCCTCGACAAGCTGGATCACGCCGAGGAAGTGATAAACATAGGCCTCGTGGGCAAGTACGTCGAGCTTCAGGACGCCTACAAGAGCATCAACGAGTCGCTATTCCAGGCCGCCATCTACAACGACCACAAGGTGAAAATCAAGTACATCCACTCCGAGAAGCTCAACGACTCCAACGCCGACGAGCAGCTCGGCGGCATGGACGGTGTCATCATAGCCCCCGGCTTCGGCCAGCGCGGCATCGAGGGCAAGTTCGTGGCTATAAAGTGGTGCCGCGAGCACGACGTGCCCACGCTGGGCATATGCCTGGGCATGCAGTGCATGGTGATAGAGTACGCGCGCGACGTACTCGGCATGGAGGACGCCAACTCTACGGAGATGGACAGTTCCACGCGCCACAACGTCATCGACCTCATGGAGGAGCAGAAGAGCATCACCAACATGGGCGGCACGATGCGGCTCGGCGCCTACGACTGCGTGCTGCGCCCGGACAGCATCACCGCACGGGCCTACGGCAAGACGGAGATACGCGAACGCCACCGCCACCGCTTCGAGTTCAACAACAAGTACCGCGAGCGCCTGGAGGCTGCCGGCATGGAGTGCGTCGGCGTCAATCCCGAGACCAACCTGGTGGAAGTGGTTGAGGTGCCCGCCCTGCGCTGGTTCGTAGGCACGCAATACCACCCCGAGTACAGCAGCACGGTGCTCTCGCCGAGTCCGCTGTTCCTCGACTTCATGCGCGCAGCCATCAAGTATAAGCACGAAAAATAATAGACCAATGGATCGCAATACCCTTACCGGCCTCGTCCTGATGGCCGCCATACTGTTCGGCTTCATGTACCTCAACAAGCCGGACGCCACACAGAACATGGAGGCCGACGTGGCCAACATGGAGCAGACCGCCGAGAAGGCCTCGCCTGCCGCCGTCACAACCGATACCATAACGCCTGCCGACCTGGCGTCGCTGCGCGAGGCCATACTCAGCGCCGGCACCGTGCAGGCCGACGGCTCGCACCGCCTGACGACAGCCGCCGTCGACCTCTCCGTCGACAGCGCCGCAGCCGTGGCAGGCACAATCCACACCGGCAAGCCCACCGGCGACGTAAGCTTCGCCGACCTGGCCGCCGGCGCCGCCTCGCTCGGTCCCGACGACCGCCGCATGGCTCTGGAGACACTGCGCAAGGCCGTAGCCGACGCGCACAAGTACAAGGCCTTCGCCGGCAAGCTCGGCGGCGAGAATGTCGAGAAGGTGATGGAGAACGACCTCATGCGCGTGACCTTCTCCTCGCGCGGCGGCCGTGTCAGCCAGGTGGAGCTTAAGAACTACAAGACGGAACTGACGACGCCCGAGACGCCCGTGCGCCTGTTCCGCAACGAGAACGACGACTACAGCTTCGTACTCACCACAGCCGACCAGCGCCTGAACACCTCCGAGTTCAACTTCACCCCCGTGGCCGAGAGCGACACCTCGATGCTGATGAAGCTCGAGCTGGCCGACGGCGCATGGTGGGGCATACGCTACAGCATGCAGCCCGGCAGCTACCTGGTGCGCATGCAGGTGGTGCAGGAGGGTATGGCCTCCGTGCTGCCCGCCAGCACCGCCACCATGGGCTTCCGCTGGCATCAGACCCTCGGACGCAACGAGAAGGGACGCACCTTCGAGGAACGTAACTCGTCCATCAGGTACAAGTACGCCGGCGAGGGTCCGGAGGAGCTCAGCTCCAGCAAGGACGACAGCGAGGAGCTGACCGGCCGCGTGCGCTGGGTGGCCTTCACCAACCAGTTCTTCAGCAGCGTGCTCATGGCAAAGGACTACTTCTCGGCCGTGCGGCTCGACAGCAAGGTGCTCAAGGACGCCGACTGGCTTAAGGACATGGACGCCGCAGCCGAACTGCCCTACAGCGTGGCCGACGGCGCCGCAGCCGACTTCTGCTTCTATTTCGGCCCCAACGACTATCCGCTGCTCAGCGACATCGACGATACCATCTACCCCGACGAGGACATGGACCTCACGAGCCTCGTGCCGCTGGGCTGGGGACTGTTCAGGTGGATCAACCAGATTATCGTAATCCCCGTATTCGACTTCCTGGGTCGCTACATCGCCAACTACGGCATAATAATCCTGCTGCTCACACTCTTCATCAAGCTCATACTCTTCCCCTTCACCTACAAGAGCTACAAGAGCCAGGCACGCATGCGCGTGCTCGCACCCGAGATAACGGCCATAAACGAGAAATATCCCGGCCAGGAGAACGCCATGAAGCGCCAGCAGGAGACTATGGCCCTGTACTCGCGCGCCGGCGCCAGCCCCATGTCGGGCTGCCTGCCCATGCTGCTTCAGATGCCGGTGCTCATAGCCATGTTCTCGTTCTTCCCCTCGGCCATCGAGCTGCGCGGACAGAGCTTCCTGTGGGCGCATGACCTGTCGGCTCCCGACTACATCTGCACACTGCCCTTCACCATCCCCTTCTACGGCAACCAGGTGAGCCTCTTCTGCCTGCTGATGACAATAGCCAACGTGGTGTACACCACCTTCACCATGCAGAACCAGCCCGGCGGCCAGTCGATGCCCGGCATGAAGTGGATGATGTACCTGATGCCGGTAATGTTCCTGTTCTTCTTCAACGACTACGCCTCGGCCCTGAGCTACTACTACCTGCTCTCGCTGCTCATCACCATAATCCAGACCACCGTCACCCGCCACTTCGTCGACGAGAAGAAGGTACGCGCCGAGATGGAGGCCAACGCCCGCAAGCCCCGCAAGAAGTCGGGATTCATGGCACGCCTGGAGGCCGCGCAGAAGCAGCAGGAGGCCGCCATGCGCGCACAGGCCAAGGCCAACGCCCGCAAAAACCGACGGTGATTTGGTTTAGGGTTTAAGGTTTAACACCTTTAACTTCTTAACTTTTCAACTTTCCTTGAGAACCGTCCTGCTCACAAGATTCTCGGCCATCGGCGATGTAGCCATAGCCGTGCCTGTGGTCTACAGCGCATGCCGCTGCTACCCGCAGACGCGCTTCGTGCTGCTGACGCGTCCGGCCATGGTGCCCATCTTCACCGACGCGCCGGCCAATCTCTGCGTCGCCGGCGTCGACCTCAAGGACGGATACAAGGGCGTGGGCGGCATATACCGTCTGGTCTCGCGCATATTGGAGGAGTACGCGCCGGCGGTGTATCTCGACCTGCAAAACGAGATGCGCACGCGCCTGCTTGCCGCCTTTCTGCGCCTGCGCGGCGTGCCGGGCTTCCGCATCGACAAGGGCAGCCGCCTGCGCCGCCGCCTGACGCGGCGCCACAACAAGGTGATGCTACCCCTGCGCGGCATGCGCGACGTCTATGCCGCAGTATTCGATGCTGCCGGCATGCAGCTGCGCGAATGCTTCGACAGCCTTTTCGGCGGCCGGGGCAAGGCTCCGGCACCGCTGTATGCCTCCATCTCGGCGCCCAAGGCCGAAGGCGAGCGATGGGTGGGCATAGCCCCCTTTGCGGCATACGAGAGCAAGATATATCCCCCGGAACTGATGGAGCAGGTGGTGCGCCGTCTGGCCGCCGAGCCCCGCGTGCGCATATTCCTGCTCGGCGGAGGCCGGCAGGAGACCGAAATCCTGGAGCGCTGGGCCGACACAATCCCCGGCGTAAGCTGCCCGGCCGGCAAACGCTGCGGCTTCGCCGCCGAGCTGGCGCTTTTCAACCACCTCGACTGCATGCTCACCATGGACTCGGCCAACATGCAGCTGGCCGCCATTGCCGGGACGCCTACCGTCAGCATCTGGGGCGCCACGCATCCCTACTGCGGCTTCACAGCCTGGCGGCAGAGCGAGGCCGACACCCTGCAGCTGCCCGTGCCGTGCCGCCCGTGCAGCGTTTACGGCAACCGCCCGTGCCTGCGCGGCGACTACCTGTGCCTGCGCGGCATCCGTCCCGAAATGGTAGCCTCGCGCGTTATTGAAGTAATAAACAATAAATGACGATGTCCGACGATAAATTCGATATACGCGACAGCCGCGAGACTCCCTCGGGGGGCAGCGAACGCGACATGGAGCGCGCCCTGCGTCCCGACCAATTCGAGGCTTTCCGCGGCCAGGAGAAGATAGTGGACAACCTGCGCGTGTTCGTGGCCGCGGCCCGCATGCGCCGCGAGGCTCTGGACCACATCCTGCTCTTCGGTCCTCCCGGCCTGGGCAAGACTACGCTGGCCGGCATCGTGGCCAACGAGCTGGGCGTGGGCATGAAGATCACGTCCGGTCCCGTGCTCGACAAACCCGGCGACCTGGCGGGCATCCTGACGTCGCTCGAAACCAACGATGTGCTGTTCATCGACGAGATACACCGCCTCAGCCCCGTGGTGGAGGAATACCTGTACTCGGCGATGGAGGACTACCGCATCGACATAATGATAGACAAGGGCCCGGGCGCACGGTCGGTGCAGCTAAACCTGGAGCCCTTCACCCTCGTCGGCGCCACCACCCGCAGCGGCCTGCTGACATCGCCGCTGCGCGCGCGATTCGGCATCAAGTGCCATCTGGAATACTACGACCACGCCGTGCTGCGCGGCATCGTGGAGCGCTCGGCAAGGCTGCTGGGAGTGAAAATATCGGAGGACGCCGCCCTCGAAATAGCACTGCGCAGCCGCGGCACGCCACGTATCGCCAACGCTCTGCTGCGACGCGTGCGCGACTTCGCTCAGGTGCGCGGCAGCGGCGACATCGACCTCGACATCGCCCGCTATGCCCTCGAGGCCCTCAACATCGACCGCTACGGCCTCGACGAGATAGACAACAAGCTGCTCCGCACGGTCATCACCAAGTTCAAGGGCGGCCCGGTGGGTCTCTCCACCATCGCCACTGCCCTCGGCGAGGACCCGGGCACCATAGAGGAAGTGTACGAGCCCTACCTGATAAAGGAAGGCTTCATAAAGCGCACCCCGCGCGGCCGCGAAGTCACCGACCTGGCCTACAGCCACCTCGGCATCGCCAACGCCGATAATCTGGGCCTGTTCTCCTTCGACTCCGCCGGGGAATAGGGCGTCACGGTCATGGATAAACGTCTTGTTTTCACCACATCCACGGAGATAGTCCGTGTGCCGTCAGACGCGGTGGTCTCCATCACTGCCGACGGGAACTACTCCGTGCTATCCCTGGCCGACGGCGGAAACTTTGTCCTCACGCTTCAGTTGGGACAGATTGAAAGGCGCATTGCCGCGGCTCTGGACAGCAATGACAACAGATTTATCCGCATAGGCAAAAGCTTGATTGTAAACCGCGATTTCATTGCCTTTATCAATCCTGTGCGGCAGAAAATGATTTTATCGGACTGCCGCGTATTCCGCCATGAGGTCTCGGCCTCGAAGGAAGCGTTGAAAGCATTGAAAGAACTTTTAGATAAGGAGGCAACAGCATGATATACGGACATGGCGATATAGATGACGATCAGATACGTATTATTTCTTCTCGTGAAACCGAGAGAAAGAAGAAAAGACGAAGAAAACGCTTTGTTTTTCTTTGGTGTATTGCTGTTGCATTTTTAATTGGTGCATTGGTATTGATGTTTTTTATTCCCGAGGAAACTGTGGAAGAAAAAACAATGTATGTGGAACTTCCTCAGCAGCCGCCGGTAGAAGAAGAAACACCGCTTGTTGAGATAACGACAGATCTTCCGCCATATACAATAAGGAAGGATACAATAATCAATGATATTGCACTGAGTATATTCACTCCATTTAATGCGACGCCGGTTCTTGAAGTGGGCAACGACGTGCTGAGCGACACCTCGGCCGTGCTGATCGCTCAGGCGGCGGATATACGTGGTGATAACGGCAAGATTGCAGGTTCGTTTGTCGTAAAGGGAGAACTTGTGGGCAAAGGTGAGGCGAAAGCCGGTTTTTGCTCGATAATCAACGGGGAGCTTACGGTCGGCGTTGCCGATGCCTCTCCCATGTTTGAGGAAGCCATGACTACGGACGGATATTTCTTCCGCCAGTATCCTCTCGTCGTGGGAGGGCAGGTGGTGGAGAACAAGCCCAAAGGGAAGTCGATACGCCGTGCCCTTGCCGATATAGGCGGAAAATTCTGCGTGATAACAAGCCGCAAGAGAGTTTCTTTCCATGATTTCTCGCAGGCGCTCGTCGATGCGGGAGTGCGCAATGCAATTTATCTTGTCGGCGGCGAGGCTATCTGCGGGTATAAAGACGACACGGGTAAAACCGTCCTTATGGGCCAAACCTGGGACAAGAGAATTAAGAACATCAACTATATAGTATGGCGATAGTTTTTTCAGATTTCATACATTAAAAACGATACTTCATACAGCACCCGGCGATAGTCATTGCCGGGTGATTTTTTTGCCCGAAATTAGCAGTATGAAAATCATGAATGTAAGAAATATAATTCTGTTGCTGCTGAGTGCGGCATTTATGTCCTGCGGGGACAACAAACCGTCCGGTCAGGATGGAGGTAACGGCGTGTACTACTGGCGTACTACGTTCGAGACGGACAGCACCGAGAGGGCTTTCATGCGCGAGAATGACATAAGGCGCGCGTACGTCAGGTTCTTCGATGTCGTCATTGATAAATCCCCGTTGGCGATGGATGTCGTCGTTCCGAACGCCACCTTGCAGATAAAAGATTCAATTCCGGCGGAGGAGATTGTGCCCGTAGTCTATATCACGGTCGATGCCATAAAAGCCATTCAGTCCGACGAAGCGAAATGGGCCGAGAAAATAGTCAGGCGAGTATGGAACATGTGCAGCTACAATGAACTCAGCAGCCCGAAAGAACTGCAACTCGACTGCGACTGGACGTCGCAGACCGGCTCCGCCTTCTTCAAGCTCTGCAAGGCGGTGAAGCAGGAATTGAGCCTGCGCGATGCCGCTGCCAAACTGAGCGCGACAATCAGGCTGCATCAGTTGGCGCAAACGCCACCGCCTGTCGATCGCGGCGTGCTTATGGTCTACAACACCGGCTCTTTCCGGAACCCCGAGGAAACCAATTCTATCCTCACCGTGGAAAGTGTCAGACCCTATCTGAAATACCTTGCCGATTACCCGCTGCCGCTGGACTATGCCTTCCCGATCTTCTCGTGGAAGCTGTTGTACACTGAGAATACATTCAGAGGCATTATCAGCCCCGAAGTCAATATCCCTGACGACGTGCTCAGCCCGTCGGGCGAGAATAGATTCACGGTTGTGAAGGATACCGTCATAGGCAGCACATGCCTGCTGACGGACGATATGATCCGGGCTGAGGACGTGCCGTTCAGAACAATCAAGGAAGTCAAGTCGCTCATTGAGAAAGCATCAGACAGCGCACCCCGTTCTATAATTCTATACAGCCTCGACACCCGCAATATCTCAAACTATACGGAAGATGAATTTAAGGAGATTTATAAGTAGCCTCGGCCTGTCGGCAATATCTACGGCCGCCGCGGCCTGCGGTGCGTTCGATGCACTCGTATCCAATCCGTTTACCTTCCATTTTTATCAGGAGGAGGATGCGCCCACCGTTATGGATGTGCAGCGAGAAGAAAATGTCGCTTTATGGCAGTCGTTGACGTCGAAGTCGATTCCGGCATCGCATGTGGAATCGGCAGTGTACGGCATGACGTTACGTGAACTGGCGACCACCTTCTTCACCGGGCAAAGCGACAATATGTTTCTGAAGTGGATTATAGTCCATAAATCGGTCGACATCAAGGACTTCTTGCTGCTGGCAAAGGAATTGGAGGAGCTGAGATTCAACAGAGTGTCGAAATGGTATTATCCCACCGACAGGACAGAGAGATACGATTCCGAAAGCGAGGCCGAGAGGTTCGCAAGCGTGATGGAGCGTTGCCGCCGCCATGCCGGCGGTCCGCTTTCCGACAGATACGCGCTCCAGTACATGCGGGCGCTGTTCGCCTTGGGCAAGTATGATGAAGTCATTGAATTCTATGACAAAAAGATGAAAAAACTGCCCGAGGACAACCTGTTCCGGAGGATGGCAAGGGGGTATGTGGCCGGGGCGCTGCGCCATCTGGGATATGGCGATGAAGCCAACAGGATATATGCCGAGATCGGCGACATCAATTCGATTATCGGAAGCAAGAGGCCTTACTTCATCCCATTGGTGGAAAACAATCCCGAATGCCCGGTGGTAAAATCAAACCTAACCCGGTGGGTCGGCCGGGATGACAGAGAGTACAATCTGCCATTCCTTGCGGTAGCGGATGCGGCTTTAAGTTCGCCGCGCGTAGTGAACCGGGGAGACTGGCTATACCTGAAAGCCTACATTGAGGAGATATACAATGACAATCATGCGAAAGCCATCTCCTACCTGAAGCAGGCGCTTGATGCCACTTTCTCGAAAGAGGAAATGCGCCACGATGCCGAAGAGATGAAGCTGTGTCTGGATGCTGCAACGGGTAGCCTCTGCAAAGATCTGAGACAATATCTCCCGGCTTTCCAGACGGAATCCGTGCCGTTTTATTTCTACATCGTTCCGGCCTTGTTGAGGGAGGGACGAGTGTCGGAGGCCATGCTGATTGCAAACTATGCGTCAGGATTAAAACGTACGGCCGACCAATACCGTTACTCTCTGACGAACGATTCATACGCCATACGTGAAGTCACGGATGACGCATATGCGAACACGGGATTCCAACTGATGCTTTCCCGAAGCGCCCGTGAGGTGATAGAATATAAGAAATACCTGTCTTCCACTGACCCTCTCGTTCGGGAATGTATCGGCAGAACAAGGCACGACGATGATTACCTGAACGAAATCATAGGCACCCTGTTGCTGAGGGAGGGCGATTACGCGGAGGCTGAAAAATACTTCTCGCTGGTGTCGGACGAATATCAGGAGAACCTGAATGTCAAGAATTGCGGCTATCTGTACGACAACCCGTGGGTCAACTGCTATATGCCCGGAGAAAAATGGGACTATCCGTCGGCAAAGGGCGAGGCAGCCGACGAAGAGAAAAGCCCGGTAGCCTCATTCGATCCGGAAAACTCCGCGCTTCTGAAATCCGATCATAATGCCAAACTGAATTTTGCCCGCGAGATGTCGAGGCTCGCCGGAATAATGAAAACAGGCTCTCCCGACGAACGGGGCCTGGCGAGGATAAGGTATGCACTGGCACGATACAACTCGTTTGAGAGCTGCTGGTCGTTGACGCAGTACTGGCGGGGTGAAGCCAATCAGTGCAATTACCGCCCGTTCTACTGGCTGTGGAACTGGAAATACAGAGAGCTGGATTATCTCAAGGAAGAGACCGGGCCCGTGCCGGACGAGAAGTGGCTGAACGCCGAAATACAAAGAGGAATCAAGGAACTGCAATCGCCCGAAGCGCAGGCGGAGGCGCAATTCCTGGCCGGCAACTATCGCACCATCGCAAAGAAATATCCTTCGACCTATGCCGGGAAATACCTTTCCACGCACTGCGACGCATGGCATGACTGGCTGTAAATAAATTCCAAATATATGCCTTATCATGGAAGTGACAATCACCCTATAAATTAAACAATATGAGAAAGACAATACTCGCAGCGACTGCCGTCATTTTGCTTGCATGCATCGGCTTTGTACTCTATGCGGAATCAAGCAAAAGGCACGTTCAGGATGATATACAATTGGCCGCCTGGGAAGAACTTGCGGAACAAGGCGACACCGCGGCTCTGCATCGGCTGATTGAATTCTACGATGAGAAAAGTACCGTTTGTGTCGAAGTGGAAGTGGAAGTCGAATGCGACGAGGATGGTGATGTGATTTATGAAAACGACACCGCTGCCGAGGAGGAAATAGATCCGGAGTTAGAAGAAAAATATGCCGAACGATTGCGCTATTGGCTTGACAAAGGCATTGCCGCGAATGACCCCGTAGCCTATGCTGTAAAAGGCTCCCGACTGTACTATGAAGACGAGAATGCCGCTATAGGCTATCTGTCGAAGGCCGCCGATGCAGGAAACTCCCGGGCCGCCCTTTTCTGCGGTTCGGCCTGCATGAATCAAGGCAAAGGAGATGAGGCGTTCAAATATCTCACACTGGCATACAGATTGGGCGAACCAAGTGCGGGATGGCACCTTGCCCGGTGCTATGCATCAGGCTTCGGCACTGAGCCCGACCGGGAGAAAGCCATTGAAGTGATGCGGCATGCCGCCCTTCTGGATTATCCGGAGGCAGTGTCGGAGATGCGGCGTATCGAACTCGGCAATAAAATATGGCAAAATAAGTACGACAGTCTTGAAATTGATTTCCCCGATTTTCCGGTTATCCCGGACTAAGAGGGCGCCCCATTCGCTTCAGGTTGAAAATATTTGAGGGTTGCGGGCATTTTGTGAGATAATTGTTTTATATTTGCAAAAACAATCCCTCTCAAAATAACTGCAAGTTATGAAGAAACACAATTTTTACGCCGGACCGTCGATACTGAGCGATTATGCCATCAACAACACAATCGACGCCATACGCGACTTTGCCGGCACGGGTATCTCGCTGCTGTCGGTGTCGCACCGCAGCAAGGAGTTTCAGGCCGTCATCGACGAGGCCGGTGCTCTGGTGAAGGAACTGCTCAACGTGCCCGAAGGCTACAGCGTGCTGTGGCTGGGCGGCGGCGCCTCCATGCAGTTCTGCATGATTCCCTACAACCTGCTGCGCACCCGCGCGGGCTATCTCGACACCGGCACCTGGGCCCACAAGGCCATCAAGGAGGCGCGCCTCTTCGGCGACGTCGACGTGCTGGCAAGCAGCGAGGACGCCCACTACACCTACTACCCGCACGACTACCATGTGCCTGAAGGCCTCGACTACCTGCACATCACCACCAACAATACCATCTACGGCACCGAGCTGCGCGACGACCTCGATGTTCCCTGCCCGCTGGTGGCCGACATGAGCTCCGACATCTTCACCCGTCCCGTCGACGTGGCCCGCTACGACGCCATATACGCCGGCGCGCAGAAGAACCTCGCCCCCGCGGGCGTGACGCTGGTAATCGTCAAGGACGCCGCCCTGGGCCATGCGGACCGCAAGATTCCCACCATGCTCGACTACCGCACACACGTGGAGAAGGGCTCGATGTTCAACACTCCCCCAGTGCTGCCCATCTTCACCGCGCTCCAGACCCTGCGCTACTACAAGCAGCTCGGCGGCATACGCGAGCTTCAGAGCCGCGCCGAGCTTAAGGCCGCCAGGCTCTACGACGCCATCGACAACAGCGAGATGTTCGAGGGCACGGCCGTCATGGAGGACCGTTCGCTGATGAACGTGACCTTCGTCATGGCTCCTCCCTTCAAGCACCTGGAGAAGGACTTCGTGGACTTCTGCGCCCAGCGCGGCATCGTCGGCATCAAGGGACACCGCAGCGTGGGCGGCTTCCGTGCGTCGCTCTACAACGCCCTGCCCATGGAGAGCGTCGACGCCCTCGTGGAGGCTATGAACGATTTCGAGGCAACACATAAGTAAACTGTCATGAAGATATTAGTCGCCACAGAGAAGCCCTTCGCCCCCGTCGCCGTCGACGGCATACGCGAGGTGGCGCAGGCCGCGGGCCACGAACTGGCCCTGCTGGAGAAATACACCGACCGCAGCGCGCTGCTCGACGCCGTGGCTACGGCCGACGCGCTCATAGTGCGCAGCGACAAGGTGGACGCCGAGGTGTTCGCCGCCGCCCCGCACCTCAAGATTGTTGTACGCGCCGGCGCAGGCTACGACAACATCGACCTACATGCCGCCACCGATGCAGGCGTGGTGGTCGAGAACACTCCGGGCCAGAACTCCAACGCCGTGGCCGAACTCGTGTTCGGCATGGCCGTCATGGCCGTGCGCAACATGTACGCCGGCACCAGCGGCACCGAGCTGCGCGACAAGCGTCTTGGCCTTCAGGCCTTCGGGCAGGTGGGCCGCTGCGTGGCACGCATCGCCGCCGGATTCGGTATGCACGTCAGCGCCTACGACCCCTTCTGCCCGCCCGAAGTCATGCGCGAGGCAGGCGTTGAGCCCGTCGACAGCGTGGAGGCTCTCTACGCGGGCAACGACGTCGTGAGCATACACATCCCCGCCACGCCCGAGACCCGCGGCAGCATAGGCGCAGCCATAATAGGCCTTATGCCCAAGGGGGGCGTCCTCATCAACACCGCCCGCAAGGAGGTCATTGACGAAGCAGGCCTGCAGCGCGTGATGGCCGAGCGTCCCGACCTACGCTATCTGGCCGACGTTCGTCCCGACTGCGCCGACGCCCTCGCCGCCGATTGCCCGGGCCGCGTGTTCTTCACACCGAAGAAGATGGGAGCGCAGACTGCCGAGGCCAACATCAACGCAGGTCTGGCCGCCGCGCGCCAGATTGTAGCCTTCTTCCGCGACGGCGACACTCGTTTCCGCGTCAACTGACCGTATAACAGCGATTTATTCCGGTGACGGAACGCACGATAATGCGTTTTCCGTCACCGGATTTTCATACTTCAAAGGTTAAATATTGTTAACTCAATGAATTTTTTAACCTAAAAAGTATGTTATATAACATAAAACCGCTAATTTTGCAACGTGTTTTTCATGGTATTAGATTTAAGGTTAAGAAGATTGCTCGTCGAGATGACGGGTAATTTTTTTATATACATGGTGTTAATGCAAAATTTTGAGTAAATTTGCACCGTGTTACGCCGGCAGGCATCTGATTTATATTAATTTCATATCCCGCATTCAAAAAAATGGCCGATACAGCTCAACGTTGGACTGAGATAGAGCATCTTCCCGAATGGGACGAGGAATTCTATAATGTCTATACTGCCCGCAAGCTGGGCAAGTGGGTGATGATGAAGACGCTGCGTCCTGAATTCCGCGACAAGGCCGAGTATCAGGCCATGATTGAGAAGGAGTTTGACGTGCGCTACAATCTCGCCCACCCCAACATCGTGATGGTGAACGACTTTGAGGAGGTGCCCGGCCTCGGCCGCTGCATCATCTTCGACGACGTCTACGGCACGTCGCTGCGGAAGCTTATCGACAAAGGCGAGGTGACAGAGGCACACATAGAGCAGCTGCGCCGCTGCCTGCCCGCGGCGCTCGAATACATCCAGAGCAATCACATCGTGCATCATCCGATACGCCCCGAGCGCATCATCTTCACCGAAAACATCGGCAACCTGAAGCTTATCGACGTGGGCTTCGACCAGCATGAGGCCACCTCTCCCGCCATGGCCTGCGACGACGTCCGAGCCTACGGGCAGATTGTGACGGAGACGCTGGATGCCAGCGGAGTATCTGACCCACAGCTGCGCAGTGTGGCCGAGCGCTGCCTGCGCCGCGACGGCCACCGCCGCATAGCCGACGCCCACGACCTGCACATCGCCCTCGAGGGCACCCGCACCGGCCGCCGCTTCTACCTGATAATAATCGCATTCCTCTCCGTAATGGTCATTCTGCTGGCCTGGCTCTCGACAAAGCCCGTGAACTGAACGCTATGACTGATAAAGACAAAATAGAAATAACGGCTCTGCACCCCACGCGCGCAGAGCTGCTGCGCTATATACACTTCGGTATCGACCTCTACAAGGGCAATGCCTGCTTCGTGCCGCCGCTGATAGTGGACGAACTGGAGACCCTCGACCCCACGCGCAATCCCGCCGCCGAGCAATGCGACTCGCAAAGCTTCATGGCCTGGCGCGGAGGCAAGCCGGTGGGCCGCATCACGGCCATAATCAACCGCGAGGCCAACAGGCGCTTCGGCAGCAAGGCGATGCGCTTCGGATGGGTCGACTTCATCGACGACGCCGACGTGGTCGACGCCCTCTTCGATGCCGCCGCGCAGTGGGGCCGCAGCATGGGCATGACGGAGATGATAGGCCCGATGGGCTTCACCGACATGGACCACGAGGGCATGCTCGTGGAAGGCTTCGACGAGATGGGCACCATGGCTACCATATATAACTATCCCTACTACCCCAGGCACATGGAGCGCATGGGATTCGCCAAGGACGCCGACTGGATAGAGTTCCGCATGAAGGTGCCCGAAGCCGTGCCGGAGAAGATGCAGCGCATCGCCGACATCGTGGCCCGGAAATACGACCTCCACAGCGTGAGGTTCACATCGAAGAAAGAACTGAAGCGCAAATACGGCCACGCGTTCTTCCGCCTTATCAACGAGGCTTACGCCGACCTCTACGGCTTTGTGCCCCTGACCGACCGCATGATCGACAGCTACGTGAACACCTATCTGAGCATCCTGCGCCTTGAGGATCTGAGCATCATCGTCGACGGTGAAGGGCACCTCGCGGCTGCCGGCATCTCCATGCCGTCGCTTTCGGCCGCGCTGCGCCGCAGCGGCGGCCGCCTGTTCCCCACGGGCTGGTGGCACCTGCTCGGTGCCATACGCGGCCGCGGCGTCGACGTGGTGGACCTCATGCTCGTGGCCGTCAGGAAAGACCTGCTCGGCAAGGGTGTGAACTCCATGCTTTTCGCCGACCTTATCCCGCGCTACATCAGCCACGGCTACCTCTGGGCCGAGAGCAACCTGGAGCTTGAGGTCAATGCCAATGTGCAGCGCCAGTGGGACTACTTCGAGCACCGGCAGCACCGCCGCCGCCGCGCCTGGCGCAAACCTATCTGACTATCGGGATTATATAAGTTATATAAGTTATATAAATTGTATAATTTATCTACTTGCCGCCAAGCGCTTTAAGCACCTGGTCCTTTATCTGCTCCATGCCTTTGACGGTGGGGTGACCGGCGCGCTTGTCAATGTCGTGCAGCAGCACGTACTCCACGCCGAAGTGGCGGCACTCCGTGCATATCGACTCGGTGATTTCCGGCTTCAGCTCGGAGTTGATGATGTAGACTATGCGTGTGCCCGGCATGCGCGCCTGCGCTTCACTAAGCAGGCGTCCGAGCGCCGGACGGAACTCGTACATGTGGCCGAGCGTGAGATTATCATAGACATATTCGCCCAAAGGAGCGCCGCACCAACTGTCGTTGGTGGCGCCGAAAATCAGCAGCACGTCCGGGGGCGCGATGCGCGCCAGGCGCGTGTTGAAGGAGCGTGCGCGGTAGTCGTCGCCGTTGTAGCCGGTATAGCTTATCGTGGCTCCGCTGTAGCTGTCGTTGACGCCGAGTATGTAGCCGCCTTCGGCCACGAGCTGCCACCACCATGTCTGGCGCACGTCGCGGACATCGGTGAGTTCCTCACGCTCCCGGGCGAAGTACCAGGGTTCGTTGCCCTCCGGGATGTAACCGTCGAATGTGGAATAGGAGTCGCCGAGAATCGAGACTACGGGCTTGGCGCCCCCGGCGGCGTGCATGGATGTGGCTGCCGCCGCGGCGAGCAGGACTGTGAATAGGATTCGTTTTATCATGGTGATATGGATTTGGAATTGCATGAATGTCCGTCAGCGCCGCACGGCCACGGAGTCGATACGGATGCTGATTTCAAAAGGTGAGGCGGCTGCCTGCACGCGCCGCCGAGGCTCGGAGCCGCGGTAGTAGTAGACGCCTTGGCGGTCCCACGCCGGGATGTCGAGGCGGCGGGTCTGGCGCGGCGGAATGTCGCAGCGCATGGTCGCGCGCCGGCGGTGCAGCTGGTGGCCCTGCATGTCGAGATAGTCGATGGTAGCGAGTATCCACACCAGCGTGGCGGAGTCAGCGGCGTTTGTGACGAAGAAGCTCTCGCGGCGCGAGGAGAGAGTCTTGTCGTATCCGGCTATAACGACGGCTCCGGCGGGCGGCACGAGGGTGTCGGCCGCCGGCTGCGCCATGCGCTCGGCCGCAGTGCGCGCCGCCTGTGTGCGGCCGGGACGAGTGGTGCGCTGGGCGTGGCATGTCAGGAGGCATGCCGAGGCAAGGAGCGTCAGTATAGCGGCGTGAAAACGCATCAGAGCGAGCTGAATTTGTAGGCGAAGCCTATGGAGAGGATTTCCTTGAACTGAAGCTTGTGCCACTTGCTGTCCTCCAGGCGTGCCGTACGCGTGTCGTAGCGTGCGTGCATGAACAGCTGGGTAGTCAGGAACTTGTTGATTTCAAACACGATGGTATTCTCCCAGTCGGCCTGAACGCTCTCATAGTCGGAGAAGCCGTAGAGCCGCGAGCGCAGGTAGATGTTGTAGGCCACCTTCCAGTATATCTTCACCTCCGCGTTGCTGCCGAACTTGTGGGCCGTCGTGCGATCCTGCCGTATGTCGTAGTCCTCGTGGTTGAGGCGGTCGCTGGTGCATGTGCGCAGGTTGTAGGACAGCGGCGAAATGCTGGCGTCGAACGTGAAGGTCTTTTTCTTGTTGGCGTAGTTGTAGGTCATACCGAGACCCACGGTGAGGTCGCCCGGCGAGAGGAATCCGCTTTTCAGGTCGGGCGAGTTGGGCTTATAGCTGTTCAGCAGCTGGGTCTTGAACTGGCCCGTGACAGAATAGTACCAGCGGCGTGCGGCCTTCAGACCGAAGGTGCTGTTGACCTGGAAGATGTCCTCGTTGATGTTGTAGTCGTGGTACTCGTCGTCCGGGGCGTTGTTCATGCCGAGCTTGTACTGGGCCGTAGTCTCGAACAGGATGTTGGGATGGAACTCCTGGTTGAGCTTCACGTTGTAGTATATCTGTCCGAGCATGTTGAGGTTGTTCTTGCCGCCCTGGTACCAGTTGGGCGACACATAGGCCTGCGAGAACTGGAGCGAGACGTTGAAGGTGCGTATCCAGTGGCGTTTCTTGACCTCCTCGGCCTTGACGGTGGGCGCCGCGGCCGGACCGGTAACGCTCTCCACTATATCGACGGAGAAGTCGCTCGGGTCTACGATGGCCGAGTAACGCTTGGGCGCGTCGGGCAGCTCGGCCGCGATGTAGGGCAGGTCGTCGGGATGGGCGAAGAAGTAGCGGTGGCGTATGCGCTGCATGCGCGCTCCCACGGCGTTGGCGTCCTCGAGCCAGCGCAGCGCGGGGTTGCCGCTGTAGTCGGAGGCGGCTATGTCCACGGTGTCGGGAAAATCGTAATGTGAATATACCGCCGGCAGAAAGAAGTAGGCCGGCAGCGGAGCCAGACTGACGACGGTGTCCACCGGGGTGTCCTCGTCAATAGCTACTATCTCTACATCCTGAAGCGACTCAAGGCCGTCCGAGTCGGCCATACGTGCCGAGTTGCGGAAGTGGAACTGGGCGCCGGCCGGCAGCGTGGCGGCAAGTGCGGCAAGTATCAGTAGGGCTTTGTGCGGTTGCATATTACTTATGTGATGGATGGATATGACGGCGGCCGCCGATGGCGGCCAGGGTGCGGTTATGGTTATTTCCTTGCAAGATAAAGCGTGCAGGCGCCGAACGTCATGGGCCGTGCCTCCGCGCGGGATGCTCCGGCCGCGAGAATCAGCGCGCACATGTCGTCGCCCTGCGGCACGGCGGCGATGCTTTCGGGCAGGTAGCTGTAGGCGCGGGAGTCGCGGCTTATCAGCCGGCCGGCCGCGGGGATGACGTAGCGGGTATAGAGCCGGTACAGGGGCGCCGTGAGGCGGCCTCGCGGAGTCGACAGCTCCAGCACGGCAAGCAGGCCTCCAGGGCGCAGCACACGCATCATCTCTGCATATCCTCGGGCCAGATGCTCGAAGTTGCGCACGCCGTAGGCCACGGTTATGGCGTCGACCGAGGCGTCGGGCAGGTCTATGGCGAGGCTGTCGCCGATGCGCAGGTCAACCCTGCCGTTGAGGCCCGCTTCGCTCACCTTGCGGCGGCCAATCTCCACCATGCCGGCACTCAGATCTATGCCCTCGATGCTTGCGCCGGGGATGCGCCGCGCAAGGGCTATCGCCATGTCGCCGGTGCCGGTGGCTATGTCCAGCACGCGCCGCGGCGATACCGATGCCACGGCCCGGACGGCCCGGCGGCGCCACAGGCGGTCGATGCCGAGTGTCATGGCGCGGTTCATGAAGTCGTAGGCAGGGGCGATGCTGTCGAACATGTCGCGCACCTCCTCGCTCTTCCCGCGGCCGCGACCGTAGGGCATGATTTTTTCCGCTTTGACGTCCATGATTGCAAAGTTAACAACTTTTTGCGTTACGGCCAAGTGGCGCGGCGCGCTGCCGCGCTTTTTGCGTCCGGCGGCGTCATTTTAACTATTATTAAGGAGTAAAAAAGGTCAATCTCGATTTAATTGCCTACCTTTGCCGGTGCATTTTGGAGCTGTAAGGAAAGCCGGGACTCTGCCGCTGACGCGGTCGGGTTTCTCTTTTTTATTATGCTCGCTATATTAAACCACAAATAATTCTATTCCCATGGCTATCACTTACATGACCAAGGAAGGTTATCAGAAAAAAATGGACGAAATCGCGTTTCTCGAGAATGTGAAACGCCCCGAGATAATCGCGGCCATTGCCGAGGCACGCGACAAAGGCGACCTCAGCGAGAACGCCGAGTACGACGCCGCCAAGGAGGCACAGGGCATGCTGGAGATGAAAATCTCCCAGCTCAAGGACCTGCTGGCAAACGCACGCATCCTCGACGAAAGCAAGCTCAACACCAACGAGGTGCAGATTCTCAACCGCGTGAAAATCAAGAACGTCGCCAACGGCCAGGAGATGGAGTACACCATCGTGGCCGACAGCGAGGCCAACCTCCGCGAGAAGAAAATCGCCACCTCCACCCCCATCGCCAAGGGCCTGCTGGGCCACAAGGTGGGCGACATCGTGGAGATACGCGTGCCCAGCGGCCTTATGAAATTTGAAATCAAAGAAATATCTTTCTGATGGCAACGATTTTCTCACGCATAGCCGCCGGCGAGATTCCCAGCTACAAGGTAGCGGCCGACGACCGTCACTTCGCTTTCCTCGACATCAATCCCGTGGCTCCGGGCCATGTGCTCGTGATTCCGCGCCGCGAGGTCAGCTACATCTTCGACCTCACCGACGAGGAGACCGCCGCGCTGCACGTCTTCGCCCGCAAGGTGGCCCGCGCCGTAGGCGCAGCCATGCCCTGCAAGCGCGTGGGCATGACCGTGATAGGCCTTGAGGTGCCCCACGCCCACATCCACCTCATTCCCATCAACGAGGAGAACGACATGAACTTCGCCAAAGGCAAGATGACCCTGCCCGAGGCCGACATGCGTCACATCGCCGACGCCATTGCCGCCGAATTCGATAAACTGGAGGACTGATGAAACGCCTTGTTATCCCGGCTCTCGCAGTGCTCGCCGCCTGCACGTCCGGCAACCACGGATGGAGTGTGGAAGGTACCGTCAAGGACGGTGAGGGACGCCGCATGGCTATCGAAGCCTTCAACGCCGGCAACTGGTATGCCATCGACAGCGTCAGCATAGGCCGCGACGGCGCCTTCAGCTACCGTGCCGAGGCTCCCGCCGCCATCGCCGATGTGTACCGCCTCAATCTCGACGGCCGCTGCATCTACTTCCCCGTCGACAGCACCGACGCCCTCACCGTCGCCACCGACACCGCCGGCTTCGGCACCGAGTACACACTTACGGGCACTCCCGCCGCCGACAAGATTGTGGCTATCGACCGCCTCATCGCCGAAAGCGTGGCTGCCCGCGGCCCTCAGGGCGCGCTCACCGACAGCATCCTGAAGAGTAAGCTCAACGACATAGCCATCCACGACAGCACCTGCATCGCCGCCTACTACATAATCAACAAGAACATAGGCGGACGCTCGCTCTACGACCTGAGCAAGCGCCGCGACCTCAGCATCGTAGGCGCCGTGGCCCAGCGCTTCACCGACAACCGCCCTGACGACGCCCGCACGCAGTGGCTCACGGCCATCTTCCTCAAGGCCCGTCAGCTGCATAACCCCCAGGCCGGGGGGCTCAGCATGCAGGTGCAGGAAAGCGGCCTTATCGACATCGTGCGCTACGACAACAAGGGCCATGAGCAGAGCCTCGCCGCCATCGCCGGCAAGGGACGACCCGTGGTGCTCAGCTTCACGAGCTACGACCTCGAGTCGTCACCGGCCTACAACGTCGTGCTCGCCGACCTGCGCGGCAAATATGCCGCCAACGGCCTGGAAATATACCAGATAGCCTTCGACGCCGACGAGGTGGAGTGGAAGCAGAAAGCCGACAACCTGCCCTGGATTACGGTGTGGAACTCGCCAGTCGACGGCACCGACGTACTCATGAAGTACAATGTCGGCGCGCTGCCCCTAGCCTTCGTCATCGACGGCGAGGGCGTCATCCGCGAGCGCGTCATCGACCCCGCCAAGCTCAACGCCGCCGTAGCCAAGGTACTCTGATAAACAGACGTTAAAAAACACTAAATAATATTAATAATACGGGCGCGCTACCTGTAATAGTGCGCCCGTATTATATTAATACGTAAAAAATCGCTAACTTTGCACAGACTTCAGAGTGAAGGAGGGGGCGCAGCGCTTCCTCCTGTTTTTTAACCATAACCTATAATGATAGACAGTCAGAAACTTACCGACACAGTCATGAAGGCCATCGAGGGCACCGACCTTTTCCTCGTGGACCTTCGTGTAAGCCCTGCCAACGAGATCGTGGTGGAGATTGATTCGCCCGAAGGCGTCGACATCGACACATGCGCCGCCATTACCCGGCGCATAGAGCAGGAGTTCGACCGCGATGTCGAGGACTACGAGCTGGAAGTCGGCTCGGCAGGCCTTACCGCGCCGATGCGCGTGCGCGGGCAGTTTCTGAAGAACATCGGCAACCCCGTAGAGGTGCTCACCCGCGACGGCCGCAAGCTCCACGCCGTACTTCTCGCCGTCAGCGACGACACCTCGTCCATTACCCTGGAACACGAGGTGAAGGTGAAAGAGCCCGGCGCAAAGCGCCCCGTGGTCCGCGCCGAGGAGCTGACGCTCCCGCTGGCCGATGTGAAATACTGCGTTTACGAAATAAAATTCTAACCGACAATACTATGGCAAAGAAAGAGGCAACCCCCAATATGGTAGAGCAGTTCGCCGAGTTCAAGGAACTGAAGAACATCGACAAGACCACCATGATCAGCGTGCTGGAGGAATCGTTCCGCAACGTGCTGGCCAAGATGTTCGGCACCGACGAGAATCTTGACGTGATTCTCAACCCCGACAAGGGCGACGTCCAGATTTTCCAGAATCTCACCGTGGTGCCCGACGGCGAGGTCCAGAACCCCAACCTTGAAATAGCTCTCAGCGACGCCCGCGAAGACAACGACCCCGACGCCGAGGTGGGCGAGGAGCACACCAAGGAGATAGTGTTCGAGAAGTTCGGCCGCCGCGCCATCCTCAATCTGCGCCAGACCCTCCAGAGCAAGATTCTCGACCTCCAGCACGAGGCCGTATACGAGAAGTTCAAGGACCTCGAGGGCGAACTCGTAAGCGGCGAGGTCTACCAGACCTGGAGCCGCGAGACCCTCCTGCTCGACGACGAGAAGAACGAGCTCCTGCTCCCCAAGAGCGAGAGCATCCCCGGCGACTTCTTCCGCAAGGGCGAAACCGTACGCGCCGTCATCGCCAACGTCGACAACAAGAACAACAATCCCAAGATCACCGTCAGCCGCACCAACGAGCAGTTCCTGCGCCGCCTCTTCGAGCTTGAGGTGCCCGAGATTCACGACGGCCTCATCAGCATCCGCGCCGTGGCGCGCATCCCCGGCGAGCGCGCCAAGATCGCCGTCGAGAGCTACGACGACCGCATCGACCCCGTAGGCGCATGCGTCGGCGTCAAGGGCAGCCGCATCCACGGCATCGTGCGCGAGCTGCGCAACGAGAACATCGACGTCATCAACTTCACGGCCAACCCCTCGCTCTTCATCCAGCGCGCTCTCTCGCCCGCCAAGGTCAGCAGCATACGCCTCGACGAGGAGGAGAAGAAAGCCGAGGTGTTCCTGCGCCCCGAGGAGGTGTCGCTGGCTATCGGCAAAAACGGCCTCAACATAAAGCTCGCCTCCATGCTCACAGGCTACACCATCGACGTCTACCGCGACACCGAGGAGACCTACGAGGAGGACATCTACCTCGACGACTTCAAGGACGAAATCGACGAGTGGATCATCGAGGCGCTCAAGAACGAGGGCTTCGTCACGGCCAAGAGCGTACTCAACGCTCCCCGCGAGATGATTATCGAGAAGGCCGACCTCGAGGAGGAGACCGTCGACAACATCCTCGCCGTGCTCCGCGCCGAGTTCGAGGACTGAGCCGCAGTCCCTGCGCACCCGGCTGCATGTCCGGCCACTGATTAACAACAAAACAGAACGAGTATTTAAAACAATATATGGCGAAACAAAAGATAAGCAACCTCGCAAAGGAACTCAACGTGGGCCTGCCCAACATCTTCGAGTTCCTGCGCAAAAACAACATCGACGTCCCCGAAAGCCCCAACACACGAGTTGAGGAATCAGTGGCCGAGATGCTGACCCACCACTTCCAACCCGACAGAGAAATAAAGACTCGTTCCGATCAGCAGACCAACGACCGGATGCAGTCGCGCGCCGCAGCCCGCGAGCAGAAAGCCGAAGCCGCGCGCCCTGCCGCGCCGGAGCTGGCCCTCACGCCCTCCGACATGGCGCAGAAGCCCCGCATTCTCGGCAAAATCGAGCTCGACGCCAAGGGCAACCCCGTAGTAGTCAAGCCCGCCAAGGAAGAAGCACCCGCCAAGGAAGAGACACCCGCGCCCGCACCGGCTCCTGCTCCCGAAAAGAAGCAGGAGGACAAACCCGCCGAACCCGAGAAACCCGTCAAGGCAGAAACTCCCGCCCCCGCACCCGTGAAGGAGGAAGAGAAGCCTGCGGCCGTCCGGAAGGAGACACCCGCCCCCGCACCCGAAAAGAAGCAGGAGAGCAAGCCCGCCGAGCCCGAGAAGCCGGCAGCTGCAGGGATGCACCCCGGTGCATCCGCCCCTGAGAAGCAGGAGGAGAAACCCGCACCCGCGCCTGAGTCATCTGAGGCCCCCGCGGCTCCTGCCGCACCGGCCGAGCCCGAGGTGTTCACGCTCGGCACCGCCCCGCGCGTGCAGGGTCCCGTGGTGGTTGGTAAAATCGACCTCGCCGCCATCAATGCCAATACACGTCCCAAAAAGAAAAGCAAGGAAGAGCGCCGCAACGAACGCAAGGGACAGAACGGCGAGAACGCCGGCGGCGAATCGCGCCGCAAGCGCAGCCGCATCTCCGGCGGACAGAAAGTCGACATCGAGAAGGCCGGCCGTCAGGCCGCCAGCGAGGGCGACCGCCAGCGCCGCGGACAGGGCGGAGGCAACCAGGGCCAGAACTCGCAGAACCAGCGTCCGCCCCGCAATCAGGGCGGCAAGAAGCGCCAGGCCGCGCCTGTGGTGCCCGAGGTAAGCGAGGAGGACGTATCGAAGCAGGTAAAAGAGACCCTCGCACGCCTCACCAGCAAGGACAAGGGCCTCAAGAAGGGCGCCAAGTGGCGTAAGGAGAAGCGCGACGCCAACGCCGCCCGCGCAGAGCAGGCCCACCTGGCCGAGGAGGCCGAAAGCCGCACACTGAAGCTCACCGAATTCGTGACCGCCAACGACCTCGCCATCATGATGGACGTGCCCATCAACCAGGTCATCGCCACCTGCATGAACATCGGCGTGATGGTGAGCATCAACCAGCGCCTCGACGCCGAGACCATCAACATCGTGGCCGAAGAATTCGGCTTCACCACCGAATACGTCTCCACCGAGGTAGCCAACGCCATACATCAGGAAGAAGACTCCGAGGACGAACTGGAGGCACGTCCGCCCATCGTCACCGTCATGGGCCACGTTGACCACGGCAAGACCTCGCTGCTCGACTATATCCGCAAAGCCAACGTCATCGCGGGCGAGGCCGGCGGCATCACGCAGCACATCGGCTCGTACAGCGTCAAGCTGCCCGACGGACGCCACATCACCTTCCTCGACACCCCGGGCCACGAGGCCTTCACCGCCATGCGTGCCCGCGGCGCCAAGGTGACCGACATCTGTATCATCATCGTCGCCGCCGACGACAGCGTCATGCCCCAGACCGTCGAGGCAATCAACCACGCCTCGGCCGCCGGTGTGCCCATCGTATTCGCCATCAACAAGATAGACAAGCCGCACGCCAACCCCGACAAAATCAAGGAGGAGCTGGCCGCAATGAACTACCTCGTGGAGGAATGGGGCGGCAAATACCAGTCGCAGGACATCTCCGCAAAGAAAGGCATCGGCGTGGACGAACTCATGGAGAAAGTGCTCCTCGAGGCCGAGATGCTCGACCTCAAGGCCAATCCCAACCGCCGCGCCACCGGCGCCATCATCGAGTCGTCGCTCGACAAGGGCCGCGGCTACGTAGCCAACGTGCTGGTGCAGAACGGCACACTGCGCGTAGGCGACATCGTGCTCGCCGGCAACCACTTCGGCAAGATCAAGGCCATGTTCAACGAGCGCAACCAGCGCATCCGCGAGGCCGGTCCCGCCACTCCCGCCCTCATTCTGGGCCTGAACGGCGCGCCCACCGCCGGCGACACCTTCAACGTCATGGAGACGGAGCAGGAAGCACGCGAGATCGCCACCAAGCGCGAGCAGCTCCAGCGCGAGCAGGGCATCCGCACCACCAAGATTCTCACCCTTGAGGACATCGGCCGCCGACGCGCCATCGGCAACTTCCAGGAGCTCAACATCATCGTCAAGGGCGACGTCGACGGCTCCATCGAGGCTCTCAGCGACTCGCTCATCAAGCTCTCCACCGAGGAGATTCAGGTCAACGTGCTCCACAAGGCCGTCGGCGAGATTTCCGAGAGCGATGTCACCCTGGCCGCCGCCTCGGACGCCGTCATCATCGGCTTCCAGGTGCGTCCCTCCCAGGCCGCACGCCGTGTGGCCGAGCGCGACGGAGTGCAGATTCGCCTCTACTCCGTCATCTACGACGCCATAGAGGAAGTCAAGGACGCCATGCAGGGCATGCTCGCACCCGAGCTCAAGGAAGAAATCACCGGCACCGCCGAGGTGCTCGAGACCTACCACATCAGCAAGGTCGGCACCATCGCCGGCGCAATGGTGCGCGAGGGCAAGATCAAGCGCACAGCCAAGGCCCGCGTCATCCGCGAGGGCATCGTGCGCTACACCGGCACCTTCGGCTCGCTCAAGCGCTTCAAGGACGACGTCAAGGAAGTGGCCGCCGGCTACGACTGCGGCCTCTCCATCGCCGGCTTCAACGACGTCAAGGTCGGCGACATCATCGAAAGCTTCGAAGAAGTGGAAGTGGCGCGCAATCTCTGATGCGCATCCACATCAACATAGGCTCAAACCAAGGCGACCGCCGGGCCCTAATAGGGCAGGCGGTCGCCTTGATTGCTTCCGCGTGGCCCGATGCCCGCATGCGCCTCTCCCGTCCCGTCGAGTCCGAGCCCTGGGGCTATGAGTCGCCGCACCGTTTCCTTAACCTCGGAGTGATGCTCGACACCGACGCGCCCTGCGAGCCGCACGACGTGCTCCGCCGTCTGCTCGCCATAGAGCGCCGCGTAGGCGGAGGCGCCCCCCACCGCGGCGCCGACGGAGCCTACTGCGACCGTCCCGTCGACATCGACCTTATCGCCGTCGACCGTCTCTGCCTCTCCACCCCCGACCTCACCCTGCCCCATCCCCGCGCCCGCCTCCGCCCCTTCGTCATGCACCCCCTGCACGAGCTCGACCCCCTCACCGCCTCCTGGCTGGAAAGTTTATAGCTTGAGAGTTTATGGGTAAGAGGGGACGTGAAACGTCAGACCAGTCCGACCTGTCCGACTCGTCCGACCAGACAAGTGGCCCGGGAGACAATAGACGGGAAGTCCGCGGAGCGCTCCGCGGACTTCCTATCTCGTATGCAACAGAAAAAGATTATTGTTGTCCGGTAAAACATCATAAGATACAATATATTAGGTATTAACCTCCATACAAGCGCTATTCATCGGTGATTACCCGCCGAATGGCGGGTAAAATCCGGTTAGCCGCGGATTTAGGCGCAACGCGCCGTATCCGCGGTAAGCTCAGTAAAGGGCATCAACCCGCCATCCGGCAGGTTGATGCGTTTGTCACGCCTCTTCCGCGAGTATGTCGCTCCCTGTGGTCGCTCCTTAACTCGCAGCTAACCACATTCAACCCGCGACGAGCGCGGGTTGCTCCCGTTTTATCGGACAGCAATAAATTCTGTTATTTTTGTTGTTTTCTGTATTTTATGTATCGATAACGCCCTCAGGCCCGCTACAATAAAAAACTTCTGTTTCTTCTGACCTTACGTCTCTCTGTATCTCGTTATCTGAAGTAACTTCCCCCTCTTACCTATTCCCTATAAACTATAAACTAATCGTATAGGAAGCATAGACCGTGCAGCGGCCGCCAAGGCCGGCCTTCTGCGAGTCGAGGCCCGCGTTTAGGGTGCGGCCGGCATCCTCGCACGACGTGCCGATGTCGAGCCATGAGCACGAGTCGCTGTAAGCGTCGGCGATGGCCGCATAGAGCGCCGGAAGCATGCGCAGGCGCCGGCCTTCGTCGCCGGAGGCGGTGTACTGCGCGTGCACAACGGGGCCGCAGCGGTAGGTGAGCACGCCGGCCAGCAGGGCGCCGTCGAGCGTGGCAGTGTGCAGGCGTATATTGTCCGGGAAACGGCTGCGCAGCAGCAGCATCTCGTCGAGGGTATGCACCGGCGTGGCGTCGTGATGCTCGCGGAGCACGTCCTCCAGGAGCGTCCAGAAGCCGGCATAATCCTCCGACTCGCCGAACACGGCGCCGCTGCGCCGCGCACGGTTGATGGCGTTTTTCGTGCCGTGGTCCAGGAGGCGCGGCAGGCGCAGGTCCACGGTGGAGGACGGCATCACGCGGTCCTGCACGGCCCCGAGGCGCCACAGCGCGTAAAGGTCGTCCTCGGCCGGATAGCGGTGGTAGATGTGCGGCACGGGGCGGTAGACGAGCCGGCTGAAACCTTCCTCTCGCAGCGCGGCGAGACTCTCGTCGAAGAGCCGCAGCATCGTGGAGGCCGTGAAGTGGCGCGGAGGCGTAATCCAGCCGCCGTATGTGAGGCCGCGGTGGCTCACGAGCGTGTCGTCCTCCTCGTTGGCCGGCAGCAGGGCCAGCGGCGCGCCGTCGTCGTCAAGGGCCACGAGCGAATGGTCGGCGAAGCGGTCGGCATGGTAGTCCATATAGGCGCGCTCATGCAGGAAGGTGCCGTTGCGCGAGCCGCGCACGAACTCGTCCCAGGTCTGCCGCATGGCCGGTGTGTAGCGCTCTATCCTCATCCCTCAAATTCTCTTATGCCCTCGCGCAGCACCTCGGGAGAGGAGCTGTCCGAAAGGTCTACGATGGTGGAGCCCACAGTGCCGCCCGTGCCGCCGTCCAGCAGCACGTCGGCCTGCGAGGCGTAGTGCATGGCTATGCTCTCGGGCTCGGCCAGCTCGTCGGGGTCGTCGACCACGGCCGAGCCGCACAGCAGCGGGCCGCCCAGGGCCTCGGCCAGAGCGCGCGCGGCGTCGCAGTCGGGCACACGCAGGCCTATGGTGTGACGGTTCTTGAACGATTTCGGCAGCCGCAGGGCGGCGGGCAGCACGAAGGTGAACGGGCCGGGCAGATGGTGGCGCAGGGTGCGGAAGGCGCCGTTGTCGATGCGCACGTATTCGGCCGCCTGGCTCAGGTCGGCGCACAGCAGCGAGAGCTGCTGCTCGGCAGGGTCTATGCCCTTGATGCGGCAGAGGCGCTCGATGGCGCGGTGGTTGCGGGCGTCGACACCGAGGGCGTAGATCGTGTCGGTGGGGAACACCACCACGCCGCCGTCGCGCAGCGTTTCGGCCGCCTCGGCTATGTGGCGCTCGTTGTATGCTTTCAGTATTTTCATGGCCGGTAGGAGCTTATTCTGATGTCAGTGGCGCCGGCATACTCCGTGAGCAGGCGGCTCATAAGGCTCTCGAAGTCATCCGGAGCCATCTCCGAGGGGCCGTAGATGTTGACCGTCATCAGCAGGCGCGAGGTGTCGTCCGAGAGCTTCGTGCGCTCGTTGTCGCTGGTGGGAGTGCCGAAGCCACCCGTGGCGTCGCGCCACACGGGCAGACCCTCGATGTTGAGCATGCCGCGGCCTATGGCCTCGTAGGGCTCTCCGGCCTCGCCGCGCCCCAGCCGGATGGAGTCGCCGGCAATGGCGTCCGCGTCGAAGGCGCCGATGCTGTGGCCCGAGAGCAGCGAGAGCAGGTTCACGAGGTCCACCAGCGCCGTTGTGCGGTACAGTTCCAGCCCTTTTACGGCGCGGCGGCACAGGGCCTCGGCCGAGGGGCGGTAGCGGTTGGGTTCCTTGCCCAGCGCCTTGTAGGCAGCGCGCGTGGCCGCTATGGCCGGACGCTTGTTCACGGCCTCCATAGGCAGCGCGCCTATGCGGGCGCAGGCCTGCTGTATCTCCTCCCACAGGGCGTCGCCGGTGGGGCCGTTGTGTACGTCGGCCTCCACTATGAGCACCTGCAGGGCCGGAGCCGCAGCGCGTATTTCGTCAGAAAAAGATATTTCCATAAATCAGGAATTGAGCAGTCGTAGGGTGGCGTCGCGGTCGGCGGCGAGGCGGTGCGTCAGCTCGTCGAGCGAACCGAATCGGCATTCGTCGCGCAGGCGGTCGGCGAAGAGCAGCGTCAGGCGCTCGCCGTAGATGTCGCCCGACATGCCTATGAGGTGCGCCTCGACGCTTATCTGCGCCGCCGTGTCGTCCTCCACGGTGGGACGCACGCCTATATTTACCATCGCGGGATACACGCTGCCGCGCACGGAAGCCCTGCAGGCGTATACGCCACGGGCAGGCAGCAGCTTCATGGGGTCTGCCTCCACATTGGCCGTCGGGAAGCCCAGACGGCGCCCCAGGCGGCGTCCCGCCACCACTGTGCCGGCGAGGCTGTACTCACGCCCGAGCAGCGAAGCGGCGCCGCGGACATCGCCGGCGCACACAAGGCGCCGCACCGCCGTGCTGGACACGGTGTCGCACCCGGCCACAAGCGGCGGCACATGCACCACGCCCACGCCCAGCTCGCGGCCCAGCTCGTCGTAGGCCCCGCGCTCGCGCGGACCGTCGCAGCCGAAGCGGTTGTCGTAGCCCATCACCATGACGCCAACGCCGAGGCGGTCGCGCAGGCCGGCGAGGAAGTCGCGCGCCGACTCCCGGCGCATGGCTCCGAAGTCAAGCATATGCACCTCGGCGCCGGGCAGGAAGCGGTGTATCAGCGCCTCTTTCTCCGCGGCGAGGGTGAGCAGCCGCGGCGCCTCGGCCGGACGCAGCAGCGACACGGGATGCTGCGCGAAGCTCAGTATCACCGGGTGGCCGCCGAGGCAGCGCGCCTGGCGGTCGACAGTGGCAAGTATGTCAAGATGGCCGCGATGCACACCGTCGAACATGCCTACCGCCGCCGCGTTGCGCATCTCTCCCGTCATAGGCCGGCTTCGTTGAGAATATCAGTAAACTCGCGGCCGGGAGGCACCTGCAGCGCGTGGAAGCCCAGCCCGCGGGCGGCCTCCACGTTGGCGGCGCTGTCGTCGAGAAACACCGTCTCGTCCGGCCTGATGCCGAAGCGGCGCGAGGCGTAGTCGAAGATAGCGGCGCCGGGCTTCAGCGCACGCGCCTCGAACGACGTGGCTATGCCGTCGAAATAGTCCTCGCGGCACCGCCCCTCGCCCATGAACGACGTGCGTATGCGCATATCCCACATTATGGCGTTGGTGTTGCTCAGCAGATACACTCCGTAGCGCTGCCGCAGCTCGCGCAAAGCCGTCAGGCGCCGCACGGGAATGCCGACGAGGAAGGCATCGAACGCACGGTCTATGCGGTCGTCCGTCGCTACGGGGCCTATGATGGCGCGCAGCTGCTCATGAAACTCAGCAGGCGTAATCAGCCCTTCCTCCAGTGCGCCGAAAGGACCGGTCTGTCCATAATCGCCGAGAAACTTTTCGGGTTCCTTCATGCCCAGCCTGCGGAACGAGCGCACCGAGCGCTCGCGGTCGATGTCCATGATGACACCCCCCAGGTCGAACATCAGATTCTTGATTCCAGCCATAGTGTAGGTTTTTGTCTGCAAATTTACGCACTTTCGGGCGTTTATGCAAGCGATAGCCTGATAGCGTTATCGATACAAAGTTAGTACGCCCGGCGAGAAACATTACGACAAAAAGTCATAAGCAACAGAAGTGTGTTATCAAAACAAAAATACAGAAACGCCAAAAATAACAAAGTTGAAATTTTAGATGGTGCGGATGGAGAGAAACACAATGACATAAGGTCAGAAGCGACAAAAAATATAAATATGTTATTTTTGTCATTTGTGTGTTTTTGTTTCAATAACACCCTCACTTCCACCATAATAAAAACTTCCGTTCCTTCTGACCTTTTGTCGTAATGTTTCTCTCCAGGCGCACTAACTTTCCCTCTTACCTACACACTCTCCAATAAAAAAACCGCATCGCCGGACACTCACGTGCTCGGCGATGCTTTTCAATAAACAACATTCTTAACCCTTTCGGGCAAGATTTTTTCTTTCAGCACTGGGGACTTCCCCCGCTTGTAGGGACGCACGGCTCGTGCGTTCACGTTGATATTCAGGCTTTTATCGTCGGACGCACGAGCCGTGCGTCCCTACAATTTACAACGAACATCAGAAGCGGACCTTCACGGCCTTGCCGCCCTGACGTTTGATGTAGAGCTGACCGGCCTCAGGCTGAGCCACGCGCAGACCCTGCAGGTTGAAGTACTCGGCCTCGCCTTCGCCCTCAACCGTTACATCCTCGATGCCGGTGGTGGTGGATGGTGCACTTTCGCCTGCTACCACAGTTTTGCCTACAGTAGCCTTGAACTCAACTTTCACATCCTCTTTGGCTGCATTTTTGAGTGCATCTGCCTCATATATCAGCTTACCCTCGAACGCTTTGGCATTTTCTGCTGCCGCCTTGGCCGTGGTTTTTGGCTCTACTTCGGTTGCATTCACATTAGTGCCGTTCACGAATACCTGTACATCGTACTGAGGCTCGCTGCCGTCCCAGTTCTCGATATCGAACATGTATTCCACAGTCACGCGGCCGGCCTTGGGATGCAGGGTCGTTTCTACCAGCACATAATCATCTACCAGCTTGTTGACGGGCATATACTCGATGGGATAGATTTGGAGAACCTTACCTGTCAGGTTGAACAGATTTACTACAGCAATAACATCATAAGTACCGGCATCTACTGATGCGATTTTGAACTTATTGTAGAATGCACCCTCTGTTCCGTTCTGTGTGCCGGTGAAATTGAGTGCTGTACCAGTTGCACTTGACCCAGGGGTAGCAATTGCGAATTCAACACCCTTGATGAGAACGACCTCATTTACCATTTCGTCCGTGATGTCGGCGAGTGTGTAGGTTTGAGGGGTAAACTCGGCTGTGCCGTCAATGGTCGGGTCACTTACAGGAATGATTTCGGGAAGTACCTCCTGGTAGACAGTCAGTTTGCCCACCCAGCCGGCTTTCAGAACCTGACCGGCTTCGGCGAGGTTTTCAGTTGCTTTGTTTTTGAATATCAGACCAAACGTCTCGCCGTCGGTGACGTAGGTATTGGCTGCATTGGCGTAGGTCACAGTCATGTCGAAGTTGATGACAATTTCGGCATTGTCGCCGAGTTCCTTGCCCATTGCGATGAACTCAGCAAGGCTGTTGGCGCGGTTCACCTTGACAACGTTGAGCGTATAAGAAGCTTCGCCGGCATTGTATTCGGTTGTTGCTTCAGACTTGGCGGTAATCTTTACTGTGCCGGCAGCAAGAGGTGTAACTACGCCTGTTGCAGCATCAACGGTGGCAATTTCAGGATTTTCAGAACTGTAGACTACTGCCAGATTGTAGGGGTTGTTCAGCCGAGCTGAACTGAACTCCACACCAACTTCTGCATCGTAGGTTGCGCTTTCAAACGAAAGACCGGCATCCTTGAGATTGGGATTTACTACGGTGATTGTGAATGTCTTGCTGCCGGCTTTCCATGCCTCGCTTTCGCCCCATGTTGCGGTGATGTCAGCCGAACCAACGCCTATGGCACAGATTGCATTATTTTCGATATATGCCACATTTTTGTTTGTAGTAGTATATGTAATGGAAGGAGCATCAGCAGGGAGATTCAGTTCCACCTTGTCGTCAAGATCCACTGTACGGTCGGTGAAGCCATCGAAAGTAAAATTCTGGGGACCGCCTTTTACAACAGTATAAGCAAAACTCTGGAATTGGGCATTTCTTGCAGAAATGTTGTTAATTTTATATATGGTGCCAGCAGCCTGATACTCAGCCGGAACATCTATCACAAAGTCGGTAGCTTTCTTATCAAGTGCAAGATTAGATTTTATAGCAACATCATTTGCGTAGACATCAACTATGGCTGCTGTGGAAGCATTAGCTCCGGTCTTAAGAGTTATTTTTGTTGTGTTTTCCGAAAGAGAAAAGGATACCCATCCTTTTTTAGAGGAACTGCCGATTAATATTATACCATTTCCTTTGGATTCATAGGCTTGCACATAGCTGTATGAAATGTTCGTGACAGTTGACTTATCTGTTGTGACATTGTCTTTCACGCTAGCCTTAGCCGTTATAGTCATCCAGGAGGCATTTTTAAAATCCTCCGAGATGTTCTCTGTTGTTTGTGCCTTTGCTGCCAGCCCGAGGGTGAAGAGCAGCAGGAGTGTGAGTAGAAGTTTTTTCATAAGTAAATGTGGTTTATGATTGGTTAGTGTATGTGCATAAAAAAGCACGCTCCGGCTGTGCGGAGCGCACAATCGGAGCGTGTGATATGGCATTCCTCTACCGCAGTAGAGTGAAATTGATTACTAATCAGCGAATTAAATGGGGGGGGGTAAACGCAGGCACGGCCGGGCCGAGAGCCGCAGCGAAGTGTTTATTATAGTCCTGTCGTTTCATGCCGCAAAGTTAGGGCTTTATTTTCATATCTGCAAATTTTTTAGTTGCCCTGGTCGCCACGGGAGCAAGAAAGGCATAAGGTCATAAGCAACAAAAAAAATAAATATGTTATTTCTGTCATCTCTGTATTTTTGTTTCGATAACGCCCTCACTCCTGACTCCCCACTATCTTCTGTCCCTCTGTATCTCGACAGGCGTGTAAATCAAGTCCTCGAAGAGGACGTGTCTGTTGTTAACTCCATGATAAGCAGCGCCTTGCGCGCTGCGTTCATGGGGAGAGGAGAGCTTGCGTCCGTGAAATCAATCAGCTAAGGGCGAAATCGTTCCACTCCCACCCGTTTTCGGCAAACATCTCACGAAGTTCATCCTCTAAAGGCATCCTCATGTGGTGTTTCTCCTGGTTCTTTATGTATTCAATAACCGTCTGCTTGTCTGCGACTGATTTGGAAGCGGCAAAATACTCCTTGGCCCACTTGTCGAAGTTCGGATACTCTCCGCAGCTTTTCATCCATCGGCTCGACTCCCGCTTTATGTCCGCTACGAGTTGGGATAGCGCGACTGTGGGATGTATATCCACAAAGATGTGTATATGGTTGGACATCCCGTTAATCCGCAAGAGCCGACAACCTTTCTTGTCGATGAGCGACCATATGTATCTGAATAATTCCTCACGGCAGGAGAGAGGTATGGTGTTGGCCCGATTATATGTACAGAATACGATGTGAAATAAGTTCGTGGTGTTACTCATGGCTCTGCGTTTGGCACAAAGATACAAATAATAATGGAGATGTAGGCGAAGTCCACAGACGCAAGCTCTCCGAGCTTGCCGTATCGGGAGATGTCCCCACCCCATGAACGCAGCGCATTGCGCTGCTTATCATGGGGTTAACCACAGATGCGTCCTCTTCGAGGACTTGCTGGCGGCTAACTCCTGCCGCCCACGCCAACTAAAATTTTAATTCTGTTATTTTTGATATTTCTGTATTTTTGTTTCGATAACACCCTCCCGCCCGCTTTCTGTTCCTCACCATACGTGGCGGTCGAACAGGGATTTTGAGCCGTCGGGGAAGACGTAGAGGTAGCGGCCGCCGGACTTGTCGTACTCCAGCGTACCTTCTCCGAGGATAAACATCGCCAGCCTGACTATAAGGCAGACAATGATGATGGTGAGCACGACCACAGACACCACCGACACGACGAAAATCAGCGGCAGCGTGCCGACGACGTAGAGGGGAACACCTATAAGCAGCGGCCTCACGTCGCGCGCTATGCACGAGGACAGCAGCATGAGCACCGGAGGCACGGCGTAGAGCACCGCCGTGCCGGCCCACCACCACCATTCGGGCTTGTCGTTGAATACGCGCGTCACGAAATAGCCCAACAGGCCGACCACCGTCCCCCACACGAAGAAACTCGTCCACGACGACTTAAAGCCCTTGCGGGTGCGGTACTCGATGCTGTTCAGCAGCTTGACAAGGAGGTTGAACTGCGCCTGCACCACTATTATCATCGCCACAAGAATGGCGGCGCAGCGCCACACGGAGTGTATGTCGGGGCTGAAAAACGACAGCGGTTCCTCCGACGAGAGGATGTACAACGCCTGGCTGACCGACCCCGCCACAAAGCATCCCAGCACCGACCAGAATATCCAGTCGGTGATGTATTCGTCGCTTTCGTCCGAAATGAAGTTCAGCACAAAGCACGCCGCGAAAAGGCCGAGGGACAGCCAGAACCACACGTCGGGGTTGCCGGCGCGTCCGCGCAGGAGGCCTATGTCGGGGATGCGTTCCATGATGCGGTTGGTGGAGAACTGCCACCAAAAGTCTTCGGGGGTAACTGTGGTGTAATGCTGGCCGGGGCCGGGACGCACTTCGGCCTCGCTGACCGGCTCTGCGGCCGGTGCATTCGTCCCGGCGTCCGACACGACGAACGAGCAGAGCAGCAGCGGCAGCAGGAGGAGGAGTCGGTATATAGACATGGGGTTACTGATTTATTCTGCAAATTTATTCTGCAAATATATGAATATTTTCGCTTCATCCACAGACATATACAAAAAAGAATGAGAAACAGCGGCCCGAAGGCGTTGCAATTTCTCATTCTCCTCTCTCCTCTGGCGGTGCGGACGGGACTCGAACCCGCGACCTCCGGCGTGACAGGCCGGCATTCTAACCAGCTGAACTACCGCACCGTTTAGCATTAGCCTCGCTTGGCTCTCGGTGGAGAGGCAATAGCTTTGTCGCTTTTGCGAGTGCAAAGTTAAGGCGAGTTTTTCATTCCTGCAAATTTTTTAGCCACAATTTTAAAAAAATTATTACAATACGACAAAAATTCCAATATATTTACCGAAACATCCACATGCGTCTTGAAAATTGTCCTCAACAAAAAGCGAATTATATTTGCTACTATGCCCGACTTATCCGTATATTTGCACATATGAAACGCATTATGCTCCCGGCAGCCATCGCGCTCGCCCCGTACCTGTGTTGCAATGCCGTCGCCACGGATTCGGTTCAGGTCTATCTCTACACCGACTCAATCACAGCAGGCCACGACGGGCTGCACTGGGCATGGCAGGATGACGGCGGCACGTGGCACAACGACGTGGCCTGGCAGAAGCTCGTCAGCAGCGACTACGGCGCATGGGGCTCGCAGAAGCGCATGATAAAGCCCTACGTGGAGCGCGGAGCCGACGGCACATGGCACGCCGTATGGAGCGTCAACAGCCGCGACTCGGTAGTGGCCTATGCGTCCTCGCCCGACCTGATACACTGGAAGCCGCAGCAGTACATAGCCACGGCGGGCACATGCGCCGACCCCGCGCTGTACTGCGACACGACCACCGGAGCATGGCACATCACCTGGACCGACACATCCGGACGAGCCATGCAGCTCGCCACCACCGATTTCCGCCACTACACCCGCCCCGAGCCGTGCGACGGCTCGCAGCCCCGGGGGCTGCGGCAATGCGTGCCGCAGGTGCTCAGGACATCCACCGGATGCACCCGGCGCATACCACGCGCCGAGCTGGACGCCCTCCTCGCCAACGCCGCACGCGAACAGCGCGAGTACGCCCTCAGCTGCGAGAACGAGGCAAGTGACGCCGAGCGATTCGCCGGACTGCCTACCGTCAACGCATCCCTTTCCATCGACCGCGGCGCGGCCTACGACATCTCGCCCATGCTCATGGGCATCTTCTTCGAGGACATCAGCCACGCCGCCGACGGCGGCCTCTACGCCGAACTGATTCAGAACCGCGATTTTGAGTACAGCCCCGACGAGAAACCGGAGACACCCGGATGGGGTCCCTCCTACGCGTGGACGACCACCGGCACGCTGACGATGACTATCGACACCGTGGCGCCCATACACCCCAACAACCCGCACTACGCCACCATCCGGGGCAGCGGAACGCTGCGCAATCCCGGCTTCGACGGCATAGCCGTGCGCGACGGCGAGCGATACGAACTGTCAATGTTCGCCCGCGCACGCGGCAAGAAGGCCGTGCGACTGCACGTGGAGCTGATCGCGCAGAACGGCACGCGCCTGGCCGAGGCCACCCTGCGCGCCCGCCCCGGCGACTGGCAGAAACTGCACGCCGTCCTGAGCCCGAAGGTCAACTGCCTGGACGGCTGGCTGCTCATAGAACCCATGGGTGACGGCGCCGCCGACCTCGACATGGTGTCGCTCTTTCCCGTGGCGACGTTCCGCGACCGTCCCAACGGCCTGCGGCGCGACCTGGCCGAGTACATCGCGGCCCTGCGGCCGCGCTTCGTGCGCTTCCCCGGCGGCTGCGTGGCCCACGGCGACGGCCTCGGCAACATCTACCGCTGGAAGAACACCATAGGGCCGCTGGAGGCCCGCGTGCCGCAGCGCAACATCTGGGGATACCATCAGACGGCCGGCCTCGGATTCCACGAGTATTTCCAGTTCTGCGAGGACCTCGGCGCCGAGCCCGTGCCTGTGGTCGCCGCCGGCGTGCCGTGCCAGAACTCGTCGCGCGGCGGCGCGGGTCAGCAGGGAGGCATACCCATGGAGCAGATGCCGCAGTACGTGCAGGACGTGCTCGACCTCGTGGAGTACGCCAACGGCGACGCCACGTCCACCGAGTGGGGACGCCGCCGAGCCGCCAACGGCCACCCGCAGCCCTTCCGTCTGAAATACATCGGCGTGGGCAACGAGGACCTCATCTCCGTAGTGTTCGAGGAACGCTTCAAGATGATCCACGACGCCCTGCGCAGCAAGTATCCCGACATCACCGTCATAGGCACCGCCGGCCCCTTCCACAGCGGCAGCGACTACGACGAAGGCTGGCGCTTCGCCCGGCAGGAAGGCGTAGCCATGGTCGACGAGCACTACTACGAACAGCCGGGATGGTTCATCAACAACCGGCACTTCTACGACGGCTACGACCGCCGCGGCCCCCGTGTCTACCTCGGCGAATACGCATCGAAAAGCAACGGCCTCTACAACGCTCTGGCCGAGGCTGCCTACCTCTGCGACGTGGAGCGCAACGGCGACGTGGTAGCCATGACGTCCTACGCCCCGCTACTCGCCCGCATAGGCGCCACCAACTGGAACCCCGACCTCATATACTTCTCGGGGTGGGACGCATACCCCACGCCCAACTACGCCGTGCAGCGCCTCTTCGGAGAGAACAGCGGCACCCGCTACATCCCGGCCGGGCTCTCCGTAGAGAGCGACGACGAGGGCGTGAAGGCCCGCATCGCCGCATCGGTAGTGGAGGCCGACAACGGCGACATAATCATAAAACTGGTGAACATCCTGCCCGCCAGCGTCCACATCAGCGGTCTGCCTCAGGGCGTGGTACGCTTCAGCCGCCTGGAACCCACGCTCGGCATCGACGAGCAGCAGTTCAGCATCGGCGCCGGAGGAGAGACCATGCTGCCTCCGCGCTCGCTCACCATCTTACGCTACCTGAAATGAAACAGCTCTGCTTCGCCACAAGCACACGCGCCGACTGGGGACTCCTCAGCCCCGTGGCACGCGCCATGCGCGACACCTCCGGCACGCAGGTGCGCATCCTCGCCACCAACATGCACCTCATGCCTCAGTACGGCAACAGCGCCGACGAGATACGCGCCGACGGCTTCGACATCGACGCCGCCGTGCCCATGACCCTGCGGGGCGACGGCGAGGCCGCCCGCGTCCGCGCCATGGCCCAGTGCATGGAAGGCACCGCCGACGCGCTCGAGCGCATGCGCCCCGACGCGCTCGTCATACTCGGCGACCGCTACGAGATGCTGGCCGTGGCCTCGGCGGCGGCCGTCATGCGCGTGCCGGTCATCCACATAGCCGGCGGCGAGGTCAGCCAGGGCGCCGTCGACGACGACATCCGTCACGCCATCACGAAGCTCTCCGCCCTCCACCTCACGGCCACCGAGCCCTACCGCCTCCGCGTCATCCAGATGGGCGAAGACCCCGCCCGCGTCATCAACACCGGCGCCATCGGCGTCTGGAACATCCTCAACCGCCCCCTGCCCTCGCGCGAGGATCTGGAACGCGACCTCGGCTTCAGCCTCCGCGGCCCCCTGGCCGTCGTCACCTACCATCCCGCCACGCTCGGCGACGCCGACCCCGCCAGCTGTTTCGCCGACCTGCTCGACGCACTCGACGCCACCCCCGGCCTGCGCTACATCATCACCTACCCCAACAACGACGCCGGAGCCGACGGCATCATCCCTCTCATCCGCAGCCACGCCGACGCGCGCCCCGGCCGCGTCCTGGCCGTGCCGTCGCTGGGCGCACGCCGCTACCTCGCCGCCCTGCGCGACGCACAGATCGTCGTAGGCAACTCCAGCAGCGGCATCGTCGAGGTGCCCTCCACCGGCACCGTCACCGTCGACGTAGGCATACGCCAGCAAGGCCGTCTGTGCGGTCCCTCCGTGCTCCACTGCGCCGAGGGCCGCGAGTCCATCGCCACCGCCATTGCCGAGGCCCTCTCACCCCGCATGCAGGCCATAGCCGCACAGCGCGTCAACCCCTACTACAAGCCTGATACACTCTCCATCATGACATCGGCTATCGCATCCTTCCTCCGTGACACTCCTCCTCACAAGCACTTCTACGACCTGTCGAATGTCTGATGACGCTGCAAAGTTAGAGGCTGTTTAAAAACAGATGTTAACGCAGGGGCGGTCAATCTTCGAGCGATTTTTGTCGTCTGATGAGGGAGTGTGGCCGTAGCCACTCGACCGAAGAAGACGGCGGAAAGCGCCGGAGAGGTACCGAGGCGAGCTGATTTTTATCATCTGTTTGTTTATCATACTGTTATTTTAATATTTCTTTCGTTTTGTCCGGAGGCTGATCTTATCATGAAAAGTTACTTCGGCTTTGCAGCTTTTGGGTGTCTTTCATCCTTTGTCACAGTCGCATACATCCAGTACGCTCCTGCTCCCGCAGAATGAAATACCCTCCAAAATCTGCAACCCCTGTGCTAACATCTGTTTTTAAACAGCCTCTACAACACGAAATACCCCTTTGAATGTAGTTTTTGTCACATTGGCAAAAAAAATTTTGCACAGAGGGCTAACCGACATATTGGGCGGCCTTTTGGGTCATGTTATGAAAATATTTGTTATCTTTGCAGACAACAAACATGCAACATAACCCCAGCATCATACACATGAAACGACTCCTGCTCCTTCTCGCGCTTGCTATCGCGCTGTCCTGCAATGTATCAGCACAGGAAAAGCGCACAGCCGTACAGACCGCCGGCATCGCGTTCTACAACCTTGAGAACCTTTTCGACACCATCCCCAACAATCCCGAGGGACGCGACGTGGAGTACACTCCCGCAGGCTCGAAGCAGTGGGACGGACGCAAGTACCGCAACAAAATCGACAACCTCTCCTATGCCATCTCGCAGTTCACCACGAAGACAACGCCCTACGGCCCCGCCATCATAGGCGTGAGCGAGATCGAGAACCGCAGCGTGCTCGACGACCTCGTGGCGGCTCCCGCCATCCGCGACTGGAAGCTCCAGGTGGTGCATCATGACTCGCCGGACGCCCGCGGCGTGGACGTAGGTCTGCTCTACAACCCGCGCTACTTCCGCCTTGAGAACGTGACGAACCACCGCCTGCACGCCGTGCCCTTCCGCACGCGCGACCAGATGTGCGTGGTAGGCTCGCTGCTGGGCCAGCGCATCGCCGTCATCGTCAACCACTGGCCGTCGCGCCTGGGAGGTCAGGAGCGCTCGGAGCCCAACCGTAAGGCCGCCGCTGCACTGAGCAAGCAGATAGCCGACTCGCTGTGGAGCATAGACCCCGAAATCGGCGTAATCGTGATGGGCGACCTCAACGACGACCCGCAGGACGCCTCGTGCGCCCAGGTGCTGGGCGGCAAGCGCAACATCAAGGACGCCGCGCCCCACGGGTTCTACAATCCGTTCTGGGAGATGCTCGACAAGGGCATCGGCACTCTCGCCTACAAGAGTTCCTGGAACCTCTTCGACCAGATAATCCTCTCCGGCAACCTCGCCACGGCTCCCGAAAACCGCTGGCACTTCATGCGCGCCATAGTCCACAACCACGACTTCCTGAAGGACACCGAGGGCAACCGTGTGGGCTACCCCAAGCGCACATTCTCTGCCGGAAGCTATCTCAACGGCTACTCCGACCACTTCCCCACCGAGGTGCTCCTCGTGCGCAAGGTGGAGAGGAAATAACGTATGCGCAGCCTCCTCGCCCTGTTTCTTGCTTTGCTGATGCTCGCTTCCGCGCCGGCCGCGGAGGCTGCCGGCAAACGCCCGCGCCGCAAGGCGCGCACCGAGCAGAAGGCACCGGCCAGGCCACGCAGCGCCGGAGAGGTGCGCCGCCAGCAGAAGCTGACGGCCGGCGAGATAGAGAAGACGCAGCAGCAGATTAATTCCAACAAACGAGAGACGCGTCGCCAGCTCAACCGCCTGGCGTCGCTCGACGCCGAGATAGGCCGCAGCGAGCAGCAGATGGCCGCCATGGGGCGCCGCATCGACTCGCTGGACGCCGGCATCGCGGCCCTGGCCGACAGCGTGGCCCGGTCGGAGACGCAGCTGAAGACCATGCGCGCCGCCTACGGCCGCAGCCTGCGCGCCATGCGCATGCGCCGGCAGCAGGTCAGCCCCGTGATGTTCGTACTCGGCTCCGGCAACCTCAGCCAGGCATGGCGCCGCGCGCGCTACATGCGCGAGCTCTCGGCGGCTCACGCGCGCAAGGCCCGGCGCGTGCAGGCCGCGGCCGACACGCTGCGTGCGCGCCGCGACGAGCTGAAGACCCTGCGCGACAAGCGCGAGGCCGAACTGGGACGCATAGCCGCCGCGCGCGACGACCTGCGGCGCAAGCAGCAGAGCGCCGACACGCTCGTGGCGTCGCTACGCAGCGAGGGAGCCTCGCTGCAGCGCGTGCTCAACGACAAGCGCAGCCAGGCGGCCGCGCTCGACCGCGAGCTCGACCGCATTATAGCCGAGGAAGCACGCAAAGCTGAAGAGGCACGCAAGGCCGAGGAACGGCGCCTCGCCGAGGAGCGACGCCGCAAGGCCGAGGAGGAGGCAAGGCTGGCCGAAGAACGCCGCAAGGCCGAGGAGCGCGAGCGCGCCGAGGGCGCCCGCAAAGAGGCCGCGAAGGACAAGAAAGATAAGAAAGGCAAGGCCGACAGCAAGCCCAAGCCGGCGCCGAAACCCGAGACTACGGCACCCAAGCCCGCACCCAAGCCCACGCCGAAGCCTGAAACCCCGGCGCCTGCGCCCGAACGGAACGCGGCCGCCGAGAGAGCCCTGACGGGCAGCTTCGCCGCCAACCGCGGCCGCCTGCTCTTCCCCGTGGCCGGAGGCTACCGCATAGTCAGCAACTTCGGGCGCACGCAGCATCCGCGCATCCCGGGCGTGCAGATACAGAACAGCGGCATCGACATCGAGGCCACGGCCGGAGGCGACGCCCGGGCGGTGTTCGAGGGCACCGTCACCACGGTGTTCCGCATCGACGGCTACCACAACATCGTCATCGTGCGCCACGGCGAGTACCTCACCGTGTACGCCGGGCTCGACCGCATCTACGTGCGCAAGGGCGACAAGCTGCGCACCGGGCAGGCCATAGGCCATATCTTCGCCGACCCCGACGACGGCGCCCGGTCGGTGCTGCACTTCGAGCTGCGGCGCGAGAAAGAGAAACTGAACCCCTCGGAGTGGGTGAAACCCTGACGCATGGCATCTTCGTCGCTTTCCACCAGGATACTTAAGGCAATGGGAATGTTCGGCGGCATGCAGGTCGCCGTCATCGCCCTGAGCGTGGTCCGCAACAAGTTCGTCGCCGTGTGGCTCGGCCCCGTGGGCGTGGCCCTGAACGCCATCTTCATATCCACGCAGGACCTGATAGGCGCCGCCCTGGGGCTGAACCTGCGCACCAGCGGCGTGCGCGAGCTGTCGGCATGCGCGCCGGCGGAGCGCGCCCGCGTGGCCGGCGCCCTGCTTCGCGTAGGGCTGGCACTGTCGGCGGCCGGCGCCGTGCTCACGGCGCTGCTCTCGCCCCTGCTGAGCCAGGTGAGCATGGGCACGGCCGGCTGCTGGTGGTGGTTCGCACTGCTCGGCATCGGCGTGGGCGCCTCGATACGCTGCGACGCCGACATCGCCGCCCTTCAGGCCGCCGGGCAGCTCGGCAGCATAGCCAGAGTGACACTGGCCTCGGCCGCGCTGATAACGGTCGTCGCCGTGCCTCTGTACTACTTCCTGCGGCTGCAGGCCGTGCTGCCGGTGTATCTGCTTATGAGCGTCAGCTTCGCCGTGTGGGCGCGCCGCGAGCGCCGCAGGCGCTGTGCCCCGCCCGAGCGCACACGACTGCGAGAGGCCGTCAGGCTCGCGCGCCCCATGCTGCGGCTGGGCATGTACCTCACGCTGGCCGCCGTGGCCGAGCGCCTCGGCAGCTACATCTTCATCGTCTACATGAACCGCGAGGCCAGCGCGGGCGACCTGGGCATCTACCAGGCCGGCTTCACGATGACGAGCAGCTACATAGGCATAATCTTCACGGCCATCACCACCGAATACTATCCGCGCCTGGCCTCCGTGAGCGCCTCGGCGCTGCGCACGCGCGCCTACGTGGGGCAAGAGTTCCGCATCTCGGCCTGGGTGCTGACGGTGGTCGTGGTGCTGTTCATCGCCGCCGACGAGCTCATCGTGCGGGTGCTCTATTCGCGGGGGTTCCTGGCTATGCTGCCCTTCATCAGCATAGCCATCTGCGGCGTGATGTTCCGCGCCTTTTCGTTCTGCACGGCCTTCGTGATACTGGCCCGCGGCGACGGCCGCACCTTCGTCGTCACCGAGAGCCTCGGCGTGCTCGCGGGCCTGGTGCTGAAGATAGCCGGCTTCCGCTGGATGGGCTTCGCCGGCCTGGGTGTGGCATACGTGGCGGAACAGGCCATCTACGCCGCCATAGTGTGGACCGTTTACCGGCGCCGCTACCGTCTGCCGGCGCCGCGGGGCGTCTTCGGACTGCTCTGGGGTTCCACCGCCACGGGAGCTGCCGCGCTGGCGCTGAAGGTGCTTTTAGGCTGGTGGGCGCCGCTGCTTCTGCTGCCCGCCGTGGTGCCCGCCGCGTGGCGCCATATAATGACAAACAAAAGACGGGGCGCCGTTGTTAAAAAATAAAAAAAGTTATGCAAAAAGGAGTATTCATCACAGGTGCGGCTTCCGGCATAGGCCTTGCAGCCGCGCGCCGCTTCGCCTCGGAAGGGTGGCTCGTGGCCGCCGCCGATATTGACGGCGAGGCTCTGCTTCACAATCTCGCCGGCCTCGAGGGCATAGTGCTCACGGCCCAGTGCGACATCACCGACGCCGACGCCCTGGCCGCCACCGTGGCCCAGGCCGAGGAACGCACGGGAGGCCTGGAGTGCGTCGTAGCCAACGCCGGAATCCACATACGCAACACGCTGCTCACCATCACCGACGAGCAGCTCGAACGTCTGCTGCGCGTCAACGTGGTCGGCACCGTCAACACCCTGCGCGCCACGGCGCCGCTGCTCGCCGCCCGCGGCCACGGCTCCATCGTGCTCACGTGCAGCGACCAGGCCTTCATCGGCAAGCCGGGCAACTTCGGCTACGGGCTCACCAAGGGCGCCATAGCGCAGATGACGCGCACCGCCGCCCTCGAGCTGGCCCCGAAGGGCATACGCGTAAACGCAGTATGCCCCGCCACCATAGAGACGCCGATGGTCGACCGCATCTTCTCCGACGCGCATGCCGCCGGCGGGGGCGAGGTGGCGGAAATGTGGGCCGAGGAGCGCGCCCTCTTTCCGCTGGGACGCACCGGCACCCCGGACGAGGTGGCCGAGGCCATCTTCTTCCTCGGCGCCCGCGCCTCGTTCTGCACCGGCTCGCTAATGAAAATCGACGGCGGCCTCACCGCCGGATAACATAACCCCTACGGAATGATAGAAAGAATAATCATCATCGATTCGGCCGACCCGGTCAGCTTCTACGGCGTGAACAACTGCAACATGCAGCTGATACGCAACCTCTTTCCCAAGCTGCGCGTGGCCGCCCGCGGCTCCGTCATCAAAGTGATAGGCGAGGAGAGCGAGACCGCCGAGTTCGAGCGCAAAATCAAGGAGCTGGAGGCCTACGCCGCCCAGCGCAACTCCCTCTCGGAGGAGGTAATCCTCGACATCGTCAAGGGCGACGCGCCCAAGGAGCTGAAGCGCGACGACGTCATCATCTACGGCATCAACGGCAAGCCCATCAGCGCCCGCAACGCCAATCAGCAGCGCCTCGTCGAAGCATTCCTCTCCAGCGACCTCACCTTCGCCCTCGGCCCGGCCGGCACCGGCAAGACCTATGTGGCGATAGCGCTGGCCGTGCGCGCGCTCAAGAACCGCGAGGTGCGCAAGATCATCCTATCCCGCCCCGCTGTCGAGGCCGGCGAGAAGCTCGGCTTCCTGCCCGGCGACATGAAGGACAAGATCGACCCCTACCTCCAGCCCCTCTACGACGCCCTGGAGGACATGATACCGGCCGCCAAGCTGCGCGAGTACATGGAGAGCAACGTCATCCAGATCGCGCCCCTGGCCTTCATGCGCGGCCGCACGCTCAACGATGCCGTCATCGTGCTCGACGAGGCGCAGAACACCACCAACCATCAGATAAAGATGTTCCTCACGCGTCTGGGCATGAACGCCAAGATGATAGTCACGGGCGACGTAACGCAGATCGACCTGCCGCGGAGCACGGCCAGCGGCCTCGTGACGGCTCTGCGCGTGCTGCGCGATGTGCCGGGCATAGGCCGCGTGGAGTTCGGCAAGAAGGACATCGTGCGCCACGCACTGGTGCAGCGCATAGTCGAGGCCTACGAGCGCTTCGGCGAGGGCGAGGAAGTTTAGGGTTTATGGTTTAAGGTTTAGATAATAGCTTTTGGTCTTAGGTTTAGGGTCTTAGGCTTAGATAATAGCTCTTGGTTTAGGGTTTATGGTTTAAGGTTTAGAGAGTAGCAGGTTAACTCCTCACTCCACACTCCACACTCCTAACTCCTCACTCCTCACTCCACACTGCCGCGAAGCGGCTTCTGACTACCACAGGAATGCACAGATTTCTCTACATAATGATGCTGTTCGGGACGCTACTTCCCGTATCCTGCTCCCGCAGCGGCGCAGCCATCGCCGAGATGGAGCGCGCCGAAGCGCTCATGGATTCGCTGCCTGACTCGGCCCTCGCCGTCATGCGCGGCATCGACCCCCGCAGCCTGCACGGCTCGGAGGCCCGGGCCTTGTACGCCCTGACAATTAGCCGCGCACTGGACCGTAACGACATCTTCGTGGCCTCCGACAGCATCATCGCTCCCGCCGTAGGCCACTTCCGCCCCGACCGCGACCCGCTGCGCCACACCATGACGCAGTATTACCTCGGCCGCACCCTATTCCATGCCGGAGACTACGGCAACAGCATCATCGCCTACCTTGAAGGTCTCGAAACGGCAAAGAACGACTCCCTTTTCTTCTGGGCCGGCATGAATGCACGCGGCGTGATGCAGAATTTCAACCGCACCGACAATGGAAGTCAGGAACTGGAATATGCCGAGCTATCTTATGACAATTTCAGGATAACTTCAAAGAAAATGCATACGCTCTACGCCCAATTGGATCTGGGAGCATCGTTATTTAATTGCGGGAATGAAGATGAGGCATTAAAAGTTTTTGACGATATAGAACGTCAGAGTCTGAGTATAAATGACAGCATTTTATGGGCAGAAGCAGTCGGTTATAAAATAAAAATATTGTATTTGTCGGATAGATACGGATTAGCTATAAAATCAGCAAAAGAACTGATTAATAACAACATGGCCCAAACGCAAGATTCGGTCTTCTATGCCATGAGTCTTGCACAGATTGGCGATCTGGAGTCGGCAAAAAAATTATCGGTTCTTCTTGACGGCAGAATACCGGCATATCAACAATCTTTAAATTATAAAATCTTCAAAGCTGAGAATCAATTAAATAACGCAATGAAGGCTCTGGAGAAGATCAACGAAAATAATTACGACGAATATTTCAACAGATACAAACATGACCTTTCTTTTGATATAATAGGATATTACGACCAACAGCAAAAACTTAAGGGTGAAGCATTGAAAACATCCAACAAACTATTGAATGTATTTATAATACTGATAGTCCTTTGTTGTGCGTTTGTTGTAATATTATATATGTATTATAGAAATCTTCGTAACCGACAGGAAGAGCACAGCTTTATGATGACGCAGGAGTTGAAGCGACTTTATTCCGAAAGAGAAAAAGAGGGGAATAAAGTCCAGACAGTTTTGTTTGACTTGCTCCGGCGCCGATACGAGTTGATTGACGAGATGTGCCAGTCAATAACATCCAAAAATGAGAGTGAGGCCCATGAAAAGGTACTGAGTAAGAAAATATCGAGGATTATAAAATCATTCGTTGATAGCTCCGAGGGATTCGAAGAATTAGAGAGGATTGCAAATCAATATTGCGGAAATATTTTCTCGGATTTCAGACGTGATTTGCCATCAGCCACGGAAAAGGAGTACCATCTTTATGTACTTTCCGCGCTTCGATTTTCGCCAAATGTAATAGCCTTATTTATGTCAGAATCCCGATTAACCAATGTCTATAATCGTAAACGCCACCTGAGAGATAAGATTAAAGAGCTTGAACCTACCCTTGCTGTACGTTATTTAAGTCTGATAGACTGAATTTTTGTTGGCAAAACGTATAATTACGCTCGTTACAACGCCCTATATTTCAAAAGATTACAACATATGCCAAATTTTACAATTTGGCACGTCGGCAATTTATTGATTTACAGATATATACAAATGTAACATGCCAACTGATTTTTGATGCAAAATTTGGTTTCCATAATGTTACCTTGTAAATTTGCGTCAAAAATTGAACGAAATGAAAAAATTCATCATCACATTTTGCGTACTGATTGCCGCTTGTGCGATCCCATGTCAGGTAAATGCTTCGGATGCCAAAAAGCATACCACCATACAAAAAATCAAGACACCCAATGGGCGCCCCTCTGCTCCGTCGAATGAGGTAATAAACCTCTATATTGATGGCGACACTCTCATTTTCGACCTCCCGGAGAATGTCGAGTACATGACGGCAGAGCTAAAGCAGGACGACGCGGTGGTGCTCACCGGCATGGTGGACCACGAGGATGCCTCGCTCGACGTTGCAGGACTGCGGGGCGAGTACGAAATACTCTGCCGCACCGACGGCAACCAGCTCTTCGCCGGAAGTATCGAACTATAAAAGCAAAACAAATCCTAACCAACATAATAAATCTAATCAATCATGAACCGCATTCTTTCCCTTCTCCTGCTATTGACTTTGGCACTCGCATCCGTGCAGTGCAGCGACAACGTCATAGAAACTATGGAACCCGACGGCCCATTGGGTCGCGGCATAGCTCCGGTTGATAAATCGGAAACAAATCCGACTCTGCTGACCGATTGGGAAAATTGCAAGACCGTCAAGCTAAACGAACTTGGCCCCAACGGACAGAACTTAGAAGTCACGCTGCCGTGGCAAAATGGCACAAACACCGCACTCAACAGCAACTTCTGTCATGACATAAAGGCGGCCGACGGCTGGTCCATGATTTTCCATACATTCTGCAAATCGAATGAAGATGTGAATCTGTCGTATATGTGCTTCTACAACAAGTTCACAGGGTACCTGAAAGTATTCTATTATTCAAAAGACACAGATTTTGGCACTTCGACGGTCTGGCTGCTTTCTTCAGGCGACTATCAGACGCCACAGCCATTGTTTGCAGATCTTGAATACTTCTCTCAACCTATTGAGGGAGACAAGGACTATACGGTATTGTCTGCGACAGCTGACAATATGATTCCCGGTGGTCATTCAGGTCTCGCAAACGGCTGGAACGGATTCGAGTTTAGAATTGGAGAATACCATGAGTCAGTCTCCTCCGGGAAACTGAGCATTGACGCTTTGAATACAGCCTATATGAACATAAAAATTGATGGTGTAACCGAATCCACTACTAATGGAACAATTACGACAACAAACACAGTGCCAACTTCAGGCGGAAAAGCAGTTGGTGCCATAGCCAACGTAGGAGGACAGGCAGCCAAAGATGTAGTGGATTCGTATGCTTCAAAGCATTTGAATAAAAAGTTTTTAGGATTCGATATTGCAAACATTGTCACAAGTGTGGCTACCGGTAATTATGTATCCGCCTTCAAAAGCGGCCTTGGTTTCATTTTCAAGGGTTTATTCAGAAAGGAACCGACTGTATCGGAAGTGAAACTTCAAACCAACGGAACAGTTACTCTTAGTGGCAATGGCGATATTTCTGTCACTTCAAAGGTGCGGACATTATCATTTGACCTTGAAAAAATATTGTCAAACGATAGAAAAATATTTGTTGATTCCCTTAATATTCATCGTCCCGGAAGGCATGATACAATATCTTTCCCCATAATTCCGCATTACTTTGCCACAACATATCCGGCTATACGTTATAATCCCAAAACGGAATTAGGAGTGTGGAATCTTAAGGAAAAGCCAGTCGTGTATTATGACCGGTATACTAAGTTCGAAAACGGCTTCGAATTTACAGAATATGAAATGAAAGGCGGCATATTCGATTTCAACGGGACAACATACTTTCCTACCACACGTATTAATCCATCAGAAATTAAAATCGTATTCAATCCGGCCATAAAGGATTATGTGACATCGTACTCCGTAAATGTCGGTTTAATTGATGTGGAGGGCGGAAACAGAAATCTCCACAACAGCGGAAAACATATTATATATCCCGATACCCAAAACAACATCAAAACCGATAGGGACAGGCATATTAGCGTCTATGGTGTTGACTCATTGTATTTCAGCATTTCCGGTTCAATTTACGACTATCCGCTTGATCTTTTCAACAATGATACTCAGTTCTATTTCGACTGGGGCGAAAACGTGGGTGGCAATCGCGCGGCAGTGGTAACACTTACGATGGACATAGATTACAAAGGAAAGAAAATGAGTTTTACTGAATCGCGTGTTTACGATGTGGTCTATAAACCGTCGGGACAGGAACAAGATTTGAATTATCCGCCATATTCTATCGTTTTAAATGATAGAGACCGCTACAATTTGATTGGCTTTGACTTGCCTACAGGACGTTGATTTGTAAATACGCATCAAGATGAAACTACTGTCAAAAAGCATATTGATCTTCGTTGCAGCGCTTAGCTTCTGGGGCTGCAACGAGGATGAGCCGAAGCCGGAGACTCCGCTGGAGGTATTGCCTGCCAATGTTTTGGCTCTCAAGGAAATCTATAAGTCGCTTGATATGGATAGCGAGGACTATCCCGCGCACTGGAATCCGGAGGACATGAGTACGTGGAAGAAAGCCGGAATCACCCTCGACACCATTACTGACGAGGAAAGCGGGCAGAGATATCTTGCCGTTGCTTCCATTACTTTGTATCTGCCTCGAAAAGACGGTTACCTTACGGATGCTCTCCTTTACCTCAATAATCTGAAAGAATTGAAGGTCTATGGCTGTACTGGCTCATACTTCAATGGCCGTATGATTCCTGCTTCTGTAGAATCCCTGCTTGTAGACCGCCTGAATCCCGATGACCCCGGCTATATAATCGGCGTTCCTAACGGCAATAATGGCACAGTGATATTAGGCCAGATGAAAGCTGTATTCAGCAAACTGATAATTCATGGAGTGGATATGAAAGGTTTCGATTGTAAGTTCTCTCTCGACGCCGACATTTTCGACATATCACACAACACTCTTGAAGGAGAAGCGCCAAATTCGCTCAGATACCTGAAAAATCCGGCAAATCTGAGTTACAACAAGTATACGAGTCTGGATGGCAATTGGGATTATTGGATTGCGTCAGACAAAGCCCCTGATGTCAGGTCTATGCCCAATCTTCAGCACAACCAAATCAACATCCCGGAGGATGTGCTGAATACCGAGTTCTGGAAGGAACACCACAAAAGTTTTATTGGCAATCCCGGCTACAAGGCGCCTGAGCAGTAGTTTATAGAGTGTATAGGTAAGAGGGGGGATGTGGGCATGGCCCGTAATGCTCAGCAAAAAGATTTTTTTACCTTATGATTTTATGTCATTTCTCATCATGCGAAGTACCCCCCTCTTACCTTTTCCTTATATATAAAATTACTATCCGATAAAACGGGAACAACCCGCGCTCGTCGCGGGTTGAATCCGGTTAGCCGCGAGTTAAGGAGCGACCGCTGGGAGCGACATACTCGCGGAAGAAGCGCCACAAACGTATCAACCCGCCGCATGGCGGGTTGCACGACGTTCGTGTTTATTGTCAGATTTTCAGCGACTTCTGTGGATGCGGGCGCGATATATCGCGCCCCAATGCTGTTTACTTAAGGGTCAAATAGAGAGAAGGCGAACATGGCCTTTTAGTTGTTATATTATTTTACCACAAAT
>ERZ808042.206-NODE-206-length-50771-cov-7.674380_pt1 | contig 50771 bp, 54 predicted proteins | sample MGYA00380193_ERZ808042 | MGnify/ENA primary metagenome ERZ808042 (study PRJEB31490, sample SAMN06133401) | mouse gut metagenome | isolation source: M1_2 | host: mice | place: China: Chengdu | collected 2015-05 ...
TACAAGCCCACAACATTTGATAGTTAGCCCATAGTTATCCGTTTTTTCAGCAACAATGCTGTGCAATAAATCTATGCCTGTTAAGCTTATTGGGTCTGTTTTTACAGGAACTAAATAGTAATCTGAGGCAAGCAATGCACTTGTCATCCATATGGAAGGAGTTGGTGGTGTATCAATAATGACATAATCATATTCCTTTTCGATTTTGCCCAGATAATTCCTAAGTTTATTCTCGCGGCCTTCTCCTGGGACCATTTCAAGTCTGTATAAATCGAGAGACCCCGGAAGGAGGTCAAATCCCGAGAAGATATTGTGCGGCCGAATATCCTCTAACTTTTTAGGTTGCTTTACGCTTGATCCTTGTACTAAGCCAACAGAGGGAAATGGGGTTCGGTCAAAAACATTAACAATAGTATCATGCCCTTCCGATAAATACTTTATGTACTCATCGCCAGACATTATGCACTGTGTTGCGTTAAATTGTGGATCAATATCTACTAATAATACGCTTTTTTTGAAGCGTACATTAAGACAGTGGGCAACATTAACCGACAATGTAGTTTTTGCAACACCGCCCTTCATATTGATAAAGCTTATTACTTTCATTCTACGTCACCTCTATATATTAGACATAAGAATTGATTGCTTGATACTTGATATTATTAGTGATCTGCGCTTAGACAATAGATTAGTTTGGCAAATTTATGGTTAATAATCATTTTAACATATTTCATCTACAATTTCAATTTCAAAAAATGCTTATGGTAAAAAGAGAATGGGCAGCAGGAGATTTTGAGCAAAGCCCCATCACAAGCTGATTAGAGCGAATTATCAAGAGCGAACACAATTGGATATCGAGTACGTTATCGAGGCCATGAGCCAGACCACCACAAAAATCAACAACATCCGGGCCTATCTTCTCACGGCACTGTACAATGCGCCGGTGACGATGGGTCCTTACTATTCCGCCGCTGTACGGCATGACTTTAGCTGAATTAAATCTCGTCATGAGACACAATTTCAGCCAGAAAAATAACTTTGTGTTAGAAATCAAATCTCACCATGAGACGCGATTTTTAGCAAATAAATCAATCAGGAGGTAATTCAATGGCAGATGAAAACAGCAAATTCCCCCATTCCCAGGCACAGCAAATCCCGTTGGAGAAGATCCACGACCTGCCCGGCGTGTTCGTCGGCAAACAGCCCGATAAAAGCTACGGCGGCCTCGTCACCAGCATCCAGACGGGCGGCGTAAAAGAACCCGTGGTGCTCCGTCTGCGTGAGGACGGTGAGTATCAGCTTGTCACCGGCTACCGCCGCCGCAGGGCCAGCGAGCTGGCGAAAAAGCAGGACATTCCGGCGCTGGTGTACGAAATGTCCATCCAGGAGGCCCAGGACTATCATCACCGGGTGAAGAACCAGCCCGACATGACGATCCCCGGTAAGCTGATCCCGCCTCACGCCAAGGAGCAGAACGCCGACCTCAAGGGGCCGGAAAATCCGACTACTGCCCCCCAGTCCCCGGACAAAGGGGCCGTTCCCGCCGCTGACAATAAGGCCAAGGGGCAGGACAAACCCGCCGAGGGTGCCAAAGCTCCCTCTGACGCTACCCAGGAGAAGGGACAGGCCACCGACCCCAAGGTCCCGGAGAAGGCCGCCGCACCCGCTGTTGACGATAAGGCCAAGGGGCCGGAGAAGCCCGTTGAGGGTATCAAGCCCCCCGCTGACGCTGCCAAAGGCAAGGATCAGGCCACCGCCCCCAAGACCCCGGACAAGGCTGTCGCCCCTGCCGCTGGCGATAAGGTCAAGGGGCCGGACAAGCCCGCCGAGGGTGTCAAAGCTCCCTCTGACGCTGCCCAAGACAAGGGACAGGCCACCGCCTCCAAAGCCCCGGACAAGGCCGCCGCTCCTTCCGCTGACGATAAGGGCAAGGGGAAGGACAAGTTCGCCGAGGAAAACAAGGCCCCCGGTGCTGCCCAGGGCAAGGATCAGCCCACCGCTCCCGCCAAGGCCCCGGCTCCTGCCACTGTCACCGGCCCCGCTGCCAAGGGCCCCGCTGGTACGGCTATCTCCCAGGTACTCCCGGAGCGGCTTTCGCCCCCGGACGAGGCGGCCATGAAGGATTTTCCGGCCCCCAAGGAGGGGGAATCCATCTTCGTGACCCTTCATCCCGCCTATCTGGTGAAGTCCGAGTACAACACCATTTCCGTTGACCCCAAGAGCGAGGACTACCAGGAATTGAAGAAGTCCATCGAACTCAACGGCGTGAAGGACCCGGTGCTGGCCCGGATCGGTGACGCTGGCACCCTGGAAATCGTGTCCGGCCAGCGCCGCCACATGATTGCCACCGAACTCAACTATCCCGTCCCCACCATCATCCAAAAAATTTCCGACCCCGATGTGAAAATCCTGGTGGCGGATGGCAACCTCCACCGGCCCAAAATCTCTACCTATGACCTAGCCCGTTCCCTGCGGATGAAGATGGAGGGCATGAAACAGAAATCGAGCCGCCGTAAAAAGGGCACGTTCAAGGCCGAGGAACTGGACAGCGATGTGAAGCTGGCCCAGGAGATGGGTATGCCCGTCAGCAAACTGAACCGCCTGATCCGGCTGTCCGAGGCTACCAAGGACGTGTGCGACCGGGTGGACGATAACTCGCTCACGCTGTCTCACGCCCACGCTATTTCTTTTTTGGCGCCGAAAAATCAGGATGAGGTTATCCACTTGATGGATTTGGGTGCTAAAATCCCCGTTGAGCGGATCGAGTACATGAAGAAAGTGGAGAAGGCGGGCAAGCTAAACGAGGAAACCATGCGGGACGTTGTGGACGGCAAAAATGTGCTGGACCCGCCCAAGCAGGAAGCTCCCCAGCCTGTCCAGCCCCAGCCCAGCGCGCCCGCCGCCTCCACAATCCCTCCGTCCCCGGATGTGCCCCAGCCCACCCCCCAGCCGATGGACACCCCCGCCGCCGGACAACCCGGACAGGCCCCGGAGGGGGCCGCGCCCGCAACCCCCGATGGCCCGTCCGTTCCCGCGCCCCAGCCCCAGGAGGGCCCGGAGCCCGCTGACGGCAAGCAGGAGCGACCCGAATATACAAAGGTGGTTTTGGCTGGGGACCGTCTGCGCAAGTATTTCCCGGACGTGATGATGACGCCCCGCGAGATCGAGGAAAGCATTTATGACGCCCTGGAGGAACGCCGCCAGCGTCAGGTAAAGCAGCAGGAAAAGCTGACGCTGTTTCCCAAACGGGGGCCAACGCGGTAAATGGTGGAGTTCACCGCCCATATCGCCAACCTGGGCAAATACAATGCCGGGGTACTGGCTGACACAGCGTTATCTTTCCCCGCCACCACAGAGCAGGTGCAGGCGGCGCTGCGGAGAATCGGGGTGGACGGCCTGCGCTGCCAGGAAATCATTATCCTGGAATATACCATCGGTGTCAAAGGTGTGGCGCGGGGCCTGGGCGAGCACACCCATCTGGACGAGCTGAACTATCTCGCCAGCCGGATCAGTGAGCTCGACCCGGAAGAACTGATGAAGTTTACCGCCGCTGTGGAGCATGGTGAATACGCCAGCAGCGCGGAGGACATGATCAACCTCACCTATAACTTGGACCGCTAGAGCATCATGAGGCTCGACGCTTGCTCGATCGTCTTGAGGGTGACGATGTTCTCGCCCCTCTCCTCGAGGATGCGCTTGACGTTGGAGAGGGTACGGTCGAGGAGCCGGAAGCATCCCGTCTGCATATTACAGGCCCGGGCCTTGAGCTCGACCATGGCGTCGGGGGCGACCTCGAACTCGGAGACGTACTTCTCCACCTCCGAGGGCTCGAGCCCCTTGAGGGAGATGTAGAAGTCGACCCGGTTCGCCATCCGGGCGAGGTAGGTCTTGATCGCGGCCTCGAGCTTCGGCTCCCCGGCGATCACGACGCCGACGTCGCTCTGATCGTAGATCGCCCGGAGTATCTCCATCTTCTTCTGCGTGTACTTCGAGACGAGCTTGTCGGCCTCGTCGATAATGAGGAGGTACCCCGTTCAAAAATATCATGAACGAATACTACGCCCGCGATATTTCCAAGAAGCGCCGGATCGTAAACAAGATGAAAGGCAATTCCGGCGTGCCGCTGTCCCCGCCGCCCTATGGGTACATCAAGAACCCGGACGATCCCCGCTTTTGGGTGATCGACCCGGAGGCCGCCGCCGTTGTGCGCCGCATTTATCAAATGGCGCTGGACGGCTACGGGCTGGCCGAAACTGCCGCCGCGCTGGAGCAGGATGGAATTTGCAACCCCACCTACTATTGGCGAAGCAAGGGGACCAACCGGGGCGGCTCCAAAAGCACCGTGGAACCCACCAAATGGGGCCATACCACCATCAAGAAAATCCTCACCACGCAGGAGTATTGCGGCGATGTGATCAATTTCAAATCCTACTCCAAATCCTACAAGGTGAAGAAACGTATTGAGAACCCGGAGGAGAACCGGGCAATCTTCCTCAACGTCCACGAGGCTATCATTGACCGGCCCACCTGGGAAAAGGTGCAGAGTATGAAAAAGGGGACCCGCCGGAGGCGGCCCACCGTCACCCAGGAGCCCAGCGTGTTTTCCGGCTATCTGAAATGCCCGGAGTGCGGCGGCAACCTCAATTTCCACTTCAACCAGGGCAACCACGACATTAAGTTTTTCAGTTGCCAAAATCACAATTCCGGCCTGCGCAAGTGCTCCAAGACCCACTATATCCGGCTGGAATTTCTGGAGCGGGTGGTGCTGTACGAGGTGAACCGGCTGGCCAGCTTCGCCAACGAGTACGAGGACGACTTTATCAAGGCGATGATGGGCCGTTCCGCAAAGGTGACGGAGAATGAGCGGGCCAGGAAACAGCGGGAGCTGGATGGGGTGCTGGCGAGGGACAAGGAGCTGGACGGGCTTTTTGAAAGGCTTTACGAGGACAACGTGAGCCAGAAGATCAGCGATGCCCGGTTTGCGAAAATGTCCCAGCGGTATGAGCAGGAGCAGGGGGAGAACGCCAAGAGGATCAAGGCCCTGCGGCTGGAGCTGAAAAAGAGCGAGGGCAAGCGGATGGACATTGACACGTTTCTTGAAACGGTCCGGCGCTATACCAACGCCACGGAGATCACCCAGCGCATGGTGGCGGAGCTGATCGACCACATCGACGTATACCACGCAGAGAAGCAGGACGGCGTTACTACCCAGCACATCACCATTTATTATAACTGTATCGGCGCTTTTTCCGTCCCTGACCGCCGGAAAATTCCGGCTGCGGAGATTACGATGGGGACGAGAAAGGGAGTAGCTGTCAGCTACTCCCCGGAGCGGATCGCCGTATAGGATTTTTGAGCAAAAATTATGCGGAGTGTCCTGCAAGGATACTCAAATCCTATAAGGACACTCCGCATGGTCCGAGTGACAGGACTTGAACCTGCGGCCTCTTGACCCCCAGTCAAGCGCGATACCAAACTTCGCCACACCCGGAAATTTATCCTACTTAACGGACCTCAAATATATTACCACATTACTGGGGGAAATGCAATAGGGAAAACAAAGTTTTTTGAGGAAATATTTTTAAAAATGCGGGCAGCCCGCCGCAAAGAAAAAGCGGGCGGGCTGCCATGCGATTCAAGAAAGAGAGGGAGGAGTTGTCATTGCTTATGACAGGTTCAGGATACCACACCCATTAAAAAAGTGGTGTATAGTATTTGAAATATCCTTGAACAATTTGTAAAGGGTGGGCTAATGCTGCAAAAATGAAAACAGGCGATGTTTTTGATTAGACCAGGGTGATAAAATCACTGTTTGCATAGCCCTCGGTTCCGTCAAAGGAGACGAGGTACCAGTCCTGCCATTGGTTCAGGATAGTCAGGCGCGCTCCGTCATAGGCTTTGGCCACCACTGGGGCGGAGGTAGAGGGCCTGGAGCGAATATTCAAATAACCCCAGTCCACATCCACCACACCCTGGCGCTGGGGACTGCCAGGATTTAAAAATGGGATGCCAAAATATTCGGTGAGGGCGAGAACAATGGTCCGGGCGATCTGGTCCAGGTGTGTTTTGATCCAGGTCGCGTCGTCTTCGTTGTCGTGGTAGCCCAGCTCGATGAACACCGAGGGAGCGCGGGGCTGGCGCACCTCACCGATGGAGGTGGTGGCCTCTGTCCGCACCCGGTTGGGCAGGGGATAGATGGTTTTGAGGTTGGTGGCCATGAGCTCCGCCGCCCGCTTGCCATTGGAGCTGCCGGGATAATAGAATACGATGATTCCCCGGGTCCCGCCGTAGTTGCTGGGGGCGGAGGCATTGGAGTGCAGGGCCAGATGGAGGTCGTAACGACCGGCGTTTGAGGCTCGAATGGAGGACACCGCAGTCATGTCCGGTGTATTGCGGGTATAGCGGATTCCGGAGGCATTCAGATAGGGGACCATAGCGTCGGCCAGCCGGTTCATCCACTCCTCCTCGCTGCCGCCGTTGACGTACATGTTGGCTTCTTGGGTAGATGGTGACAGGTAAATGATTGGCATAGGAAAAACCTCCTCTGTCTCATCCTATGCGCAAAACCAGGATTTGACAGGGGAGGAAATTCATTTAACACAGATGCCGGGCCAATTCCGAAAATTGTGTCAGGCCCAGCCGCTCTCCGCGGATGGTCTCAGGCAGGCCGCAGTCCAGGAGGATCTGGCGCAGCTGGTCCTTGGAAAAACGGTTCCCATAGGCGGCGAACAGGGCGTTGAGCAGGGTCTTGCGCCGCTGGGCGAAGGCCGCCTTTACGACAGAGAAAATAGCGTCCCGATCTCCGTCCACCGGCGGGGTTGAGTGTGGGGTGAGCCGGACCACCGCGGAGGTGACCTTGGGGGCGGGGAGAAAACAGTCGGGAGGCACCTCAAAGAGCAGCTCGCACCGGGCATGGTACTGGCAGAACAGGGAGAACGCCCCGCAGTCGGGCTCACCGGGAGCGGCGCAGATCCGCCGGGCCACCTCTCGCTGGATCATCACCGTGATGGACTGAAAACAGCCCGCCTCCAGCAGCTTGGTGAGCACCGGCGTAGTGATGTTATAGGGCAGATTGGCACAGGCCTTTATTGTAAAGCCAAAAAACTTGTCAGCTGTGATAGAAGCAAGGTCCAGCTTTATCACATCGCCGGGGATGACCTCTACGTTGGGGCAGTCGGCCAGGGTCTCGCTCAGGATCGGGAGCAGGGAGGAATCCAGCTCCACGGCGGCCACCTTGCCCGCTCGAAGGGCAAGCTGGCGGGTGAGGGGGCCGATGCCCGGGCCGATCTCCAGCACGGCGCAGCCCTTGTCCAACCCGGCGGCGTCGGCGATGTCCTGGGGGACCCAGCTGGCGATGAGGAAATTCTGCCCCATGGATTTGGAAAAATGGAACCCATGGCGGGCTAAGAGGGCCTTGATCTCTCTGATATCGCACAGATCCATGGGGGAATCCTCCGTCTCTTCTGCCTTGAAATGGCCTGTCAGTAAGCCGCAACCACGCCGCCGCTGTTGGCATAGTAGGAGCTGAGCCCCCGTGTGGCGGTGATGACCACGTCACGAAACTGGCAGCTCTTCTGGGCGAGCTGCCACAGCTGGTCCGCCCGCTCGGGGCAGAGGCACTGGGCAATGTAAAGGACCTTTCCTTTATGCCTGTCGTCTGCGGCCATGATATCCACGATCTTAGCCAGCGCCTGTTTGATGGATAACGCCTGGCCGTGCTTGCAGATCTCCCCCTCGGGAGTGGAGCCCATGATGAGCTTGATGCGCAGCGCCCCGGTGAGCATGGCCTGCACCTTGGTGAGCCGCCCATTCTTTCGCAGATTGTCCAGGTTTTCCAGGACGAACAGGGTGTTTGTCTCGGTGATTGTCTGCTCCGCCTGGGCCACCACCTGGGAGAAGGCCGCGCCGGACTTGGCCAGCTGGTACACCGTCTGGGCCAAAAGCACCTCTCCGGCGGAGGCGGAGCAGGAGTTGAACACGTGGATGTTCCGCTCCGGTTCCTCCTCCAACAACATCTGCTTGGCCTGCCAGGCGCTGTTATGGGAGCCGCTGAGCAGGGCGGACAGGGTGACCACATAGATGTCGCCCTCCGCCTGGCGGAACGCCTCCAGATAGTCGCCGGGGGAGGGACAGGAGGAGGATGAGGCGTCGGGGCTCTGATCCATGGCGTAGATGAGCAGGCTGGTGTCCAGGCTCTGATCGTCGATGTAGTCCCTGCCCCCCACGCGGATGGTCAGGGGAATGGAGCGAAACACCGGGTCCGCCCGCATTTCGGGGGTCAAATCGCAGCAGCTGTCAACGATGATGGAAAAGCTCATAAAAACAATCCCCTTATATAATAATACAAATTAGATTATACCAGCTTACAGGGGTTTGTCAAGGGAGAGAGCGTCCCTCAAGGGGCCTTTTTGACATTCGCGCCGGGGTGTCCCAGCCGCTTTTCATAGGCCACCCGGCGGCGGTCATATCGCTCCGGGGCGTCGATGAGCACATTGCCCCGGTACTGGAAGCCGTTTCGGCGGATGAGCGCTTGCATGGATTTATTCTTTTTATGGGTGTCCACCCGCAGCCAGGCAAGGCCCTGAGACAGCGCCAGCCGCTCACACTCCCCGATCATGCGGTCGGCCAGCCCGGAGCCCCGCCACTGCTGGGCGACGGCGCAGCGGTGAATGACGGCATAGGGCTGGTCGGAGCTCCATTTCCCGTCGGTGATGGCGGCGTAGCACGCCTCGGGCTGGGCGGAGAGGGTGAAAAAGCCGCCCACCTGGCCGCCGCAGGTGAGCACATAGCACTCGCCTCTAGCCATGTCGGAGACAAAGTCCTCCTGTGTGGGATAGTTGGCGTTCCACTGGCCGATGGGGATCAAAAGAGCCTTGGCCTGCGCCAAAATGACCTCCATGGTGTCCAGATCCTCCTCCCGTGCCGGCCGGCATTCCACCGGCTGGGGCAGGGGAGGGCGGGACAGCTCCGCCAGCAGCTTCTGGTCCTCTCTGGAGGACAAATCCAGCCGCTCATACAGGTCGGGCCGCCGCTCCCGGGTGCGCAGAAGGGACTGCTTGCGCCGCCAGCGCTCCACCTTGGCGTGGTCGCCGGTGAGCAGCTCCGGCGGGACCGCTCGGTCGTGCCACACCTCGGGCCGGGAGTACTGGGGGTATTCCAGCAGGCCGTCCCAGTGGCTCTCGTTCTCGAAGCATTCGGAATCGGACAGCACCCCGGGCACCAGGCGGCACACCGCGTCCGCCACCGCCATGGCGGCGATCTCTCCGCCGGTGAGGACGAAATCTCCCAGGGAGATCTCCTCGTCCACGTACTCGTCGATGAACCGCTGGTCAATGCCCTCGTAGTGGCCGCACACCAAAATCAGATGGTCCTGCTCCCAGGCCAGCCGCTTGGCGTCCGCCTGAGTGAAGGTTTTCCCGCAGGGGGAGAGGTAAATGGTGTGGGGCCGCCGGTCATATTTCCCGCAGATGTGGCTCCAGCACCGGTAGAGCGGGTCGGCCTGGAGCACCGTGCCCCGGCCCCCGCCGTAGGGATAGTCGTCCACCTGCTTTTGCTTATTCAAGGTGTAGTCCCGGATTTGGTGGGTCTCAATGCGCAGGATATCCCGCTCCTGGGCCCGGCCCAGGATGGACTCGGACAGCACATCCCCCACGGTGTCGGGAAACAATGTCATAATATCGATGTGATACATGGCGGTTACATCCCCTCGATTAAACGGACCTTGATATAGCCGGACTCGATATTGGTCTCTAAAATGAACTCGGGCACGGCGGGGATCATGATCTCCCGGTCCCCCTCCACCACGTAGACCTGCTGGAGGGAAGGGGAGAGGACCTCCTTCAAGGCGCCCAGCTTGTTCCCGGCCTCATCCACCACGTCCAGCCCGATAATGTCCGCCAGGAAGAACGACCCCTCGGGGAGTTTGGCGTCGCTCCGGCGGATCTGTACCGTTTTTCCTTTGAGGGCCATGGCCCGCTCCACCGTGTCCACCCCCTGGAATCGGCCGATGACGCTGCCCTTATGGACCCGGCTGGCAGTCACCATCAGGGGAGCACCGTCCACATACAGGGTGGAAAACTGGCACAAAAAGTCCGGGCTGTCCGCCCAGGGGACGATACGGACCTCGCCGTGGACGCCGTGGGTGTTCACAATCTGGCCGCAGTCAAGAAATTCGTTCAAGGAAAGTACCTCCTCTTTCCGCAGTGCCTGTGCGGAAGTCCGTGTAAAAAACAGGCGGGGACGCACCCCGCCTGTTCCTCGGCTCAGTCAACAATATCGACCGAGAGTTTTTTGCCCTGGCGCTGGGCCACCGAGCGCATCAGCGCCCGAATTTCCTTGGCGATGCGGCCCTGACGGCCGATCACCTTGCCCATATCGCCGGGGGCGACCCGGAGCTCCAGCACCGTCTCGGCGGGCGTCTCATACTGGTCAACGGACACCGCGTCGGGATCGTCCACCAGGCTGCGGGCGATATAAATGAGCAATTCTTTCATGGGGCCTCCTGAGCGAAATTACAGGCCAGCCTTTTTCAGCAGGTCGCGCACCGTATCGGTGGGCTGAGCGCCGGCTTTGATCCAGGCCTGGGCCCGGTCGGTGTCGATGTTGACAGCGGCGGGATTCTGCCGGGGGTCATAGGTACCGATCTCCTCGATGAAGCGACCGTCCCGGGGATAGCGGGAATCGGCCACCACCACGCGGTAGAAGGGGGCCTTCTTCGCGCCCATACGGCGCAGTCTGATCTTAACCATCGTATATTCACCTCCAAAGTTGTTCATTCATTTATGGTAAATGTCCTGAAAGGGACAGAACCAACATTACGTTAGGGCCTTCCTTTTTTCAGAATGGCATACCCATGCCTTTGAACTTGCCGAACAGTCCTTTTGCCTTCTTGGGATTGGCAAACTGCCGGGTGAGGGTCTGGATCATGTCGAACTGCTTGAGCAGCCGGTTTACGTCCACCACCTGGGTGCCCGACCCGGCGGCGATGCGCTTTTTTCGGCTGGAGTTGAGCACATTGGGGTTTTCCCGCTCGTAGGGGGTCATGGACTGGATAATGGCCTCAATGCGCTTCAGATTGCCCTCGTCCACCGAGAGGTCCAGCTTTTTGCCCCCCATGCCGGGCATCATGCCCATGATATCCTCCATGGAGCCCATGCTTTTGAGCTGGAGAAGCTGGTCGTAGAAATCGGCCAGGGTGAACTTGTTTTTCCGTAGTCGCTCCAGCTGCTCGGCGGCCTTTTTGGCGTCCAGGTTCTGCTCCGCCTTCTCGATGAGGGAGAGCACGTCGCCCATGCCCAAAATCCGGCTGGCCATGCGGTCGGGGTGGAACACCTCCACCGCGTCCAGCTTCTCGCCCACGCCGGCAAACTTGATGGGCTTGCCGGTGACCGCCCGGATGGACAATGCCGCGCCGCCCCGGGCGTCGCCGTCCAGCTTGGTGAGCATGACCCCGTCGATGTTCAGCGCCTCGTCAAAGGCTTTGGCGGCGGTGACCGCGTCCTGGCCGATCATGGCGTCCACCACCAGCAGGATCTCGGTGGGATTCACCGCCTCCTTCACCCGGCGCAGCTCGTCCATCAGCGCCTCGTCCACGTGGAGCCGTCCGGCGGTGTCCAGGAACACCATGTCGTTGCCGTGCTTTTTGGCGTGCTCCACGGCTGCCTTGGCGATGTCCACCGGGTCGATCTGCCCCATCTGGAACACCGGGATGTCCAGCTGCTCGCCCACCACCTCCAGCTGCTTGATGGCGGCGGGACGGTACACGTCGCAGGCAGCCAGCAGCGGCCGCTTGCCCTGCTTTTTCATCAGCCCAGCCAGCTTGGCGCCGTTGGTGGTCTTGCCCGCGCCCTGCAGGCCCACCAGCATCACCACGGTGGGCGGGGCGGGGGAGATGGCCAGCTTTGTCTCACCGCCCCCCATGAGGGCGGTGAGCTCCTCATTGACAATCTTGACGATCATCTGGGCGGGGGTGAGGGATTCCATCACGTCCTGGCCCACGGCCCGCTCGGTGACCGAGGCCACAAAGCTCTTGACCACCTTGAAATTGACGTCCGCTTCCAGGAGGGCCATCTTGATCTCCTTCATGGCCTCCTTCACATCGGCCTCGGAGAGCCTGCCCTTGCCCCGCAGGCGCTTAAAGACGGCGGACAGCTTGTCGGTGAGACTTTCAAATGCCATAACAGTTACTCCTGCTCCAGTTTGGCCACGTTTTCCTTGATGGCGCGGGCGATCTCGTCCAGCGTGGCGTCGCTGTAGCTGCGGCCGTCGATGGACTGGAGCAGCCTGTCGGCGGCGGCGTTGATGGCCTCGATGGCCGCCCGGGACTGCTGGAAGCGGCGGATGATGTGGGTCTTGTCCTCGATCTCCGTCATGGCCGCCTCGGCCCGTACGATGACGTCACGCACGCCCTGGCGGGAGATGCCGTAATTTTCCGCGATCTCGGCCAGGGACAGATCCTCATTATAGTAGAGGTCGTAGAATTCCCGCTGGCGCTCGGTGAGCAGATCGCCGTAAAAATCAAACAGCATGGCCATCCGGTATGCCTGATTTTTCATGGAACCCCGCCTCCACAAGATATTGTGTAAAGCTCATTGGCTTTACAATGTGGTACTATACCACAGACGGCCGGAAAAGTCAAGGGGGAATTGCCAAGGTTTTGGCCTGTATTTGGGGCTGTTCCAAAAAAATTTACCATTTCAGGCAAAATAACAGGTGTCAAACAGCGGGGTATGATGTATAATACTTATTCAGAACTTCGTACCAATGAGGAGGAAGGCTATGGAGCAGCATTGGAAGCGTCTGGCCGACGGCGTGGAGCTGGCCGTCACCCGGACGGATAAATTCAAGACCGGCCTGCTGTCGGCGACCCTCACCATCCCGCTGAGCGAGGACACCGCCACGGCGGGGGCGCTCATCCCCGAGGTGCTCTACCGGGGGAGCAGGAACTACCCGGACATGGAGCGGCTGTCCGCCGCCGCCGACGGGCTGTATGGAGCGTCGCTGAACACCGGGGTGCGCCAGCGGGGGGAGAGCCAGTGCGTCAGCGTGCTGTGCGGCTTTATCGACGACCGCTATGCCCTGGACGGCTCCGCGGTGCTGGAGCCCGCCGCCGCCCTCATGGGGGAGGTGCTGTTGGACCCCGTGCTGGAGGAGGGCAGGTTTTGCGGGGACTACGTGGAGTCGGAGGGAGCCAATCTGGCCGACCGCATCCAGGCCCGGGTGAACGACAAGCGCAGCTGGGCGGTGTTCCGGCTCATCCAGGAGATGTGCGCTGGAGAGCGCTACGCGGTGGATAAGCTGGGGAATGGGGAGAAGGCCCGCTCCATGACGGCGCGGGAGCTGTGGGCGGCCTACCAAGAGCTGCTCTCGTCCGCCAAGGTGACCTTTTATTACGGCGGGGCGGCGGAGCTGGAGCGGGTGGAGGACGCGGTGCGCCGGTCCTTCGCGCCCCTGCTCACCGGGCGGACCGCCCCGGTGGACTGCCAGGCGGTGCCCGGGCCCAGGGGCGGCGTGCGCACGGTGACGGACGCCATGGACGTGACCCAGGGCAAGCTGGCCATGGGATTTCGTACCGGCGGGGTCACGGTGGGCAGCGGCGGCTATCCCGCGCTGCTGGTGTGCAACACCCTGTACGGGGGCAGCGCCAACTCCAGGCTGTTTCTCAACGTGCGGGAGAAGCTGAGCCTGTGCTATTACGCCTCGTCCATGCTGGATAAGATCAAGGGGCTGATGGTGGTGTCCTCCGGGGTGGAGTTCGCCCAGTTCGACCGGGCCCAGGAGGCCATCCTGGCCCAGCTGGAGGCGGTCAGACGGGGCGAGTTCACCAAGGATGAGCTCACCGCCGCCGCGCGCACCGCGGCCAACAGCCTCCGGGGCCGGACGGACAGCCAGAGCCAGATGGAGGACGACCAGCTCACCCGTCTGCTGTTCCACACCCACCGGGAGGGGGAGAGCCTGATTGAGGCGGTGGAGGCCGTCACAGCGGACCAGGTGGTGGAGGCCGCCCAGGAGCTGAAGCTGGACACGGTCTACCGGCTGACCGGAAAGGAGGGCTGATACCATGGACAAGCTGGAATATACCGCCCTGGGCCAAACGGTCTACCACTGCGTCCTGCCCAACGGGCTGAACATCTACGTGGACGTGCGGCCTGAGTACGGCAAGCAGTTCGCCTTTTTCGCCACCCGCTACGGAGGGATGGACCTGCGCTTCCGGGGGGAGGACGGGGAGTGGATGGACACCCCGGCGGGGGTGGCCCACTTTTTGGAGCACAAGAGCTTTGACACCCAGGACGGCAACGCCCTCCAGCGCATGGCCGCCAACGGGGTGGACCCCAACGCCTTCACCTCCTCGTCCATGACCGGGTACTATTTTGACGGCGTGCGGGACTTTGAGGAAAACCTGCGCACCCTGCTGTCCTTCGTGTCCGTGCCCTGGTTCACCCCCGAGAGTGTGGACAAGGAGCAGGGCATCATCGCCCAGGAGATCCGCATGTGCGAGGACGACCCCAACGACGAGGCGTATTACGGTATGCTGGAGGCCATGTACGCCAGCCATCCCGTGCGCAACCGGGTGGCTGGGACGGTGGAGTCCATCTCCCGCATCACGGCGGACACCCTCTACCAGTGCCACCGGGCCTTTTACCGGCCGGGGAACATGGTGCTGTGCGCGGCGGGAAACATCGACCCCCGGCGGGTGGCGGATATCGCCCGGGAGGTGCTCACGGAAGAGCCCTCCTCGGCCACCCCCACCGACCACGGCCAGCCGGAGCGGCCCCAGGTCCAAGAGCGGCTTGGCCGCCGGGCCATGGAGGTGTCCATGCCGCTGTTCGCGCTGGGCTTCAAGGGGGAGGCGGCGGAGCAGGGGCAGGGCCTGCGCCAGCGGCTGCTGGCGGAGCTGGTGTGCGACGTGCTGTTCAGCTCCTCCGCGCCGCTGTATAACCGGCTGTATGAGCAGGGGCTGCTCAACAGCTCCTTTGGCGGCTTTTACTCCTCCGGCCCGGGCTGCGCCTTCCTGGCGGCAGAGGGGGAGAGCCGGGACCCGGAGCGGGTGCGGGACGAGATTTTGAAGGAGGCGCGCCGCCTGAGCGGGGAGGGGATCGACCGGTCGCTGTGGGAGCGCCTGAAAAAGGCGGCCTACGGCGCCATGGTGCGCCGGCTCAACTCCATGGAGGACACCTGCGTTGAGCTGGCTGAGGCCCATTTTCAGGGGGAGGACTACCTCAGCTTTCCCCAGGTGTTCCAGAGCATCGAGAAGGCAGACGGAGAGGCGCTGCTGCGGGAGTGGTGCGTGGAGGAGCGGGCGTCCCTGTCCATCATCACCCCGCAAAAATAGACAGACATATAAAGAGGAATGACCATGACAAACACCGTTTTTTTCCCCGGCCTGGGGCTGGAATTCGAGCTAAACCGGGTGGCGTTTTCTGTGTTCGGCCACAATATCTATTGGTATGGCGTCATCATCGCCGGGGGGTTCCTGCTGGCGGTGGCTTTCGGCCTTTGGAAGTGCTCCGAGTTTGGGATGGACCCGGACACCATCACCGACGCCATTTTCGTGGTGGTGCCCTCGGCCATCATTGGAGCTCGGCTGTACTATGTGATCTTCAACCCCGCCGTGTGCTATACGGCGGAGGGCTCCTTCAGCCTGCTCCAAGCCATCGCCTTCTGGGATGGGGGGCTGGCCATCTACGGCGGCGTCATCGCCACGGTGGTCTCGGCGCTGGTCTTTTGTAAGGTGCGTGAGGTGGACTTTTGGAGCGGCATGGATATCACCGTCTACGGCCTGCTCATCGGCCAGCTCATCGGCCGGTGGGGGAACTTTGTCAACGTGGAGGCCTACGGCTCTGTCACCGACCTGCCTTGGCGGATGTGCTCGGAGTCCATCGCCAACGAGCTGTGGCGGGACGGCCTTCTGGAGTCAAAGCAGGCCTATGAGAGCATCCTGGACGGCACCCTGGGCGTCCATCCCACCTTTTTGTACGAATCCCTGTGGAATCTGCTGGGCCTTATCATTTTAATTCTGCTGATGAAAAAGGGCCGGAGGTTCAACGGCCAGATGTTCCTCAGCTACGTGATCTGGTACGGCCTGGGCCGGGCGGCTATCGAGGGGCTGCGCACCGACAGCCTGTACTTTTTCGGCACGCCCATCCGCTCCTCCCAGATGCTGGGCATCGTGTCGGCGCTGGCGGCGGTGGGGCTGTACGCGTATCGCGGGAAAACCGCCGGGCCCGCCACGCCGCCCCTGCGCCCCGGCGCGGCTGTAAAGGAGGCGGAGGAGCCGGTACAGGCGGAAAGACCGGCAGAACCAGCCCAAACAGAGGAAAACAGTAAGGAGGAGAGCACGGATGGCGGCGACACTGATTGATGGGAAGGCCCTGGCGGCCAAGACGAAGGAGGAGGTCCGGGCGCAGGCGGGGCGCCTGCCCAGAAAGCCGGGCCTGGCGGTGATCTTGGTGGGGGACGACCCTGCCTCCCGGGTGTATGTGACCAGCAAGCGCAAGGACTGCGAGGAGTGCGGCTTTTACAGCGAGGAGTACGCGCTTCCTGCCGCGACCAGTCAAGGGGAGCTGTTGGGCCTGGTGGGCGAGCTCAACGGCAGGGCGGACATCGACGGCATATTGGTCCAGCTGCCCCTGCCGAAAGGGCTGGACGAGCGGGAGGTGCTGCTGGCCATCGACCCGGCGAAGGATGTGGACTGCTTCCACCCCTATAACGTGGGCCAGCTTACCATCGGCGCCCCGGTGTTCCAGCCCTGCACCCCCGGCGGTGTGATGGAGATGCTTAAAGAATACCACATCGACCCGGTGGGCAAGCGGTGCGTGGTGCTGGGGCGGTCCAACATCGTGGGCAAGCCCATGGCGCTGCTGCTGCTCCACGCCCACGGCACGGTGGTGATGTGCCACTCCAAAACGCCGGACCTGAAGGAGCTGGCGGCCACCGCCGACATTTTGGTGTCCGCGGTGGGGAAAACGGGGCTGGTCACCGCCGACATGGTGAAGGAGGGGGCGGTGGTCATCGACGTGGCCATGAACCGCAACGAGGAGGGCAAGCTGTGCGGCGACGTGTGTTTTGAGGAGGCTGCCGCCAAGGCGTCCTACATCACCCCGGTGCCCGGCGGGGTGGGGCCCATGACCCGGGCTATGCTGATGAAAAATACCCTGACGGCGGCCAAGCTGCATCAGAAGCTTTAGACCGCTGACGGACAAAGGCGGCCCTGAACGGTGTGCGCCCGACCACCAAACGGGTCAAATTCAAAACCGCCTGGTCCGTTTTTGGACCGGGCGGTTTTTGTTCAGCCTTTGAACTCTGTTTTGGCGTATTTGCACCAGGCTGACAGGGTGCAGTTGCCACACATGGCCTTTCGGGCGGTGCACACCGCCCGCCCGTGGAGCACCATCCGGTGGCAGAAGTTGTTGGACTCCTCCGGCGGCAGCACACGGCGCAGCTGCTGCTCCACCTTGGCCGGGTCCTTCGTCCCGTCGGTGAGGCCCAGGCGCCCGGCAATACGGATGCAGTGGGTGTCCGCCACCACCACGCCGGGGGTGTTGTGCACGTCCCCCAGGATGAGGTTGGCGGTTTTACGGCCCACGCCGGGCAGGCGCAGCAGGTCCTCCATGGTGTCCGGCACCCTGCCGCCGTACTCGCTGAGCAGCATCTGGGCGCACAGCACCATATCCTTACTCTTGGCCCGGAAAAATCCACAGGAGTGGATGTATTCCCCCACCTCGTCGATATCCGCCTCCGCGAAGCTCTCCAGGGTGGGGAAGCGCTGGTATAGGGCGGGGGTAACCTTGTTCACACGCTCATCGGTGCACTGGGCGGACAGCCGCACGGCAAATAAAAGCTCGTAATCCTTTTCATATTGCAGGGAGCACAGGGAGTCTGGGTAGAGCTCCTTCAGCGCGTCCACAATGGCGTGGACCTGTTTTTTGGTCATAAAACTCACCTCCTGAACAGGATAACACAAAAAACGCCAAAAAGCGAGGGTGTTTTTTAAATTGGTGACAGTTGTGCTCGCTGGAAAAACCATGTATAATAGGTGGGACTAAATTTGGAAAGGCGGAAACGCGAATGGTTTTGGAGTATATGGATTTTGTGTCCCGGCACGACCCAGAGGTGGGGGCGGCCATCCGGGCGGAGTATCAGCGTCAGTGCGACAACATTGAGCTCATCGCGTCGGAGAACATCGTGTCCGAGGCGGTGCTGGCCGCCATGGGCAGTGTGCTCACCAACAAATACGCCGAGGGCTATCCCGGCAAGCGGTACTACGGCGGCTGCCAGTGCGTGGATGTGGCGGAGAAGCTTGCCATTGAGCGGGCCTGCAAGCTGTTCGGCGCGAAATTCGCCAACGTCCAGCCCCACTCCGGCGCCCAGGCCAACTACGCCGTCTATATGGCCCTGTGCCAGCCCGGGGACACCGTGCTGGGCATGAACCTGGACCACGGCGGGCACCTCACCCACGGCAGCCCCGTGAACTACTCCGGCAAGTATTTCAAAATGGTGTCCTACGGCGTGGACGAGGCCACCGGCCGCATCGATTACGACGCTCTGGAGGCCAAGGCCAAGGAGTGCAGGCCCAAAATGATTATCGCGGGCGCCTCCGCCTATCCCCGGGTCATCGACTTCAAGCGCTTCCGTGAAATTGCCGATGAGGTGGGGGCCTATCTCTGGGTGGATATGGCTCACATCGCGGGGCTGGTGGCGGCGGGGCTGCACCCCTCTCCCATCCCCTATGCCCACGTCACCTCCACCACCACCCACAAAACCCTCCGGGGCCCTCGGGGCGGATTGCTGCTCACCAACGACGAGGAGCTGGCTAAGAAGCTGAACTCCGCCATCTTCCCAGGCTCCCAGGGCGGCCCGCTGATGCATGTCATCGCCGCCAAGGCCGTGGCCCTGGGCGAGGCGCTGACCCCTGAATTTAAGGTCTATCAGCAGCAGATCGTGAAGAACTCCGCCGCCCTGGCCGAGGGCCTGGTGAAGCGGGGGATGAAGCTGGTGTCCGGCGGCACAGACAACCACCTGTCCCTCATCGACCTGCGGGACATGGGCGACCTCACTGGCAAGGAGCTGGAGCGCCGCCTGGACGAGGTGCGCATCACCGCCAACAAGAACAAGGTGCCCGGCGACCCCCGCTCCCCCTTCCAGACCAGCGGTCTGCGGGTAGGCAGCCCCGCTGTCACCAGCCGCGGCTTTGTGGAGGCGGACATGGACAAGGTGGCGGAGTATATCGCTCTGGCCGCCACCGACTTTGAGGCCAAGGCGGAGTATATCCGCGCCGGCGTGGCCGAGCTGACGGCGAAGTATCCCATCTACCGCTGATGGCAAAGGGGCCGAGATCGGAGCTAACCGCCATCCCCGGCGTGGGGAAAAATATGGCCGTACACCTGAACACCCTGGGCATTGAGCGGGTGGACGACCTGAAGGGAAAGGACCCGGAGGCGCTGTATGAGCAGGAGTGCTTGGCACAGGGCTGTACGGTGGACCGCTGTGTGCTGTACGTTTACCGCCTTGCGGTGGCCTACGCCGAGGGGCGGGTCGAAAACCCCGAGCAATTGAAATGGTGGAACTGGAAAGACAAATAATGCTGACACGCAAAAGCCCCGGCAGAGCTTTGCCGGGGCTTTTGATTTGGAAAAGCGGTATTGCGAACGCTTGTATTATGTGGTATAATGCGTTTCACACAAGGAAAGGGAGGGACCGGGTATGTACCAGCCGCTGGCGGACCGCATCCGCCCCCAGAGCCTGGACGAGGTGCTGGGGCAGAAGCACATCCTGGGGCAGGACGGTTTACTCCGCCGGGTGATTGACAGCGGGAAAATCCCGAATATGGTGTTTTATGGCCCCTCCGGCACCGGAAAAACCACCGTGGCGAACATCATCGCCCAGCGGTCAGGCCGGACCCTGCGGCGGCTCAACGCCACCACCGCCTCCCTGGCCGATATCCGGGAGGTGATGGACCAGGTGGGCACCCTGCTGGCTCCCAATGGAGTGCTGTTGTATCTGGACGAGATTCAATATTTCAACAAGAAGCAGCAGCAATCCCTGCTGGAGTTCATCGAGAATGGGAAGATCACGCTGATTGCCTCCACCACGGAGAACCCCTATTTTACCATTTTCAACGCCATTCTGTCCCGCTCCACCGTGTTCGAGTTCAAGATGCTGACGGCGGAGGACCTCCTGCCGGCAGTGGACAGGGGAATTGCTTTACAGGCTGAGGAGCTTGGAGTGAAGGCCGTGTGTGAGGAGGGGGTACGGGAGCATCTGGCCGCTTCCTGCGGGGGGGATGTGCGCAAGGCCCTCAACGCTGTGGAACTGCTGATGACCGCCAGCCGCATCCAGGACGGAGTGCTCACCGTCACCCTGGAGGACGCCAAGCTGGTGGCCCAGCGCTCCGCCATGCGGTATGACCGGGACGGGGATGACCATTTTGACATCGCCTCCGCCTTGATGAAGTCCATGCGGGGGTCCGACCCGGACGGGGCCCTCCACTACCTGGCAAGGCTTTTGGAGGCGGGGGATATGCTCACCGCCATCCGGCGCATTCTGTGCTCCGCCAGCGAGGATATTGGCATGGCCTATCCCCAGGCGGCGTCCATCGTCAAGTCCTGTGTGGACAGCGCCCTCCAGCTGGGCCTGCCCGAGGCGCGGCTGCCCCTGGCCCAGGCCGTCATCCTGCTTGCCACCGCCCCCAAGTCCAACAGCGTGCTCAACGCCATCGACGCCGCCCTGACCGACGTGCGCTCGGGGCGGACGGGGGACTATCCCCGGCATCTGCAAAACGTCCATGCCGACGGCGCGGGGTTTGAGCGGGAGCAGGGCTATCTCTATCCACACAGCTACCCGGGCCACTGGGTGGAGCAGCAGTACCTCCCGGACGCCATCAAGGACCACGTTTACTATCAGTACGGTCCCAACAAGACCGAGCAGGCCGCCAAGGCGTACTGGGATAAGATCAAAAACACCACGAAGGAGGGCGGATAGGATGGCTATGGACATTCAAATAGGCGATATCCTGGAGCTGAAAAAGACCCACCCCTGCGGCAGCAGGGAGTGGAGGGTGCTGCGTGTGGGGATGGATTTCAAGCTGAAATGCCTGGGCTGTGGCCATGAGGTGATGACGCCCCGGGCCAAGGCGGAGAAGTCCATCAAGAAAGTGAAGCGGGAGGAGCAGACCTCATGAACCAGTACTGGAGCAGGCGCGTCCGGGATATTGTGCCCTACACCCCCGGCGAACAGCCCCGTGACCGTCAATTTGTCAAGCTGAACACCAACGAGTGCCCTTATCCGCCCTCTCCCCAAGCCCTTGCGGCCATCCGGACAGCGGCGGGGGAGGGCCTGCGGCTCTACCCGGACCCGGAGTGCGCGGACCTGCGCGCCGCCATCGCCAAGCGTGAGGGGCTGGACATCAGCCAGGTATTTTGCGGCAACGGCTCAGATGAGGTGCTGGCCTTTGCCTTTCAGGCGTTTTTTGACCCGGACCGGGAGGTGGTATTTCCCAGGATCACCTACAGCTTCTATCCTGTCTACACCGACTTTTTTGGCCTGAAGCGCCGGGAAGTGCCCATGAATCCCGATTTTTCCGACCCAATTGATTTACTGTGCGGGAACAACGGCGGCGTGGTGCTGGCAAACCCCAACGCCCCCACCGGCATCGCCGTAGGACTGGACACGGTGGAGAAGCTGCTGCGGGCCAACCCGGACGTGGTGGTCATCGTGGACGAGGCGTACATCGACTTCGGCGCGGACAGCGCCGTGGGGCTTATCGACCGCTATCCCAACCTGCTGGTGGTCCAGACTACCTCCAAGTCCCGTGCCCTGGCCGGGCTGCGGGTGGGCTGGGCCATGGGGGACGCCGGCCTCATCGCCGCCCTGCGCTGCGTGCGGGACTCCATCAACTCCTACACCGTGGACCGCCTGGCCCAGGCGGGGGCGGCGGCGGCCATTAGGGATGAGGACTACTTCCAGTCCATCCGCCGCCGGGTGATGGATACGCGCCGGTGGGTGGGAGAGGCACTGAAGAAAAAGGGCTTTACAGTGCTTCCCTCCCAGGCGAACTTTGTGTTTGCCAGTCATCCGGCCCACAGCGGCAAAGAGCTGCTGGACGGATTGCGGGAGCGGGGGGTGCTGGCGCGCTGGTGGCCCATCCCGGAGATCGAAAACTGGCTGCGCATCAGCATCGGCACGGATGAGGAAATGAAAACCCTGCTCAACGCGCTGAGCGGATGGTTGGAAGGAACCACTGAAATCAAAAGTTAGCTGTCCATGTGCCCCGGCCTGGGAACAGACCGGGGCGCTTTGTTAAAAGAGAAAGGCGAGGCCTGTCTAATTTTAGCGGGACCTCGCTTTGACTTTTTTTGATGGGGAAAGGGGCTATAATCATGGACAGACCTTTGAGGGGAGGTCCGCCCGGTGACGGTGGTGTACTTAGACCTGCTGTTTCTGTTGAATCTGATCGCCAACTATCTGCTGCTCCTGGCGGCGGGCCGGATGGCGGGGGCGGCGCTGAGGCGCTGGCGCATCGGCCTGGGCGCGGGCCTGGGGGCGCTGTACTCAGCGCTCATTTTCCTGCCCGGCCTGGTTTGGCTGGCCCAGTGGCCCTGCAAGCTGGCGGCGGGGGTGCTGATGGCGCTGACCGCCTACGGCGGGGAGCAAAGGCTGCTGCGGGTGACGGCGCTGTTTTTCGGCGCTTCCGCCGCTCTGGCGGGGGCGGTGCTGGGGATGGAGCTGCTGGGCAGCGCCTCGCTGACCCTGGAGCACGGCGTTTTTTATTCCCCATTGGATATCCGCCTTCTTTTGCTGCTGTTTGTGGCGTGCTATTTTGCGCTGTCCCTGTTTTTCCGGCGCGTAGGGCAGTATGGGGAAGACCTGGCCCGGCTGGAGCTCGCCCTAGACAAGGGGACGGTTGCCCTGACTGCGCTGCGGGACACCGGGCACTCCCTCACCGACCCCGCCGACAACCGACCGGTGGTGGTGGCCTATTGCCGGGCGCTGGCTCAGGCGCTGCCCGATTGGGCGGACCCTGACGACCCTATCGGCTCGGTGGAGCGGTGCCACGCCGCAGGTTCCCGGCAGGCCAGGCTCATTCCCTACCGGGCGGTGGGGGTGGAGTGCGGGATGCTCCTGGCCCTGCGGACCCGGCAAGTAAAGGTAGACGGAAGGCCGATGGGGAGGCTGCTGGTGGCGCTGTCCCCCACGCCGGTGGATGACGGCGGCGGCTATCAGGCGCTGATAGGAGGAATTTGATATGCTCTTGACGGATACATATATCTGGCTGTGCCGCCTGATGGACCGGCTGGGCGTACCGCTCCACGGCTCGCTCCACTATATTGGCGGCAGCGACACCCTGCCCGCCCCTTTGACCCGGGAGGAGGAGGGCCGTCTGCTGGCGGCCCTGGAGGGGGAGGAGGGCGCCCGCGGCGAGGCCCGCTCCCGGCTCATTGAGCATAACCTGCGGCTGGTGGTATACATCGCCCGGCGGTTTGAGAACACCGGGGTGGGGATCGAGGACCTGATCTCTATCGGCACCATCGGGCTCATCAAGGCGGTGGAGACCTACAAGCCCGCCAAAAACATCAAGCTGGCCACCTATGCCTCCCGGTGCATCGAAAATGAGATCCTGATGCACCTGCGGAAAAACGCCAACCGCCGCAGCGAGGTGTCGCTGGACGAGCCGCTGAACACCGACTGGGACGGCAACGAGCTGCTGCTGTCCGACGTGCTGGGCACCGAGGGGGACAGCATCGAAAAGCCTTTGGAGGACGATGTGGACCGGGACCTGCTGTTCACCGCCATCACCCGGCTGTCAGAGCGGGAGCGGACTATCATCACCCTGCGGTTTGGGCTGGACGGCAGGCGGGAGCGGACCCAGAAGGAGGTGGCCGATCAGCTGGGCATCAGCCAGTCCTATATCTCCCGGCTGGAGAAGCGTATCATTGACCGGCTCAAAAAGGAGATTTTACGAATGATGTGAGAGGGCAAAGGATGGGGAAAAATCCATCGAAAGCGGTCTGACGATAAAAAATATAGCCCGCCCCGCCGCTGTATGAATGGGCGCCCATCGGAAATACTGATTTTGAATCAATTCCGAGTGAGGTGTTCGTGGTGCAGGGCAAGGTGGAGATCTGTGGGGTCAATACGGCCAAGCTGAAGGTGCTGAAAAGCGAGGAGAGCATGGAGCTGCTGCGCCGGGCCAGGGCGGGAGACATGGGGGCGCGTGAGGAGCTGATCTCCGGCAACCTGCGCCTAGTGCTGTCCGTGATCCAGAAATTCGCCGGCAGGGGAGAGAACGTGGACGACCTGTTTCAGGTGGGCTGCATTGGGCTCATCAAGGCCATCGATAATTTTAATATCGAGATGGATGTGCGCTTTTCCACCTACGGCGTGCCCATGATCGTGGGGGAGATCCGCCGCTATCTCCGAGACAACAGCGCCATCCGGGTGTCCCGGTCGGTGCGGGACACCGCCTATCGGGTGCTCCAGGCCAAGGAGAAATACATGGCGGAGCACCAGAAGGAGCCCACCGTGGACGAGATAGCCCAGATGCTGGAGCTGCGCCGGGAGGACGTGGTGATGGCGCTGGACGCGGTGGTGGACCCGGTCTCCCTGTTTGAGCCGGTGTACTCCGATGGCGGGGACACGGTGTGTGTCATGGACCAGGTGAAGGACAAGAAAAATACCGATGAGGCGTGGCTGGAGCACATTGCCCTGGGGGACGCCATCAGCAAGCTGGATGAGCGGGAGCGGCGCATCCTTGCCCTGCGCTTTTTTCAGGGCAAGACTCAGATGGAGGTGTCCGCCGAGGTGGGCATCTCCCAGGCCCAGGTGTCCCGGCTGGAGAAGAACGCGCTGAACCGAATCCGGAAAGAGCTGTAAAGGAAAAAACAATATAGAAACCGCTCCGCAGCAATTTCTGGATGCCGCGGAGCGTTTTGGGGAACAGAGAAGGGGCGGTATGCTGCGCATACCGCCCCAGATAGGACTTATTGAAAGGATACGCTTACTGTGCCAGCTTGGCGATCTCCTCGGCAAAGTTCTCCTGCTTCTTCTCGATGCCCTCGCCCTTCTCGAAGCGAACGGCATCCTTCAGGGTGATGGTGCCGCCCAGCTTCTTGGCCGCGGCGTTCATATACTGCTCCACGGTGACCTCGTTGTCCTTGACAAAGGTCTGCTGGAGCAGGCAGTTCTCAGCGTAGAACTTGTTGAGCTTGCCAACCACGATCTTCTCCTTGACCTGGGCGGGCTTGGCGGCCATCTTGGGGTCGTTGTCCATCTGGGCCAGGAGGATCTTCTTCTCCTCGTCCAGCACCTCCTGGGTGACCTGGCTCTTGTCCAGGAAGCGGGGGTTCAGAGCGGCGATCTGCATGGCCATGTCCTTGCCGATCTCGGTGGCGTCAATGCCGCCGGTGACCTCCAGGTTGACCAGCACGCCGATCTTGCCGCCGGCGTGGATATAGGGGACGGACACGCCGTCGGCAAAGCGGGCGAAGCGGCGGACCTTGATGTTCTCACCGATGACCAGCACCATCTCCTGCTGCTGCTGGGTCACAGTCAGCTCGGTGCCGTTGTACTTGCACTCCATCAGCGCGTCCAGGTCGGCGGGAGCGCAGGCGGCCACGGTGGCGGCCACGCCCTTCACGAAGTCCACGAACTTCTCGTTCTTGCCGACAAAATCGGTCTCGGCGTTGACCTCTACCACCACGCCCACGCCGTCAATGACGCCGGCGTAAGCCATGCCCTCGGCGGCGATGCGGCCGGCCTTCTTGGCGGAGGCGGCCAGGCCCTTCTCACGCAGCCACTCGACGGCCTTGTCCATGTCGCCGTCGGAGGCGGCCAGAGCCTTTTTGCAGTCCATCATGCCCACGCCGGTCATTTCCCGCAGGGCCTTTACATCCTGAGCCGTGATTGCCATATATCGTTACCTCCAATAAAGTATTTGTTTAAGGAAAGCGCCCGCCCGCGCGGGCGGGCGCTGGAGTGCTGAAATGCTCAGCAAGGGGAGGGGAGCGGCTTACTCCTCGTCGGAAGCGGCCTCCTCAGCCTTTTCGGGAGCGGGAGCGGCGTCCACGCCCTGGCGGCCCTCCTGCACGGCGTTGGCCATGACGGAGGAGATCAGCTTGATGGCGCGGATGGCGTCGTCGTTGCCGGGGATGACGTAGTCGATCTCATCGGGGTCGCAGTTGGTGTCCACGATGGCCACGATGGGGATGTTCAGCTTGCGGGCCTCGTTGATGGCGTTGCGCTCCTTGCGGGGGTCCACCACGAACAGGGCGCCGGGGAGCTTCTTCATCTCCACCACGCCGCCCAGATACTTCTCCAGCTTGGAGATCTCGCCCAGCAGCTTCATGACTTCCTTTTTGGGGAGCATATCGAAGGTGCCGTCCTCCTGCATCTTCTTCAGCTGGTTCAGGCGGTCCACCCGGGTGCGCATGGTCTTGAAGTTGGTCATCATGCCGCCCAGCCAACGGGCGTTCACATAGAACATGCCGCAGCGGCTGGCCTCCTCCCGGATGGCGTCCTGGGCCTGCTTCTTGGTGCCCACGAACAGCAGGGACTGGCCGTTGCCGGACAGGTCCTTGACGAAGTTGTAGGCCTCCTCCAGCTTCTTCACGGTCTTTTGCAGGTCAATGATATAGATGCCGTTGCGCTCCGTGTAGATGTAGGTGGCCATTTTGGGGTTCCACCGGCGGGTCTGGTGGCCGAAGTGGACGCCGGCCTCCAGCAGCTGCTTCATAGATACGACTGCCATTGATTGTTTCCTCCTGTTTTTTGGTTTTTACCTCCGGGAGCGTCGCCTCTTCCACCCACTTTCATGAGAAAGCACCGGGCGGAAAATCGGCTCTCGTGCGGAATGCCTAAATATTCTACCACAAGACATGGTGGAACGCAAGTATTTTTCGCCAATTTCTTGAGAAAAAGTGGCGGCAGGGCAGGGGACGGCCCTATTGTGCCCGGCTTTCGCCCCTGGTATGAGCGCCGGAGATGGTTCATTTGGCGCGCCTAAGGAAAAATACATGGAAAATTTTCATTTAGCCTCTAGGCAAAAGGAAGGTTTTCCAGTATAATACTGTCCATGAGTACGATTCCATTTTAGAAGGGAAGAGGATGGGAGCCATGGATGAGCTGAAATATAAGCGCGTGCTGCTGAAGGTCAGCGGCGAGGCGCTGGGCGGCGAAAAGGGCAGGGGCCTGGATTTCGATGTCATTGAAAAGGTGTGCGGCGTGGTGGCCCGCTGCGTGAAGGAAGGCGTGCAGGTGGGCATCGTGGTGGGCGGCGGCAATTTCTGGCGGGGCCTCAAGGACGGCAAGGGGATGCACGAGCGCGTCCGGGCGGACCACATGGGTATGCTGGCCACCACCATCAACTGCCTGGCCCTGGCCGACGTATTGGAGCGGATGGGGGTGGACGTGCGGGTGCAGACCGCCATCGAGATGCGCTCCATCGCCGAGCCCTATGTCCGTTCCCGGGCCATCCGGCACCTGGAGAAGGGCAGGGTGGTCATCTTTGGGTGCGGCACCGGCAGCCCCTTCTTCTCCACCGACACGGCGGCGGTGCTCCGGGCGGCGGAAATCAACGCGGATATCATCCTGCTGGCCAAGAACGTGGACGGGGTGTACAGCGCCGACCCGCTGAAGGACCCGGACGCGGTGAAGTACGACAGCATCACCTATGACGATGTGCTGGCACGCCACCTGGGCGTGATGGACTCCACCGCTACGTCCCTGTGCATGGACAACAACATCCCCATCATCCTGTTCGCCCTGAAGGACCCGGAGAACATCCTGCGGGTGGTGCACGGAGAGAAAATCGGCACAATTGTGAAAGATATAGGAGGAAAGGACCATGACTGATTTCTGCAAAACCTACGATGTGAAGATGGGCAAGACCATCGAATCGGTGAAGGGCGACTTTGCCAGCGTCCGGGCGGGCCGGGCCAACGCGGGCGTGCTGGACCGCATCCAGGTGGAGTACTACGGCACCCCCACCCCCATCCAGCAGGTGGCCAGCATCTCCACTCCCGACCCCCGCACCCTCCAGATCCAGCCCTGGGACGCCAGCATCCTCAAGGCCATTGAGAAGGCCATCCAGACCTCCGATTTGGGCATCAACCCCCAGAACGACGGGCGGGTGATCCGCCTGGCCTTCCCCCAACTCACCGAGGAGCGCCGGGTGGAGCTCACCCGCCAGGTGCGCAAGTACGGCGAGAACGGCAAGGTGGCCATCCGCAACATCCGCCGGGACGCCATGGAAACCCTGAAGGCCCAGGAAAAGAAGTCGGAGATCACTGAGGACGACCGCAAGGAGAGCGAGAAGGAGCTTCAGGACCTGACGGACAAGCGGTGCAAGGAGATCGACGCTCTCACCGCCGCCAAGGAAAAGGAACTGATGGCGGTCTGATGTTGCTTTTTCTTGAAAGAAAAAGTAACCAAAAAGAACTTTAGACCGCCACGAAAGAGGGCGGCCATCGAAAAGCTTTCGCCCGGTGACGTGAGCCGGAGGAATGGGATACGTAAAAGTATCTTCGCGCATGGCAAGGGGGGGCGCGCCCCCCTTGTGTGCTGTTTGGAGGCTTATGAGCCGGTTCTTTTTTGTCCACACGATCAATAAAGTTAGGATGGGTGCGTATGGCTTTCTTTCGCCGCCGCAAGTCTGAGGGACCCCAGGTCGATCTGGAGCGCCTGCCCCGCCATGTGGCCATTATCATGGACGGCAACGGCCGCTGGGCCAAAAGCCGCGGCCTGCCCAGAAAGGCGGGCCACGCCGCCGGGGCGGAGACCTTTCGGACCATCGCCACCTTTGCCAAGGAGCTGGGGCTGGAGTACCTGACGGTGTACGCCTTTTCCACCGAGAACTGGAAGCGGCCCGCCGACGAGGTGGCCTCCATCATGAGCCTGCTGGAGAAGTACCTCCACGAGGCCATCGAGACCATGGCCCGGGACAAGGTGAAGATGGCCTTTTTCGGGGATCTGTCCCCGCTGGCCCCCCACCTCCAGGCCCTGTGCCGGGAGACGGAGGAGATCTCCAAGGGCTACGAGGGCTGCCAGGTGAACATCTGCCTCAACTACGGGGGCCGGGACGAGCTGGTGCGGGCGGCCAAGGCCTTTGCCCTGGACTGTGTGGAGGGCCGGGCGGACCCGGGGCACCTGACGGAGGACGCTTTTGGGAAATATCTCTATTCTGCCGGGGTGCCCGACCCGGATTTGATCATCCGGCCCAGCGGGGAAATCCGCACATCCAACTTTTTGGTCTGGCAGTCCGCCTATTCGGAGTTCTATTTCACCGACGTGCTCTGGCCCGACTTTACCAAGGAGGAGCTGCTGAAAGCCCTGGCGGCCTATCAGCACCGCTCCCGGCGGTATGGAGGTGTGTGACATGGCGAAACGGATTATAGTAGCTGTGGTTTTGCTCCCCGCCATGCTGTGGATCATGCTGGTTCCGCCCCCCCTGGCGTTGACGGCGCTGGTGTGCTTCATCTCCGCCATGGCCGCCTTTGAGCTGCTCCGAGCGGTGGGGGAGGGAAAGATCACCACGCCCATGCGGGTGGCGACCATCGCCGCCGCGGCGCTGCTGCCTTTTGGAAGCTGGGCGGGGCTGGGCACGGCCTATGTAAACCTGCTGTCCTTCGGGGTGATGGCGGTGTGCTTCTGGTGCGCCATCCGGGCCTATGACGAGGGCGGGGTCAAAATCGGCTTTTTCCATGTGCTGGCGGCTCTGTTCGGAGGGGTCATCATCCCCCTGGCCCTGTCCGCCCTGGTGGAGCTGCGGCGGATGGACCACGGGCGGTATCTGGTGCTGCTGGCGGTGCTGCTCACCTTTGTCACCGACGCCGGGGCCTATTTCGCCGGGGTGTTTCTGGGAAAGCACAAGGGAATTACCAGAGTCAGCCCCAATAAGAGCGTGGAAGGATATATCGGCGGCTACATCACCGGGGTGGTGTTTGCCCTGCTCTACGGCGTAGTGGCCGGGAAAATCGCGGGGGCGGAGGTGAACCTGCTGCCTCTGGCCCTGTGCGGGCTGTTCGGCGCCCTGGCCACCGAGGTGGGTGATTTAGCGTTTTCCTTTATTAAAAGGCAGTACGGCGTGAAGGATTACGGCCACCTCCTGCCCGGCCACGGGGGGATGCTGGACCGCTTTGACAGTATGATGTTCTGCGGGCCGGTGGTGCTGTTCATCGTCCAGTGCCTGCCGGTGTTTTGAGGAGCGAAATCATGAAGAGAACGCTTTCCATTTTGGGCTCCAGCGGCTCCATCGGACAGCAGACGCTGAGGGTGGCGGAGGCCTGCGGCTATGAGGTGGCCGCCCTCACGGTAAACCGCAGCGTGGAGCTGGCGGAGGCCCAGGCCCGGAAGTTCAAGCCGCTTCTGGTGGCAGCGGCGGACGAAAAAGCAGCCGCCGACCTGCGTGGGCGGCTGGCGGATACCGAGATAACGGTGCTGTCGGGGCAGGAGGGGCTGCTGGAGGCGGCGTCCCTGCCTCAGGCGGATACGGTGGTCACCGCCATCGTAGGGGTAGCGGGGCTGAGGCCGACTCTGGCCGCCATTGACCGCGGAAAGCGTATCGCCCTGGCGAACAAGGAGACCCTGGTGTGCGCCGGAGAGCTGGTGATGGCAAGGGCAAGGGAGAAGGGGGCGGAGATCGTCCCGGTGGACTCGGAGCACTCCGCCATCTTCCAGTGCCTCCAGGGGTGTAAAAACAGGGGAGAGGTCCGGCGGCTCATCATCACCGCCTCTGGCGGGCCCTTTTATGGGAAGAGCTGTAAGGAGCTTTCCCTTGTCACTAAGGAGCAGGCGCTGAGGCACCCCAATTGGAGCATGGGAGCCAAGATCACCATCGACTCCGCCACGCTGATGAACAAGGGGCTGGAGTTCATCGAGGCCATGCGCCTTTACGACATGCCCCCGGAGCGCATCCAGATCGTGGTCCACCGGGAGAGCATTGTCCACTCACTGGTGGAATTTGAGGACGGAGCCATCCTGGCCCAGTTGGGCAGCGCGGATATGTGCCTGCCCATCCAGTACGCCCTCACCTGGCCGGAGCGGACCCCTGGGCCGGCCAAGCCGCTGGACCTGCTGTCCTGCCCAGCCCTGACCTTCCAAAGCCCGGACCCGGACACCTTCCGCTGCCTGGGGCTGGCCCTGGAGTGCGCCAAACGGGGGGGCACGTCCACCGCCATCCTCAACGGAGCCAACGAGGCGGCGGTGGGGCTGTTTTTGGCGGACAAGATCGGTTTTCTGGATATCGCCCGTCTGGTGGAGCGCGCGCTGGACCGGGTCCCTGTCCGGGACGCCCCCAGTCTGGACGATATTTTCGAGGCCGACCACGCCGCCCGAGAGGCGGTTGATCAATCTGTGAGGTGACTCTTTTTGGCGAGACTTCTCTATATCCTGTTGGTTGTGCTGCTCTTCGGCGTGCTCATCGCCATCCACGAGTTTGGACACTTTATCACCGCCAAGCTGCTGGGGGTGAAGGTGAACGAGTTCGCCATCGGTATGGGTCCGGCCCTCTGGCAGAGCCGCAAGGGGAAGGACGAACCCTGGGACAATGAAGGTGAAACCCTTTACAGTCTGCGCCTGTTCCCAATTGGCGGCTACTGCGCCATGGAGGGGGAGGACGAGGACACCGGCGACCCCAGGGCCTTCTCCCGGCAGGCGGGGTGGAAGAAGATCGTGATCTTGTGCGCCGGGTCCTTTATGAACTTCCTGCTGGGGCTGGTCATCGCGGTGGCGCTGTTTTTGAGCGTCTCCCAGACGAGGGCCCCAGTCATTACCCAGTTTGCCGACGGCTTCCAGCACCAGGGGGCGGACGGCCTCATGGTGGGCGACCGCGTCATAGAGGTGGACGGCCACGGGATCTGGGTATACGGCGATGTGCAGAATTACCTGGCCCGAAACGACGGCCAAGGGGTGGACCTGGTGGTAGAACGGGACGGGGAACAGGTGGTTTTAGACAATTTCCCCATGGGCCGCTACGACTATGGGTTCGATGGGAACACGTATCACGGCTTTGGGCTGATTTTTGGCGCCTTGGAGGAGCTTACGGTGCCGGAGAGGGTCAAATACGGCGTGGTGCAGTCGGTGGACTTTGTGCGGATCGTGTGGATGAGCCTGGGCGATCTGGTGACAGGCAGAGTGCCGGTGTCCGAGCTGTCCGGTGTCATCGGCGTGGTGGATGTGGTGTCCGAGGAGGGGGCCAAATCAAATAACGCTGCCGAGGGCATCTTCAGCGTGTTCAGCTTCATGTCCCTCATCGCCGTCAACCTGGCGGTGATGAACCTGCTGCCCATCCCGGCGCTGGACGGCGGGCGGATCTTCTTTGTGCTGCTCAACGGCGTTATCTACGCGGTGGCCCGCCGGCGCATTCCGGATAAGTACGAGGGCTACGTCCATGCCGGGGCCTTCGTGGTGCTGCTGGCGTTGATGGCGGTGGTAGCCCTCCACGATGTCTGGAATATCTTTGTGTAGAAAGGTGCTTGCAATGACCAGAACGATCAACGTAGGCGGCGTCCCCGTGGGCGGGGGCGCCCCTGTTTCCATTCAATCCATGACCAATACCCCCACCCACGACGTGGAGACTACCCTGGCCCAGATCCGGGCGCTGGCGGCGGCGGGCTGCGATATCGTCCGGGTGGCGGTGCCCGACATGGCGGCGGCAAAGGCCATCTGGGCGCTGAAGGCGGGCAGCCCGGTGCCCCTGGTGGCGGATATCCACTTTGACTACCGCCTGGCCCTGGAGGCAGCGGAGCAGGGGATCGACAAGATCCGCGTTAACCCGGGAAATATCGGCGCCCCGGACCGGGTGGAGGCGGTGGCCAAGTGCTGTAAAGAGCGGGGAATTCCCATTCGGGTGGGGGTGAACGGCGGCTCGCTGGAAAAGGAACTGCTGGCCAAGTACGGCGGCCCCACCCCGGAGGCCATGGTGGACAGCGCCCTGGGCCACATCAAGCTGCTGGAGCGGTACGGTTTTGAGGATATCTGCGTGTCTCTGAAGGCGTCCTCCGTGCCCGCCACCATGAACGCCTACCGGCTCATGGCCCAGCGGTATGACTACCCCCTGCATTTGGGCGTCACTGAGGCGGGCACCCGGGAGATGGGGGAGCTGAAGGCGGCGGCGGGTATCGGCGGGCTGCTGGCTTTGGGCATTGGGGACACCCTGCGGGTGTCCCTCACCGCCGACCCGGTGGAGGAGGTCTACGCCGCCCGGCGGATCTTGAAGGCCATCGGCCTGCGCCGAGAGGGCCCGGAGCTCATCTCCTGTCCCACCTGCGGGCGGACTCAGATTGACCTCATCCCCATGGCACAGCGTGTGGAGGAGCTCTTGAAGGGCGTGGACAAGCCCATCACGGTGGCGGTGATGGGCTGCGTGGTCAACGGGCCCGGCGAGGCCCGCCACGCCGACGTGGGGCTGGCCGGGGGCCGGGGCGAGGGCGTGCTGTTCAAGCACGGCCAGATCGTGGCCAAGGTGCCCGAGGAGGAGCTGGTGCCGGGGCTGATGAAGCTGATTGAAGAACTGTAAAGGGGAAAAACATGACACAGATTGGAACACAATACATAGAGACGGACCGGCTGATCCTGCGCCGGTTTGAGCGGTCCGACGCCCCGGCCATGTTTGACAACTGGGCCAATGACGACGAGGTGACTAAGTACCTGACCTGGCCCACCCACACGGACGTGTCGGTGACGGAGGGCATATTGGGAGAGTGGGTGCCCCAGTACGAGGACGATACCTTTTATAACTGGGCCATTGTGCTCAAGGACAACGGCCCGGAGCCCGTAGGGAACATCAGCGTGGTGCGCTGGGAAAAGGACGGCCAAGTCCCTGTCGTGGGCTACTGTCTGGGGCGGCGCTGGTGGCGCCAGGGCATTATGACCGAGGCCCTGGGCGCGGTCATCGCGTTTCTGTTCGAGCAGGTGGGCGTGGGGCGGGTCGAGACCTATCACGACCCCAACAATCCCCATTCCGGCGGCGTCATGCGCAAGTGCGGAATGGCGTTTGAAGGAATCCGAGAAAAATCAGACCGGAACAACCAGGGCGTGTGCGACGCCGCCCACTACTCCATTGAGCGGGCCAACAGGTAGACAAGGAGCGAGATCGATGACATCTGGACTGCCCACATTTCAACAGACCTTCGCCAACTGCCCCTTCCCGGAAGAGGTTATGGCCGTTTTGGGGAGCTATCCTGTCCAGGTTCGGGTGCTCAAAGCCAGGCGGGCCATGGAGGTGGTGGCTAAGGGGGCCGTTGTTTCCCAGGAAATTTTAACGCAGGCGTCAGATGTGCTAAAACGGACCTTTGGACTCAGCGCCGCCGCAGTGGAGATCGATTCACCGCAGCCTTTTGCGCAGGAGCGATCCGCGCAGGAAAAAGGTACGGGGTCCAACAATCCGCCGCCGAAGGAGAAGGAAGCACTGGGGTCCGCCGCGGAGAAACCGTCGGGTCTGCCAAAAGCTCCAGATCCGCCCAAAAATGAGCCTCAGGACCTGGAGGCCCAGATGAAGGCCATGCGGCGCAAGCTCCTGCGGAGCGACGCTCCGGCGGTGTCCAGGGACGGCAGAAAAAAACGGGGAAAGTCTGTCTTTGGAGCTGTCGGCGGCAAAAAAAAGCCGATTCCCATTGGAGAGCTGACCTTGGATATGGGCAGTGTGCTGGTGGAGGGCGAGGTGTTCAATATCGAGCACCGGGAGCTGCCCCGGCGCAAGGCGTGGGTGGTGTGCTTCGACCTCACCGACCACACCGGCTCCATCCGGGTCACCCGGTTTCTGGAGGGGGAGGAGGCCAAGCCCATCATCGACCAGGTGAAGAAGGGCCAGCGGCTCCAGGTCCAGGGGCGGCTTACCCTGGGCCGGTTTGACAACAACGACCTGGTGTTGGAGCCATATGGCATCAGCGAGGTGCCCAAGCCCGAGGGGAGGAAGGACACGGCCCCGGAGAAGCGGGTGGAGCTCCACCTGCATACCAAAATGTCCATGATGGACGCGCTGTGCGACACCAAAACGGTGGTGAAGCGGGCCATCGAGTGGGGCCATCCCGCCATCGCCATCACCGACCACGGGGTGGTGCAGTCGTTCCCGGACGCCTACAACGCCTCCGGTCGGGGGGAGAAGATCAAGGTCTTATACGGGGTGGAGGCCTACTATCAGAACGACGTGGACGAGCAAGCGGCGGTCCACGGGCCGGGGGACATGGAGCTGGGTGGGGAATTTGTGGCCTTCGACCTGGAGACCACCGGCCTGGACGCCCGGACGGACGCCATCATTGAGATCGGCGCCGTGCGGGTGCGGGACGGGGCGGTGGTGGACAAGTTTGCCTCCTTTGCCCAGCCTGGGCGGCCTCTCAGCGCCAAGACGGTGTCCCTCACCGGCATCACCGACGAGATGCTGCGGGGTGCGCCCGCGCCGGAGGACGCGGTGGACGCCTTTTTGGACTGGGTGGGGGAGACGCCCCTGTGCGCCCACAACGCCGCCTTTGACACCGGCTTCATCCGGGAGTACTGCGCCCGGTCAGGCCGGAAATTTGACCCGCTGTACTTCGACACCCTGATTTTGGCCCAGTACCTGTGCCCCAAGCTGCCCAACCACAAGCTGGACACGGTGGCCAACGCCCTGGGCCTGCCGCCTTTCCAGCATCACCGGGCCTATGACGACGCGGAGACCTGCGCTCTGATCCTGACCGCGCTGACGCCCATGCTGCGGGAGCAAGGGATCGAGAGGGCGGCTGAGATCAACCGGGCGTTCGCCGGAAAAAAGCGAGGGGGGCGGGGCCGCCGGTCCGCGTTCCACCTCATTATCCTGGCGAAAAACCAGACCGGCCTGCGAAACCTCTATAAATTGGTGTCCAAGGCCCATCTGGAGCACTTCAACCGCTTCCCCATCACCCCGAAGTCCCTCATCGACGAGAACCGGGAGGGGCTCATCATCGGCTCCGCCTGTGAGGCGGGGGAGCTGTTCCAGGCGGTGGCGGCGGGGCGGGAGGACCGGGAGCTGGAGCGCATCGCCTCCTGGTACGACTTTTTGGAGATCCAGCCTCTGTCCAACAACGCCTACATGCTCCGGCCCAACAAGGAGGGCAAGGCCATCGCCAGGGACTGGGAGGACCTGCGCTCTTTCAACCGGCGGGTGGTTGCCCTGGGAGAGCGGCTGGGCAAGCCGGTGTGCGCCACCGGGGACGTCCATTTCATGGAGCCGGAGGACGAGGTGTACCGCCATGTGCTGCTGGCGGCCAAGGAGTTTGAGGACGCGGACCAGCCCAACCCCCTGTACTTCCGCACCACCGACGAGATGCTGGAGGAGTTTTCCTACCTGGGGAAGGAGAAGGCCCATGAGGTGGTGGTGGACAATCCCAAGCTTATCGCGGACTGGTGCGACAACGTGCGGCCCCTGCCCGACGGGCTGTTTGCCCCCAAACTGGAAAACTCGGACGGCGAGCTCAAGGAGCTGGTGTGGAGTAAAGCGAAACGGCTTTACGGGGATGAGCCGCCCCAGATCGTGGTAGACCGCATTAACGCGGAACTGGTGGATATCATCCGCTGCAAGTATGACGTGATTTACATGTCTGCCCAGAAGCTGGTGCAGAACTCATTGGAGCACGGCTATCTGGTGGGCTCCCGGGGCTCAGTGGGCTCGTCTTTGGTGGCGTTCATGTCGGGCATCACCGAGGTGAACTCCCTGCCCGCCCACTACCGCTGCCCCAACTGCAAGCACGCCGACTTCGACTACGCCCAGGACCCCGCCCACCCCTACGGCTGCGGGGCGGACATGCCGGATCGAAAGTGCCCCATCTGCGGAGCCGACTACGAGAAGGACGGCTTCAACATCCCTTTTGAGACTTTTTTGGGCTTTGGCGGCGACAAGGTGCCCGACATTGACCTGAACTTCTCCGGCGAGTACCAGTCCAGCGCCCACAAGTACACCTTCGAGCTGTTTGGCAAGGAGCACGTGTTCCGTGCGGGCACCATCGGCACGGTGGCGGAGAAAACCGCCATCGGCTACGCCAAAAAGTACCTGGAGCTGGTGGGGAAGCCGGACGCTCCCTTTGCCGAGGTGCTGCGGCTGGCTAAGGGCTGCGAGGGGGTCAAGCGCACCACCGGCCAGCACCCCGGCGGCATGGTGGTCATCCCCCAGGACAAGGAGATCTACGATTTCTGTCCCGCCCAGCACCCGGCGGACGACAAGGACTCGGACATCATCACCACCCATTTTGAATACCACTCCATGGAGTCCAACCTGCTGAAGCTGGACATGCTGGGCCACGATGACCCGTCCATGATCCGGATGCTGGAGGACCTCACCGGAGTGAACGCCCAAAAGATCCCCCTGGACGACCCTAAGACCATGAGCCTGTTCACCACCTCGGAGGAGCTGGGCTTTACCGACGACCCCATTTTAGGACCCACCGGAGCGGTGGCTATCCCGGAGTTTGGCACCTCATTTGTCCGGGGGATGCTGGAGGACACCCATCCCAACCAGTTCGACATCCTCATCCGTCTGTCCGGCTTCTCCCATGGCACCGACGTGTGGCTGGGCAACGCCAAGGACCTGATCACCTCCGGCACCGCCAAGGTCAACGAGGCCATCGGCTGCCGGGACGACATCATGCTCTTCCTTATCTCCAAGGGGTTCAAGGACACTCGGGCTTTCAAGATCATGGAGGCGGTGCGCAAGGGCCGGGGACTGCCCGAGGGGGCGGAGGACGAGATGAAGGAGCACAATGTGCCCGAGTGGTACATCGAGTCCTGCAAAAAAATCGCGTACCTGTTTCCCAAGGCCCACGCGGTGGCCTACGTGATGATGGCCTTCCGCATCGCCTGGTTTAAGGTCCACGAGCCGCTGGCTTTTTACGCTGCCTATTTCTCCATCCGGGCCAAGGCCTTTGATGAAAAGTACATGTGCCGGGGAATGGACGTGGTCAAGCACAAAATGGCGGAGATCAACGCGAAAAAGAACGCCAAGGAGAAAAAAGACCGCCCCTCGGCGGTGGAGGAGGACATGCTCACCACCCTGGAGGTGTGCTATGAGTTCTATCTCCGGGGGTTCAGCTTCGCCCGGATGGATATCTGCCGGTCCCACGCCATCAACTTCCTGGTGGACAAGGAGAAGGGGGCGCTGATCCCGCCCTTCACCTCGGTGGCCGGGCTGGGGGAGACGGTGGGCTGGGACATCATGGACAAGCGGCGGGGGAAGGACTTTTTGTCCATCGAGGAGTTTGCCCTGGCCTGTACCAAGGTGTCCTCCACCCACCTGGAGCAGCTCAAGGAGGCGGGGGCCTTTGGGGACCTGCCGGACAGCAGCCAGTTCAGCCTGTTTTAACGTGGGTGTTGACAGGACGGCGGGGATGTGGTATGATTTATCACATTAGCGAGTTAAAGAATCTGGAGGCAAATCCAATGAATATCCACATCAACACCCCCGAGGGCACCCGGGACCGGCTGTTTTCCGAGTGCCTGGAGCGCCGGCAGGTGCAGGGCGCCCTGGTGGAGCTGTTCCGCCGCCGGGGCTACACCGAGGTCATCACCCCCGAGGTGGAGTTTTACGACCTGTTCGTCCAGTCCGGCAACCCCATCCCCCAGGAGGCCATGCTGAAGATCATTGACCGCTCCGGCAGGATCATGGTGATGCGGCCCGACTGCACCGCCCCCATCGCCCGGGTGGCGGCCACCAAGCTGAAAAATCTGGCCCTGCCCCAGCGGCTCTACTACGACCAGACGGTGTTCCGCTCGGAAAAGGCCCACCAGGGGGGCAGCAGCGAGATCGCCCAGTGCGGCGTGGAGATGATCGGCGCGGTGGGGGACAAGGCCGACCTGGAGATGGTGGCTATGGCGGTGGACGCCCTGCGGTGCTGCGGTTTGGAGCAGTTCCACATCGAGCTGGGCCACGCCGGGTTCTACCGGACGCTGGCCGGGCGGATGAACATGCCCCAGGAGGAGCTGGAGCGGCTGCGCTGCGCCATCGAGGGCAAAAACTTCGCTCTTTTGAACGACCTGATGGAGCCCTACCGGGGGGAGGAGGCCTGCGCCGCCCTGCGCCGCCTGCCCTATCTGTTTGGCGGGGTGGAGGTGTTGGACGAGGCCCAGGCCCTGGCGGGGCCCTGCGACAGCCTGGACCACCTGCGGCGGCTGTACGCCGAGCTGTCCGCCGCCGGATACGGGGACTGTGTCCGCTTCGACCTGGGGCTGGTACATCAGCTGGACTACTACACCGGGCTGGTGTTCCGGGGCTACGCCGAGGGCGCGGGGGCGCCGGTGCTGTCGGGAGGGCGGTACGACGGGTTGATGGAGCAGTTCGGCCGGAAGGCGGAGGCCATCGGCTTCGCGGTGGACGTGGACGCGGTGGGGGCCTGTCTCACTGTGGAGACACCCAGGCTGGAGACAGTGATCCACTACGGCCCCGGCCTGTTGGCTCAGGCGCTGGCGGTGGTGGACAGCCGCCCGGCGGGGAGCTGCGAGCTGTCTCCCTGCCGGATTTTGGACAGCACCATGAAGTTGGCCCGGGAGAAGGGGGCCACAGAGGTGCTTGTCCTGGAAAATGGAACGGAGAGGCGGCTGGCGGTATGAGCGAACGGCTGAGGATTGCCCTGACCAAAGGGCGTTTGCAGGATAAGTCGGTGGAGCTGTTCGAGGCCGCGGGGCTGGACTGCGCCCCGGTGCGCGATCCGGGGCGGCGGCTCATCCACGCCCTGCCCAACTATCCGCTGGACGTGGTGCTGGCGAAAGCCCCTGACGTCATCACCTACGTGGAGCACGGGGTGTGCGACCTGGGCGTGGTGGGCAAGGACACCATTTTAGAGAAGGGCGGGGCCTTTTACGAGGTGCTGGACCTGGGCTTCGGCCGGTGCCGGTTCGCCCTGGCGGTGAAAAAGGGAACCGATTTCTACGGCACCTACAAGACCCGCCGCGTTGCCTCTAAATACCCCAACGTCACCCGGGCCTTTTTCGAGAGCAAGGGGATGGACGTGGACATCATCAAAATTGAGGGCAGCGTGGAGCTGGCCCCCATCCTGGATTTGGCGGACGGCATCGTGGACATTGTGGAGACGGGGGCCACCCTGAAGGAGAACGGGTTGGAACCCATTGAGGACGTGGCCCAGGTGTCGGCGCGGCTCATTGTGAACACCGCGTCCATGAAGCTATATAAAAATGAGATCACCGACTTTTTGTCCCGCGTGGAGCGGGAATTGGGGGGAGAGACATGATTCCCATCATCAAAGCGGACGGCGCCGCCGAGCGCCGCCAGCTGGACGCCATGCGGGGGCGCTCGGCGGAAAGAAACGCTGAAATCGAGCTGGCCGTCAAGGCCGTTATGGAGGCTGTGCGGACAGAAGGTTTGGCGGCGGTGGAGCGGTATTCCCTCCAATTTGACCGCAAAGCGCCCTATGAGCTGTCCCGGGAGCGGTTGGAGGAAGCGTATCGCGCCTGTCCGGCGGAGCTTATCGCCGCGCTGGAGCACGCGGCACGGAATATCCGGGATTACAATGAGAAGCTGCTGACAAGATCCATGGAGTGGACCTCCCCCGACGGCGGCAGGGTGGGCCGGATCGTCCGGGGCCTGACCCGAGTGGGCATCTACGTCCCCGGCGGCACCGCCGCCTACCCCAGCTCGGTGCTGATGAACGCCGTGCCCGCCAGGGTCGCCGGGGTGGAGGAGATCGTCATGCTCACACCGCCCACGGAAAACCTCAGTGGCGCTGTTTTAGCGGCGGCCAAGATCGCCGGGGTGGACCGGGTCATCGCCGTGGGTGGAGCCCAGGCGGTGGCGGCGGTTACCTATGGCGCTGGGTTTATCCCCCGGGTTGACAAGCTGGTGGGACCGGGAAACGCCTATGTGGCGGCGGCAAAGCGGCTGGCCTACGGTACGCTGGACATCGACATGGTGGCGGGGCCGTCGGAGGTGCTGGTCATCGCGGATCGTACCGCCGACTCGAAATTCATCGCCGCCGATCTGCTCAGCCAGGCCGAGCACGATAAGCTGGCCTCCGCCGTGCTGTTGACCGACTCTATGGAGCTGGCCCAGAAGGTGGACGGGGAAATCGTCCGGCAGACAGGATACCTCAGCCGCAGCGAGATCATGGAGGCGTCCCTGCGGGATTTCGGGTGCGCCATCGTGTGCGGGAGCCTGGACAACTGCGTGGAGATCGCTAACGAGATCGCGCCGGAGCACCTGGAGATCGTCACGGAATCGCCCAGGGAATTGCTCCCTCTGGTGAAAAACGCGGGGGCGGTGTTCCTGGGGGCGTACACACCGGAGCCGCTGGGCGACTATTTGGCGGGGCCGGACCATGTGCTTCCCACCAGCGGCACGGCCCGGTTCTTCTCGCCGCTGAGCGTGGACAGCTTTTTGAAGTCCATGAGCGTGCTGGAGTTCGGTCGGGAGGCGCTGGAGCCCATTTCCGGGGAAATCATCGCCCTGGCCCAGGCGGAAAAGCTCACTGCACACGCCAATTCCATTCAGGTCCGTTTTAAGTAAAGGAGGCCATTCCCATGCGCCAGGCATCTATTCAGCGCACTACCAAAGAGACGGATCTTACGCTCGCCCTATGTTTGGACGGGGGCGAGGTGAACGTGTCCACCGGCATCGGCTTCTTTGACCATATGCTCACCGCCCTGGCCTTTTACGCCGGATTTGGGTTGGAGCTGTCCGCCTTGGGGGATCTCCATGTGGACGGCCACCACACGGTGGAGGACACGGGCATTGTGCTGGGTCAGGCCATTCGAGAGGCGCTGGGGGATAAACGGGGCATCCGGCGCTATGGCGCGGCCTTTGTGCCCATGGACGAGGCGCTGTGCCGCACGGTGCTGGACCTGTCCAACCGGCCCTTCCTGGTGTTTGACGCCCCTATGCCCCAGCCCATGATCGGCGGCTATGACAGCTGCTTAACCGAGGAATTCATGCGGGCGCTGGCGGCGAACGGCGGAATTACTTTACATCAAAAATGTGAGTATGGCCGCAACGCCCACCACATCACCGAGGCGCTGTTCAAGTCCCTGGGGCTGGCGCTGAAGGAGGCCGTCCGGATGGAGGGAGACGATGTAGTCTCCACCAAGGGGGCACTGTGATGGGCTGTACTGCTATTGTGGATTACGGTGTGGGAAACCTGAAAAGCGTGTCCAACGCCATGGCCTATGTGGGTCAGGATACCCTGATCACCGGGGACGCCAGAGAGCTGGAGCGGGCGGACGCCGTGATCCTCCCCGGGGTCGGGGCCTTTCCGGATGCGGCGGATAAGCTGCGGCAGACCGGGCTGGCCCAAGCCGTGCTGGCCCAGGTGGGACGCAAGCCCATTTTAGGCATCTGCCTGGGGATGCAGCTGCTTTTTGACCGGGGCGAAGAGGGGAGGAGCTGTGAAGGATTAGGACTTGTCAACGGTTCTGTAAAGCTGATTCAGACCCAGTACAAGCTTCCCCATATCGGCTGGAACAGCTTGGAGCTTCAAAACGACTCGCCCTTGTTTCGAGGGCTTGACAACGGGACCTATGTGTACTTTGTCCACTCCTTCTGCGGCTGTGCCGCCCACGAGGAGGACGTGATCGCCCGCACGCAATACGGTTCGTCGGTGGTGGCGGCGGTGGCCCGCGGCGGGGTGTACGGCTGCCAGTTCCACCCGGAGAAGAGCGGAGAGGCGGGGCTGCAAATTTTGAAGAACTTTGGAGAAATGACACGATGATTTTATTGCCGGCCATTGACATGAAGGACGGACAGTGTGTCCGCTTGAAAAAAGGAGAATTTGCCACCGTCAGCCAGGTAGCGGACAACGCGTTAGAGACGGCGCGGGTTTTTGCCCAGGCGGGGGCCAAATGGGTCCACATGGTGGACCTGGACGGCGCCCGGGCGGGCGTTCGGGACAATTTCCCGCATATTTCAGAAGTAATCTTGCACTCGGGCCTGTCTGTGGAACTGGGCGGCGGCATCAGGACCAGGGAGGACGTGGACACGGTGGCCGCCGCCGGTGTGTCCAGACTGGTCATCGGCTCCGCCGCCGTCACAAACCCCGAGGTGGTGGACTACGCCCTGGAACGGTATGGGAACCGGGTAGCGGTGGGCATCGACTGCCTGAACGGCCGGGTGCGCACCGCGGGCTGGGAGGAGGACTCCGGGCTCAGCGGCCTGGAGCTGGCCCGCCAGATGGAGGAAAAAGGTGTAAGGACGATTATCTTTACAGATATTGCCACAGACGGGATGCTGTCCGGGCCAAGCTTTGGGCAGCTGGCCGAGCTGCAAAGGGCGGTCAGCTGCGATATTGTGGCCTCCGGCGGGGTGACCACCCTGGACGACGTGAAACAGCTCCGGGATATGGGGCTGTACGGGGCCATTATTGGCAAGGCTTACTATGCCGGGACGCTGAATCTGGCGGAGGCCATCCGGGAAGCGGGGCCCCAGTCGTGAAAATCGCCGTAATGGGCTATAGTGGAGCGGGCAAATCTACCCTGGCCCGAGCGCTGGGGGAGCGGTACGGCATTCCAGTGCTGCATTTTGACCAAGTACACTGGGCTCCTGGCTGGCAGGAGCGGAACCGGGAGGAGGCCCACCAGTTGGTGCGTGAGTTTATGGAGCGGTCGGAATGGGTCATTGATGGAAATTACACAAATTTTGAGTATGACCGCCGGATGTCGGAGGCGGATGAGATTATTTTTCTGGATTTTCCGCGCATCACCTGCTTTGTCCGGGCATGGAAGCGCTATTTCCACTATCGCGGGCGGACCCGCGAGGATATGGGAACGGGATGCCTGGAGAGGATGGATCTGGAGTTTATGTGGTGGATTTTATGGAAGGGCCGTACCCGCCGAAAAAGGGGAGAGTTCCTTGCGATTTTGGAACGCTATCCAGACAAGGTGGCAGTTTTGAAAAACCAGCGGGAAATTGACCGATATTTGGAGGGGTTGCCATGCTAGCCAAACGGATTATCCCCTGCCTGGACGTCCGGGACGGCCGGGTGGTAAAAGGGGTCAATTTTGTCAACATTCGGGATGCGGGCGACCCGGTGGAGCTGGCTAAATTCTACTCGGACCAGGGGGCGGATGAGATCGTGTTTTTGGACATCACCGCCACCAGCGACGCCCGGGACACCGTGGCCGATGTGGTGGAGCGCACCGCCGCCCAGGTGTTCGTCCCCCTCACCGTAGGGGGAGGCATCCGGACCCTGGATGATTTCCAGCGGCTGCTCCGGGCGGGGGCGGACAAGATCTCCATCAATTCCGCCGCTGTAAAGGACAATACCTTGATTAGCCGTGCCGCCCAGCGGTTTGGCTCCCAGTGTGTGGTGCTGGCCATCGACGCCCGGCGCAGGGAGTCGGGCTGGTATGAGGTGGTGACGGCGGGCGGTCGCACGCCCACCGGGCTGGACGCGGTGGAGTGGGCCCGCCGGGGCCAGGCGTTGGGAGCGGGAGAGATCCTACTCACCTCCATGGATGCCGACGGCACCAAGGCGGGGTTTGACCTGGAGATGACCAGGGCGGTGACCCAGGCCGTCTCCATTCCGGTGATCGCCTCGGGCGGCTGCGGCAGCCTGGAGCATTTTGCCCAGGTGTTTCAGGAGACAGACTGCGACGCGGCGCTGGCGGCGTCTCTGTTCCACTTTGGGGAGCTAAGCGTGCCCCAGGTGAAGGAGTTTTTGAGGGGAAAAGGGATCCCGGTGAGGTGAGATGGATGTTTGACCTTGACGCGCTGTTTCAAAAGTCCGAGCTGATCCCTGTGATTATCCAGGAGCAGGGGAGCGGCCAGGTGCTGATGCTGGGTTTTACCAACCGCGAGGCGGTGGAGCGCACGCTTCAGACCCGGACCGCTTGGTTCTGGAGCCGGAGCCGCCAAAGGCTGTGGAACAAGGGGGAGACCAGTGGAAATTTCCTTCATGTGAAGGAGATTTTTACCGACTGCGACACCGACACCCTGCTCTACCACTGCGTGCCTGACGGCCCTGTCTGCCACACAGGAGCGCACAGTTGCTTTTTCAATCGGATCGAGTTATAATGTATGAAGGCTGAGGCTGGAGGGATATGATATGGACAGTACGCTGACGCGGCTTTACTCGGTGGTTTTGGACCGCAAGGCCCATCCACAGGAGGGGTCTTATACCTGCTACCTGTTCGACAAGGGGCTGGATAAGATCTTGAAAAAGGTGGGCGAGGAGTGCGCTGAAACCATCATTGCCGCGAAAAACGAGGTGCCGGAGGATACGGTGGGGGAGATCTCCGACCTGATCTATCATCTGATGGTGATGATGGCGGAAAAGGGCATCCCCCTGGAGAATGTGCTGTCGGAGCTGGAGCGCCGGGCGCAGAAGATCGGCAACCTGAAGCAGATGAAGCAAGTGGATAAGGAGAGTTGACTATGGAAGAACGCAACATGAACCGTTACGACTTTGACAGCAGCTATGCCCAGGCGGGACTGACGCTGAATCAGTATGTGTCCCGGACCTTTGGCTGGATGTTTGTGGGCCTGATGGTCACCTTTTTGCTGGCGTTTGCCCTGGCCGAGACCGGGCTGGTGATCTATTTCTTTGGGAACCCCTATATTCCCATGGTGCTGCTTATCGCGGAGGTGGCTGTGGTGCTCATCATGTCCGTGGGCATTTTGAAGCGGCCGGTGGGGGTCACCCGGATGCTGTTCACAATATACTCCATTCTCAATGGAATTGTGTTTTCCGTGTATTTTATTGCCTACGGCGTGGCGGACCTGGTGGTCATTTTTGGCCTTACCGCCCTGTTTTTCGGCGCCTTTGCTCTCTACGGCCGGTTTACCAAAACGGACCTCTCCAGGCTTGGCCCCTTCCTCATCGGAGGGCTGATCTTCCTGCTGATCGCGGGCCTGCTGACCATGCTCCTCAACCTGACCGCCATGGAGCGGGTGATCTGCATGGTGGGGATCGTGGTGTTTCTGTGCTTCACCGCCTATGACACCCAGAAGATCAAAGCCAACTACGCCTATTTCTGCGGGGATGAGGCCATGCTGCAAAAGGCCTCCATCTACTCCGCGCTGCAGCTGTATCTGGACTTCATCAACCTGTTCCTCTACCTGCTGCGGTTCTTGGGCCGGGGCCGGAGCAGCCGGTGAGTGGGCCGAACTGAACGATAAAAAGGACACCGCCGAAATAGCGGTGTCCTTTTTATCTAGGTAAAATAAAAACGCCCCTTAACAGGGACGAGTCAAACCCTATACCATTGAAAATACGTCGTGCTCAGCGGTCGCTGGGAACGGTAGTCTCTCCGGCGAAGATCAACTCGTCGATATCAACAGGGACAGAAAAGAGGACCTTCATCGTCATCACCTCCTTATCATTCTTCTTGTGTATTATAGCAATAAATGTTAGATTTGTAAAGGGGTATTTGTGAAAAAATTGAAGTTCCATATTCTGTAAGTGACGGAAAAAAAGTGCTTGCATTTTCTATCTGAGTCTGCTATAATGCAAAAGAACTTGCGGGTGTAGTTCAATGGTAGAATGTCAGCTTCCCAAGCTGAACACGGGGGTTCGATTCCCCTCACCCGCTCCACGCCGGAGCAAGCTTCATATCGCTTGCTTCGGCGTTTTTTCGCAAGAACGCCGGAGTTCGCTCACTCCACCGCTCCTCATCTCCCCACAAAGCCAAAGGGCGGCTTTGCTTATCGCTATCCAGATAAAATGAAAAGGAAGCTGTCCAAAGTAAGAGATAGCAGGTAAAATTAGAGTGCATTCTTTGCATAATAATTTGGGGAGGCATCTACATGGACAGCACAAAGTCAATGCAGGAACTGACCGTTGCCTTTGATCAGGCGTTGGTCGTAGCCGGGTACAGTGAATCCCGGCTTTCAAACTTTAGGACAGTAATAAAGCGTCTGCTAAAATTTGGAGCAGACGCAGGAATCGAATGCTATTCTTCCAATGTGGGAAAACAATTTCTTGAAAAGTATTATCCTGTTGAATTTGATGGGCGCCTTGTTCATGAGTTGCCATGTACCACACAGTACGCATGGAGGACAATAGCACTGCTGAATGACTTTAATACCCATGGTTCATTTTTCCGTGCCAGGCGGTTGACAGGAAATCTCCAACTTACATCAGAGTTCCAGAATCTGAGTGATAAATTTGGTGACGACTGCCGGAGCAAAGGCACTTCAGAGGCCACTGTATACAGACGGCAAGCAGATCTTCGTAAATTTTTCAACTACCTGCACTCAAATAAGGTTGCCATTTCTGAAATCTCTCATAAAACAGTAGTTGGATTCTTTGGCACAATTATTACATTAAGCGATGATGCGGTAGAACACCACAGGCGCACGATAAGCCTTTTCTTGCAGTTCCTGTTTCATAACGGATATGTGAGCGAAGATTATTCTCGCAATATGCCGGCAAAACGATCGTTGCGCAAAAATCCTCTGCCATCTGTGTGGGAACGTGAAGATGTAGATAAGCTGCTATCCGCAGTAGATAGAGCAAATCCTATGGGAAAAAGAGATTACGCAATTTTGCTGCTTGTGACAAAACTGGGGCTTCGAGTTGGAGATATCCGCACATTATGTCTTGGCGATATTGATTGGGAGAACAGCAGATTGTCTTTTACACAATCTAAAACGCAAAAGCGTGTTGATTTGCCATTGCCTAATGATGTTGGTTGGGCAATTATTCTCCATAAAATCCAACAGGATTTTTGACTATCTCTTTATAAGTTCTTAAATGCCGCTAAGTCTTGATTTTTCAAGGGTTCGCGGCATTTTTGTTATCGGGGGAAGCTCACATATACTCTCAAAAGTTTTTAGGTTTTCTCTCTCAAAGGTAGTACAAAAGTAGTAAAACTTCGTCCTGCCTATGCTGCCAGCCGTTCCATTTCAGCCCTTGCGGAAGCGTAGGTTGCGTGTGCGTAATAGTTCAGCGTCATGGTGATATTGGAGTGTCCCATGATGTACTGCAACGCTTTGGGGTTCATACCCGCATTGGCTAAGTTGGTGCAGAACGTGTGCCGGAGCGTGTGCGGCGTCATTACCTTTGGCAAGGCTTCTTCATGGCATTTGTTATACTTCTTCACAAGCTGCTGAAACATACGGTCGTAGTTCCATGCCACTTTCGGATTGCCGTCCCGGTTAAGGAACAGGAAACCACTGTAACCGTCCACGATCATAGCCGTTGCACTCTTGCGGTTGGCAAGCACACGCTTCAATGCTTCATAGACTTTCTCGCTCATGGGGATTTGCCGGACACCGCTTCCCGTTTTAGGCTTCTCAATGTAGTAGCCCGTTTCCTTGCTCCTAAGAAGCTGGTGGTCTACATTGATTGTCCTGTCCTCAAAGTCAAGGTCGGCGTCGGTCAGCCCGCAAAGCTCGGAAATCCGCAGCCCTGTCCCCAGCAGTATCACGATCTCGTCATAGTATTTCTCATAGACGCTATCGCTCTCCACAAAGGCCAGTAGGCTTTCTTCCTGCGCTGGCGTGAGAGGTACCTTTGGCTCCGTCGTATCTTCCAGAACGGTATTTAACTGGAAGTCAAACGGATTCTTGCGTATGCAATCGTCCTGTATCGCTGTGTAAAAGGCAGCTTTCAGAGAACGCTTGTCGTTGCTGATTGTGTGGTAGGCTATGCCCCGATCTCTCATGCGTAAAGCCCATTCTTTCGCGTCGGACATTTTCACGCTCTCAATCGGATACGCGCCCAACGGGTCGCTCTCCAATAGCTTCATCAGCCGTTCGCGGCTTTTAACGGTGTTGTGCCGCACATTCCCCCGGTGGCGGTTCTGCTTTGCGTAGAGCTGGCAGACGGTCATTTTTTTGCCGATAGGGTCTATCCCGTCGTCAAGGTCTTTCTGGATTTCCTTTTCCTTTTCTCGTAGGGATATGTCCTCCCGTTTTCCGGCTGGGGTCTTGTCCGTAGGCACTAACTTCCAAGCATAGACGAATTGCACTTTCCCAAAGGTATCAGTGTATTTGTAAGCATATCGCCCGTCTTTCCTCTGGCTCTCTCCTGAACGCAAAATGCGATTTTTGCTGTCCCGTCTTTTTTCTGACATTGTGCGCTGCTCCTTTCCAAAGACGGAAAGAGCCTTGATATGCTACATTTATTATAGCATATTCAAGGCCCTTTTGCACGTTCTTTTTTCTTAAATAACGTCTTAAATAACGTCCAGTGTGTCGATGATTTTTTCAAACTGCTTCCGCTTGATCTGAATACGGTTGCCGTTCATAATCACCCAGCCAGAAGTAGGGTTTTCCTCTGCCAACTTGCGCAGCTTATTTTCTCCGATACGGAAATATTTTGACGCTTCCTCAATGGTAAGCGTGTACTTTTCCCAAATGGGAACATCGGTATTACACATAGATAATCCCCTTTCCAAATGGTTAAAAGGTTAGAATCGAAAAAGGGGCTATCATCGGACGGCTGTTAGCAGCAACCTCACGGGCGTTTCACCCCTCCGACGGTCTGCCGGAGCTGTACCCATTGCCTGCGACGCTTTTAACGCTCGGACTGTGGCTATACAGGAGTATCATTATGTATTCTGCGCGTCGTGGCCTACAAGCTGCTATGCCTGTTTTCCGGTGTAGGTGTTGATCGCTCGGCTTTTCCCCGTAGGGGAAAAGTGTCATGGCGCACCCGCCGCGCGGCTCGGCGCAAAAGGAACGTATCCAATTTGCCCTATGCTGCGCCGCCGTTATCTTGCGTCGCTTTCTTTTTCAAGGTTCAAAATGGCTGTGCTGCCCGCGTCAGCAGCGGAACGGAAAAGGGGGTGAGAGTGAAAGCGTCCCGCCGCCGTTGCGGTTATTCCTCTGTCCTAAAGGTGAGGACAGCCATCATCAGTTTTGCTTGCAGCCGTTCCCGAATGTCGTAGTCTACACCGAAATAGACGTTCCCGCGCTCGTCGTACAGCTTCCGCATGGAGAGGCGGGCTATGTAGCCGCTGAAATGCTGCAAGACAATCTTCATGGCGTCCGGGTCGCCCTTTGTCGCTGCCGCAATGACAGGATAGGGAACAAGGGCATTTTCCGGGTAGCCGGGTTCGTTACCATTCGTCCCATTCATCAGCATTTTCCTCCAGATATTTTCTTAGCAGCTCAAAAGAGCTTGTCCGCCTGTACTGTATCGTGCTTCTCGACGTATTGAACAGCTCCGCAATCTCGGTGTCGTTCATATCCTCGAAATAGTACAGGAGTACGGCTTTGCGCTTTTCTTCCGGCAAAGTACGGATTGCTTCAAGAAGCAGCTTCGGCGTGATTTTCTTCCCGGCTTTCTCAAAGACGGTTTCGGCGGTTTCCCGTTTGAAATATTCATCAAAGGTGTGAAGCTGCCGCGCTTCGTCTAAGGGTAAATCGGAAAAGGTGACTTCCCTTGCCTTATGCCTGTGCAGCTCTTTGTGAGCGTCACACGCTTCATTGTGCAGTACCGTATTACAAAACTTTTGGAAAGCGCATTGTTTTATAAACTCTCTGCGATTAGGTTCCACATTCTCACCTCCTTTCTCATTGGAAAGTTGGTGGTGCTTCCCCCTTTTCGCGGGGCAATACGGCGTTTTTGAAAAACGCCGAAGATTTTTTGAAATTTTTTCAAAAAACTTTTTGAGCAGTAAAATACGCCTGTCCGAAAAGCCCGGACAGGCGTATAGGTATTATAAGTAGTATTTAGAGGATTAGACAGTTCATATTCAAGAGTAGAGAGGTTCCCGGCGGTGGTCGGGCTTTTTTTGATATGTCAATGACCGTCGGATTTTGTCGATAGGGTATGTGCTTCATGGCGGCTACCTCCTTTAGCCGCCGCTTTTAACAGTGATACCGCGTCATTTCATTAGAAGATAAAAAGAAACGGCGGCTTTGATTTTTCAAAGCTGCTGCGGAAATC
>ERZ808042.208-NODE-208-length-50572-cov-8.014239_pt1 | contig 50572 bp, 46 predicted proteins | sample MGYA00380193_ERZ808042 | MGnify/ENA primary metagenome ERZ808042 (study PRJEB31490, sample SAMN06133401) | mouse gut metagenome | isolation source: M1_2 | host: mice | place: China: Chengdu | collected 2015-05 ...
GATGACGCCATGGGGCGTCTTTTTTCTTGCCTGCAAGCCCCCATATATTAAAAAACCGCTACTTTGTCAACAGCCCCATGGTGAGATTTGATTCAGCCAAAATCATGCCGTACAGCGGCAGAATAGTAAGGACCCATCGTCACCGGCGCATTGTAGAGCGCCGTGAGAAGATAGGCCCGGATGTTGTTGATTTTTGTGGTGGTTTGGTTCATCGCTTCAATGATATACTCGATATGAGAGCTGTCCAGCTTTCGGAAACGCTGCTTCACGGTTTCCGTTGGCAAGGTTTCGCCAGCGATCCGCAGGGTGGGCGAGGTGCTGCACAGTACGTCAACCACAAGCTCCAAAAGGCTTTCCACATCGTCGTAAGGATGTGCCCGCCGCAGGTTTTCAAAGTCAATATTAGCTTTGACTTCTTCCCTCTGTTCGTATCTATCCATCCCCATGGCCGAGCCGGGGGAGCTTTGAGGGGGGATGGATAGATCAGGGTGGTTAAAGTCAGGATGATTTCTCTTAGTTTGATTAGGGTCGATTTTTTCGACCTCTTGAGGTGGTTTTTTCCGACGTCTAGAGGTCGATTTTTCCGACGTCTTGGGGTGGTTTTTTTCGACGTCTGGGCAGGGCATGAAATCATCCGGGGGAGGAGGGGCCGGTTTTGAGGGAGCTGTCCGGGTGGTGAACCGCTTGACATAGAGCTTGGTGGGGCGGCCCTGGCCTTGCTTGACACGCTCGATCAAACCGATGCCCTTCTTCTTGTCCAGTTCGGCCAACAGCTTCATGGCTTTGTCCCGTCCGCAGCACATATCCTCACCTATCTCGTCTATGGTGTAGTAGATATAGACACGTCCATAATCGTCATACCAGTTATTTTTGGCAGACAGGCCCATGCGGTCCAGCAGCATACCATAGAGCAGCTTGGCGTCCGTGGAAACGTGCTTGAATTTCTGGTCCGTGATCAGCAGACGAGGAATTTTGAAATAAATAAATTCCTCTGATTCGTCGCCATAGAAATAGTCCGATAATATGACTTCCGGCATAGTGAACCCTCCTTTGGGGCATAAAAAAAGCGCGATGTAAAATCGCGCTTTTTTGAATATTGAGTTGTGGTTCTTTTGCGTAGGAAATGGGGGAGTGGGTGAATGGCATTCACGGGACATATCAATCTACATAGAAGGAAATGAAAAAAGCTCGTTTTGACTTTCATCAAAACGAGCCTTTTTCGGTTCCCGATGGTGGAGATAAGCGGGATCGAACCGCTGACCTCTTGAATGCCATTCAAGCGCTCTCCCAGCTGAGCTATACCCCCATATTCACTTGCTTTTGCTGCGCTGCCCTCAGCGCAAGATAGATAATACCAAAGACAGTGAGATTTGTCAACACCTTTTTCCAAATTTCCGAAAAAATTTTGCGGTCCCTCTCCCACAGGGGAGGGACCGCGTTTGCGTATCAGGAGCGCTTCCAGGCGCTGCGGCTGAAGAGCACCAGGATGGGGAACATCTCCAGCCGGCCCAGGATCATGGCGAAGGACAGCACCAGCTTGCTCAGTACCGAGAAGGCGGAGAAATTGCCGGCCGGGCCCACCAGCTCCAGGCCGGGTCCCACGTTGCTGACGCAGGTGATGACCGCCGTCAGCGTGGTGCCGAAGGAGAAATTGTCCAGCCCTACCACGATAGCCATGCCGAACACCAGGAAGAGGTTGGCGATGAAGTAGCACTGGGCGGTGCGGATGGCGTTTTCGCTCACCGTGGCCCCGTCCAGCCGGACCACCGACACCGCGCGGGGGTGAACGATGGAGCGCACCTCCCGGGCGGCGGAGCGGATGAGGATCAGGATACGCCCGCACTTGATGCCGCCGCCGGTGGAGCCGCCGCAGGCCCCGATAAAGGTGAGTACCACCAGCAGCATTTTGGAGAACTCCGGCCACAGGTCGTAGTTGTCGGAGGAAAAGCCCGTGGTGGACACGATGGAGGACACCTGAAAGGCGGCGTAGCGCACGCAGTCCCCGGCGGTTTCGTACACATCCCGGATGTTCCAGGAGATGGCGGCGATGGACACGGCCACCATGATGAGGAAAAACCGCAGCTCGTCACTTTTCAGCGCCTGCCGGACTTTGCCGGTGAGGAGCAGGAAATAGACGGAGAAATTGACGGAGAACAGCAGCATGAACACTGTGATGATGATCTCGATGGCGGGGCTGTGGAAGGAGCCCACCGAGGCGTTCATGCGGGAAAAGCCGCCGGTGCCCGCCGTGGACATGGAGTGGGTAACGGCGTCGTACCAGTTCATCCCCGCGACGCGCAGCAGCAAGACCTCAATCACCGTCAACGCCAGGTAAATGGTATACAAGATCTTGGACGACTGGGAGGCCCGGGGCACCAGCTTGCTCTTCACCGGCCCGGGGCTCTCCGCCCGAATGAGGAAGTTGGAGCTGATGCCCAAAAAGGGCAGCAGGGCGGCGGTGAGGATGAGCACCCCCATCCCCCCCAGCCAGTGGGTGAAGGACCGCCAGAACAAAAGCCCCATGGGCAGGCCCTCGATGGCGGTGAGGATGGTGGCCCCGGTGGTGGTGAAGCCGGAGATGGTCTCAAAAAAGCAGTCGATGAAGGGCCCGAACTGTTTGGAGAACCAGAAGGGAAGCGCCCCGAACACCCCGAAAAGCACCCAGATGAGGCCCACGGTGAAAAATCCCTCCCGGGCGAAGAAGTCCGGCTTGGGCTTGAAGAAAAACACCGGCACGGCGGCCGCCGCCAGGGTGATAAGGATGGCGCTCAAAAATGGGATGGGGCTCTCACCGTACAGCAGGGCCACCCCCATGGGCAGCAGCATGGCCGCCGCCTCGATGAACAGGGTGAAGCCGGTGATGCGCAGCACCAATTTGAAATTCATAGGCCGCCACCCTCGTAGATGTCGTTGAGGTCCAGGATGCCGCTGTCCCGGGCGATGACGATGACGTCGTCCCCCTGCTCCAGGCAGGTGGAGCCCTCCGGGATGATGACCTTGTTCCCCCGGACGATGACGGCGATGAGCACGCCCCGGCGCAGCTTCAAATCCCGCAGCGGCACCCCCAGGTTCCGGGTGGCGGGGGAGACGATGAACTCCATGGCCTCCGCCCTGCCCCCGGCGATGCGGTACAGGGCGTTCATCACCGTGCCCTTGGAGTTTTGCAGCCCCCGGATGAAGCGCAGGATCTGCCCGGCGGTGGCCAGCTTGGGGGACACCACCGACTCCACCCCGGCGGACCGGGCGATGGCGGTGTAGTTCTGGCGGCTGGACTTGGCCACCACCTTGGGCACCCCCGCCTGGTGGGCGTAGAGGGAGATGATAAGGTTGTCCTCATCCCGGTCGGTGAGGGCCACGAAGGCGTCGCTGGAGGCCATGCGCTCCTCGGTGAGCAGCTCCGGGTCGGTGCCGTCCCCGTGGATGATGAGGGAGTGGGGGAACTCCTCGGCCAGCTCCCGGCACCGCTCGGCGCCCCGTTCCACCACCTTGCAGCTCATGCCCAGCCGCTCCAGCTGAACCAGCAGGTAGAAGGCCACCCGCCCGCCGCCGATGATGAACACGTCCCGGATGCGGTGGGTCTGGCGGCCCAGCAGGCGGAAGAACTGGTTGATGCCGCTGGGGGTGCCCGCCACGGACACCCGGTCCCCCGCGCTGATGAGGGAGGCGCCGTTGGGGATGAACACCTCGTCCTCCCGCTCCACGGCGCACAGCAGCATGGGCAGGCCCTGTATTTTAGACGACAGGGAGGCCAGAGTGCGCCCGGCCAGGAAGTCCCCCTCCTGAACGGTGAAGGAGATCAGCTCCACCCGCCCCCGGGCGAAGGAGTCGATGTTGGCGGCGGAGGGGAAGCGCAGCAGCCGGGAGATCTCGATGGCGGTGGTGAGCTCGGGATTGATGAGCATGGTGATGCCGAAATCGCTTTTCAGGGTGTCCAGGTCGCTGACGTACTCGGTGCCCCGGACCCGGGCCACGGTGTAGGGCACCCCCAGGCGGTGGGCGATGTGGCAGCACAGCAGGTTGATCTCGTCGGAGTCGGTGGCGGCGATGAGCACGTCGGTCTCCTTGCACCCGGCCTCCAGCAGAATCTCCCGGGAGACGCAGCTCCCCTTGAGGCACATCACGTCCAGCTGGTTTGACAGCCGGTCCAGGGTGTCGCCGGACACATCCACAATGGTGACGCTGTGGCCCTCGTCGGCCAGGTGCTCGGCCAGGGTGGCGCCCACCTTGCCGCCTCCCGCGATGATGATAGTCAAATCAAATCAACTCGTTTCCTTCTCTGTGATGGCGGCCTCAGCGGGCCAGGCCCCGGGCCTGGGCGGCCCGCAGCAGCCGCTCCAGGGCGGCGGCCAGCACCGGGCGGGGACAGGCCAGGTTCACCCGCTCGAAGCCGGGGGCGCCGAAGGGGGCGCCGTGGCTCAGGTAGAGCAGGGCCTCCTCCTCCAGGAACCGGGCCTGCTCGTCTGGCTCCAACCCCAGGGGGCGCAGGTCCAGCCAGGCCAGATAGGTGCCCTCCAGCGGGGCCGCGAGGACGCCGGGGAAGTGCCGGGCCATGAATTCCCGGAGGTATCGGAAGTTTTCCCCTATGTAGGCGATGAGCTCGTCCAGCCAGGGGCCGCACTGCTCATAGCCCGTCTCCAGCGCCCGGACGCCGAAAATGCTGTAGGTGCCGCAGCCGGACCGCTCCACCTCCCGCTCCAGCGCCGCCTTTTTCGACTGGTCGGGAACCAGCATGTTGGCGCAGCACAGCCCCGCCAGGGAAAAGGTCTTGCTGCACGCGGTTCCCACCACGGCGTTTTGGGCGTACTCCTCCCCCAGACAGGCGAAGGGGATGTGGTGGAAGGGGGGCTGGACCAGGTCGCAGTGGATCTCGTCGCTGATGACCAGCACGCCGTTTTTCAGGCACAGGTCCCCCAGCCGCCGCAGCTCCTCCTCGCTCCATACCCGGCCCACCGGGTTATGGGGGGAGCAGAGGATGAGCGCCGTGACCTCCGGCCGGGCCAGCTTCTCCGCCAGGTCGTCAAAATCCATCTCATAGCGACCGTTTTCCAACAGCAGGGGACTTTTCACCAGGGCACGGCCGTTGTCCCGCACCACCCGGAAAAAGGGAGGATATACCGGGGGCTGGATGACGATGCCGTCCCCGGGCTTGGTCAGCGCCCGGACGGCGGCGCCCAGCCCCTGGACCACCCCGTTGACTTGGACCACCCACTCCCGGCGCACCTCCCAGCTGTGGCGGGAGGCCATCCAGCCGTGGAGGGCGTTGAAGTAGCGGTCCCCCCAGCCGGTGTAGCCCCACAGGCCCGAGCGGGCGGTGTCCTCCAGGACCTTGATGATGGCGGGAGGCGAGGTGAACTCCATGTCCGCCACCGACAGGGGCACGATATCGGGACTGAGGCCCGGCCTCATGAGGTCCCACTTTTCCGCCTCCATGTTTACCCGGGGGGCGACGGGCCGGTCAAATTGACATTCCATGCGCGCGGCTCCTTTTGTCGTGATCCAGGGCCGGCCCGAGCGGTGCTCAAGGGGCGCCTGTTGGCAGAGGCGCTTCCCCCGGAAGGGGGAAAACGCAGACTTACTCATTATATCACCCCCGCGCGCCCGGCGCAACGGGGGAGAGGGACTTTTGCTGTCATTTTCCAATAGGCGTCAACTATTTGGAGCCCGGAAGGGGGGGCAAAAGGGGGAGAGGGCCGCGCCGCCGGGCCATATCCCGTCGAAAAGGAAGAAAAAGGCAAGAAATTTTTGGAAATTACCTTGACACCGGGGAGAACCAGGCGTATACTGAGAGTAAAGGGACCTCCTGACAGCGCCGCGGGCGCATTTGTCCAGAGGCCCCGAAGAAAGAGAACGCGGTTATATTTGACTTTTGAATGGACGTCCAGGCCCCGTGTACCACCCGATATGGCGGCAGCTCGCCGCCCAGGCAGGAGAGCACGGCGGCAGGGGCGTTTTTTCAAAAGCGCCGGCCCGGGCCTGGGGCGCGGAGTTGAGAGGAGAAAGAGCATGAAAAGCGCGTTGCTTCGGCTCAGAGAGAGCCGGGACGCCATGAGCGCCACGGAGCGGGCCGTCTCCGACTACCTGCTCAGCCACCAGGGGGAGGCCATGGGGCTGTCCATCCACCAGCTGGCGGAAAAGACCTTCGCCTCTCCGTCCACCGTCATCCGGATGTGCCAGCGCATTGGCTTTGCGGGCTATAAGGAGTTCCGCCAGGCGGTGACCTGCGAGGTGGCGGTGCTCCGGATGAGCCAGGAGCAGGAGCGCCGGGAGATCACCCGCTCCGACAGCCTGGACGACATCGTGGACAAGGTGACGGGCAGGAATATCCTGTCCCTGGAGGACAGCAAAAACTACCTCGACACCGACACCCTCCAGCACTGTGTGGACCTGGTGCGGGAGGCCAAGACGGTGCTGCTGTTCGGCCTGGGGGCCTCCCTGTACGCCGTGCGGGACCTGAATTTGAAGCTGCTGCGGATGAACAAGCCCTGTGTGGTCAACGACGATGGACGCGCCCAGCTGCTTCAGGCCAAAAACGCCAGCCAGGATGATCTGGCCATCGTGCTGTCCCGCTCCGGGGAGACGGCGGAGGTCATCGAGTGCATGAAGGCCCTGCGGGAGCGGGACGTCCCCATCGTGACCATCACCCGCCGGGGGGAGTCCAGAGCGGCGGCGCTGTCGGACTACCGGCTGTACACCTCCGACGGCGACTCCTCCCCGGAGGGGGAGGAGATGTCCTCCTGCATCTCCCAGCTGAACATCATCGACATTTTGTTCACCGCCTACGCCAACGGGGAGTATGGGTACTGCCTGGGACCGCTGTCCAGGTCCCACGAGCTGGGAAGCGCCTGACAGTGGCGCGAAATGGTAAAAAGTCCGGAGGCCCGCCGGGGCGTCCGGGCTTTTTTTGCTTGCAAGGCGGCGAATTTCCCTGTATACTAATGGTAATTTCAAAACCGGGAGAGACATCAATGGAAATCAAACATGTACTGTTCGACCTGGACGGCACCCTGCTGCCCATGGATATGGAGGAGTTCACCGCGGGCTATTTCGGCCTGCTGACCCAGAAGCTGGCCCCCCGGGGCTACGACCCCAAAGGGCTCATCGACGCGGTCTGGTCAGGCACCGCCGCCATGGTGAAAAACGACGGCAGGCGCACCAACGAGGAGGTGTTCTGGGCCAGGTTCGCCCAGATTTTCGGGGAGGAATCCCTGAAGGATATGCCTCTTTTTGAGGAGTTCTACGGCAATGAGTTCCAGCAGGCCAAGAAATTCTGCGGCTTCAACCCCAAGGCCGCCCAGGCGGTGCGCCGCATCAAGGAATCAGGCCGCCGGGTGGCGCTGGCCACCAACCCCATCTTTCCGGCGGTGGCCACGCGCAGCCGCCTGTCCTGGGTGGGGCTGGAGAGCGCCGACTTCGAGCTGGTCACCACCTATGAGAACAGCCGGTTCTGCAAGCCCAATGTGGACTACTACCGGGAGGTGCTGGACAAGCTGGGCATGCGGGGGCCTGACTGCCTCATGGTGGGCAACGACATGACGGAGGACACGGCGGCGGCGCAGCTGGGGATGGGGGTGTTCCTCATCACCGACTGCCTCATCAACAAGGAGGGGCGGGATGTGAACGACTGGCCCCACGGCGGCTTTGACGAGCTAATCCGCTTCGTGTGCGGATGACCTGACGAGGGAGGAGGCGCCCGGCCATGAAGGATGATTTTTCCTTCTCAGTATTCCCCAATGAGAATTTTCTGGACCTGCGGCTGTTCCAGTTCGGCTGGGAGCAGTGCGCCCCGCTGCACTCCTTCGGCCCCTTTGTGCGCAACCACTTCTTGTTCCACTATGTCATCTCCGGCAAAGGCTTTCTGGACGCCGACGACGCCCAGGGCGTCACCCGGAGGTATGATCTGAAGGCGGGCCAGGGCTTCCTCATCTGCCCGGGGCTGGTGAACACCTACTGTGCCGACCAGCACGATCCCTGGAAGTACGTCTGGCTGGAGTTTGACGGGCTGCGGGCGGCCCAATACCTCAGCGACGCCGGACTGAGCGCCGCCCAGCCCATCTACCGCGCCAAGACCGCCGCCATGGCCCAGGGGGTGGAGGAGTCCATGCTGTATATCGCGGACCACGCCAAGGCGTCCACCCTGAACCTCATCGGCCACCTGTGCCTGTTCCTGGACGCGCTGATCCAGTCCTCCGTCACCGGCCAGGAGGTGGGTGGGACCCGGCTCCAGGACTTCTACATCCAGGAGGCGGTGGTCTTTATGGAACACAACTACCAGCGGGAGCTGACGGTGGAGGAGGTGGCGGACGCCTGCAAGCTCAACCGCAGCTATTTCAGCAAGCTGTTCAAGGAGAGCATGGGCTGCCCGCCCCAGGAGTTTTTGATCCGGCTGCGGCTGTCCAAGGCGGCGGACCAGATGAAGAACACCAAGGCCCCCATCGGAGAGATCGCGGCGGCCTGCGGCTATCCCAATCAGCTCCACTTCTCCCGGGCGTTCAAAAAGCGGTACGGCGCCTCCCCCCGGGAGTGGCGCGTCCAGAATAAGGGCCGGTCACCTCAGTGACCGGCCCTTTCCAGCGTTATTGCGCGTTCAGGTAGAGCTGGAGAGATTGGTAGTCCCCCGAGGGCATGGGCAGGGGCCAGCCCGCCTCCATCAGCACGTCGCCGGGCCAGAGCCCTTCCCCGTTCACCTGGTACTGGGCCTCCGGGTCCAGCCCCTTCAGGCGGAGGGTGCGGAAGGGGGCGGCGGCGTGGTTGGAGTGGGACACCAGGGACACCAGGGACTCCCGGCGGTCGGAGGATACCTGCTGCCAGGCGGTGAAGGGGTCGGCAAAGGGGTCGCTGAGCCGGTAGTAGTCCCCCCGCTGGATCAGGTCGTAGTGCTCCTTGAAGAAGGCCACCTGTTTTTTGATGGTCTCCTTTTCCTCCTGAGTGGTGTGGTTCAGGTCCATCTCATAGCCGAAGGTGCCCGCCATGGCCACCACCCCCCGGGTCTCCATGGGGACGGAGCGCCCGGTCTGCTGGTTGGGGACGGCGGAGACATGGGCGCCCATGGCGGAGATGGGGTAGCCGAAGGAGGTGCCGTACTGGATGCGCAGGCGGTCGATGGCGTCGGTGTTGTCGCTGCACCAGATCTGGGGCGTGTAGTAGAGCATGCCCGCGTCAAACCGCCCCCCGCCCCCGCAGCAGCCCTCAATGAGAATGTGGGGGAAGTCCCGGCGCATCCGCTCCAGGATGTCGTACACCCCCAGCACAAAGCGGTGGAACAGCTCCCCCTGGCGGCCCGCCGGCAGGGCGGCGGACCACACGTCGGTGAGGCTGCGGTTCATATCCCACTTCACATAGGCGATATCGGCGCTGCCCAGCACCTGGCGTATGGCGCCGTATACGTGGTCCCGGACCTCCTTGCGGGAGAAGTCCAGCACCAGCTGGCTCCGGCCCCGGGCGAAGGGGCGCTGGGGGGCCCCCAGGGCCCAGTCCGGGTGGGCCCGGTAGAGGGCGCTGTCCTCGCTGACCATCTCCGGCTCAATCCAGATGCCGAAGGACATGCCCAGCTCTTTGATGCGGGGCACCAGGGCCTCCAGCCCCCCGGGGAGCTTTTTCTCATTGACGGACCAGTCCCCCAATCCGCTGCGGTCGCTGTCCCGGACGCCAAACCACCCGTCGTCCATGACAAACAGCTCGATGCCCAGGGGGGCGGCGGCCTGGGCGATGCTCACCAGCTTGGAGCCGTCGAAGTGGAACTCGGTGGCCTCCCAGTTGTTGATGAGCACCGGGCGGCGCCCGCCCTGGTACGGGTCGTGGATCAGGTTTTCCCGGATGGCCCGGTGGAGCTGGCGGCTCATCTGTCCAAAACCGCTGGGGGAGCACACCAGCGCTGCCTCGGGGGCGGTGAAGGAGGCCCCGGGCTCCAGGGTGTAGCAGAAGTGATAGGGATTGAGCCCCAGCAGCAGGCGGTTGTTCTCCAGCTGGGTGCGCTCCGCCGCGGCCAGGAAGTTGCCGCTGTACACCAGCATGGCGCCGTAGCAGACGCCGTGGTCCTCGCCGGCGTCGCGTTCGCACAGGATGACGAAGGGGTTGTGGTGGTGGCTGGAGGTGCCCCGGACGCTCTCCACGCTCTGGACGCCGGGGCGCAGGGGAGCCCGGTCCAGATTGCGCTCCTGGGCGTGGCAGCCGTTGAAGGTGATGAAATCCATGTCCCCCCGCTGAAAATCCAGGCACAGGGAGGCACACCGGCACAGCCTGACGGTCTCCGCCCCCTGGTTTACCACCCGGACAGCCCGGGTGATGAGGTCGTGTTCCTCCACGACCCCGTAGTACAGCTCCACTGACATTTGGGCGGCGGCGTCCTCCAGGAATACCACCAGCGTCTCCCACTCATCCCCGCCCCAGAAGGCGGGCAGGCCGGGCAGGGCATATTTGCCTCGTTTCAGCTCACAGCCCACGTACCGCAGGTCGGCCAGGCGGCTGCCGTCCGACCGCTCGAACTCGATGGAGGGCAGGCGGAAGTCCCCTACCCCGCAGGTGGAGTACTCCTGGGGCAGGGTGTCCAGGGAGTAGGTCCGGTCATCCCCCGCCTCGCTGGGGTTGGGGGAAAAGCCCCGGTCGGCGTACTGGATGAGCCGGGACAGGTCCCCGCCCCGGAGCCTGGGGCCGTAGTAGGTGTGGAGCAGCACCCGGTTGGCGTCCGCCTTCATCTGATAGGTGGTGTTCCGGGTGTGCAGGGTGAAAACCTTGTTTTCCTGATCGAGCGCGATCATAGGGATCCCCCCTGTATCAGAGTTGTATCGTTGTGATTGTACGGGATTTCCCGCCGGGAGACAAGAGGGAGGCGTGAAAAAATGACACAAATCCGCGCCCGTTCCCCCGGGGAAAATTGGTCAGAGGAACAGCCCCGGCGGGACGCAAAGGCCGCCGGGGCTGTTCCGGAGGAAGAGGAGAGGCGGGCTTATTTTCCGCCGGTGGAGGCGATGCCCTCGATGAACTGCTTCTGGAAGATGAGGTACAGGATGACCATGGGCAGCATGGCCAACAAGGAGCCGGCCATCAGCACCGGGAAGTTGGTGGAGAACTGGCCCCGCAGGGTGGCCAGGCCGGAGGACAGGGTCATCATGTTCAAATCGGAGTTGACCACCAGAGGCCACATCAGATCGGAGTAGGCGAACACGGCGGTGAAGATGGTCAGGGCGGCCACGGAGGTGCCCGTCAGGGGGAACATAACCTTATAGAAGGTCTGCCACTGGTTGCAGCCGTCCAGGTAGGCGGCCTCGCCGATCTCCTTGGGGATGCCCATATAGGTCTGGCGCAGGAAGAACACGCCGAAGGCGCTGACCAGGCCGGGGAATACCAGGGCGAAAATGGTGTTGGCCAGCCCCATTTTGGCCACCATCTGATACTGGGGGATGATGAAGATCTGGCTGGGCAGGGACATCTGCACCAGCACGATGCCGAACAGCAGCCCCTTGCCCTTGAACTCCAGCTTGGCGAAGGCGTAGCCCGCCATGGAGCTGAACAGCACCGCGCAGACCACCCGGATGAGGATCATCAGGCCCGTGTTGATATACAGGTTTACGAAGGGCAGGCTCTTGACGGCCTCCACGAAGTTGTCCAGCATCAGGCGCTCGGGCAGGATGGTCACCGGGATGTTGTTGCTCTCCGGGACGGTTTTGGAGCTGGTGAGGATCATCCACACGAAGGGCAGGATCATGATGAGCGCGCCCAGGATCAGAAACACATAGGTGAGGACGGTATTCAGGGTTTTGGAGGATTCCATAGAACTGCGTTTCATCTTGTCAGCCCTCCCTTAAACATCGTAGTTGACCCACTTCTTCTGGCCGTAGAACTGAATGACGGTGACCAGGCCGATGAGCAGGACGGTCCAGATGACGATGGCCGAGCCCATGCCGCGGCTGCCCGCCACAAAGGATTCCCGGTAGAACAGGTACATCAGGCTCTGCACGCTGGTGACGGCGGGGTTGGTCTCCTCCACCATCATGTAAATGAGGTCATACACCTTGACGGAGGCCATCAGCCGCATGATCATGACTACGAACAGGGTGGGGGACACCATGGGCAGGGTGATGGTGAAAAACTGCTTCACCTTGCCTGCGCCGTCGATGCTGTTGGCCTCGTAGAGGGTTTTGGGGATGTTCTGGAGCCCCGCCAGCAGCAGCACCGCGTCATAGCCGATGTTGCTCCAGATGGCCACGATGGCGCAGGAGATCATGACCACATTGGGGTCGGTGATCCACTTGATGTTGGTGCCGAACAGCTGGTTGAGGATGCCATAGTCGGCGTTGAAGATCCAGCGCCACACCATGGTGACAGCGGCGGGGGCGCACACCATGGGCAGGAAGAAGATGGTGCGGAAGCCTCCTTTGAAGCGGATCTTGGCGTTGAGGAGCATGGCCACCAGCAGGGACAGGAACAGCCCCACGGGGACGGTGAGGATGCAGAACAGGATGGTGTTCCAGGTGGCCTTCCAGAACTCGGGGGTCTGGAACATCTCCGCGTAGTTGGCCAGGCCCACGAACTTGTAGTGGCCGAAGCCCAGGTGCTCGCAGAAGCTGGTGTAGATGGTCTGGATAAAGGGCCAGATGTTGAGCACCAGCAGGCCGATGATGGTGGGGGCCACCATGAGATAGGCCCAGTTTTGCTCCCGGCGGGCCGCCGGGGACAGCTTGTTCTTTTTCACGCTTGACCCTCCTCTCAGTCGCCCGCCAGCTTTTTGGCGGTCTCGGTGTCCACGATCTGCTGCATGTTGGCAAGGGCGGTATCCAGACTCTGCTGGCCGGCGTACACCTTATTCAGCTCATCCAGCACGGGGCTCTTCCACTTGGGCTTGGCGGAGTTGTTCACGTTTTGCACGCCGTACTCAAACTGGTCCATGACCATCTCCACGTTGATGTCGTAGCCCGCCTTGTCAAAGGCGTCGAAGTAGGGCTGCTCGGTGCCGTTATAGGCGGAGATGGCCGCGCCGTAGGAGCTGGCCAGCAGCTGGGCCTCCTCGGTGCCGAAGAACTTGATCACGTCCAGAGCGAGGTCCCTGGTCTTGCCGTGGGCGGCGGTGGAGTAGCACAGGCCGTTGGAGATGGTGGCCCGGCCGTCGCCGCTGACGGGGTCGGGGCACTTGGGCATGGGGGCGATGTCCCACTTGCCCTGCATGTTGGGGAAGCTGACGCACTTGTTCATCAGCTCCCAGTTGCCCTCGATGTACATGGCGCCGATGCCGGAGAAGAAGGCGGTGCCGGGGGCGTTCTCGGCAAAATAGGCCTGCTTGGGGCACCAGTCGTAGTCCTGGAGGCCCACATAGAACTCCATGCCCTTTTTGGTGCCGGGCTGGTCAAAGCCCGCCTTGGTGAAGTCCTCGTTGAGGATGTAGCCGCCGGCCTGGTAGACGAAGCTCCAATAGCCCATCTGGTCGTCGTTGTAGGCCATATAGCCGTAATTGCCCGTCTTGTCGTAGATGGCCTGGGAGGCGCTGACCAGGTCGTCCCAGGTCCAATTTTCGTCGGGGTAGGCCACCCCGGCGGCGTCAAACATCTCCTTGTTGTAGACCAGGAAGATGTTGTCCTTGTCCTTGGGGACGCCGTACATCCGGCCGTCGGTGCCCTGGGCGTTGCCGATGGAGATGTCGGAAAAATGGTTTTCGTAGTAGTTGGGCTCCACGTCGTCGTACAGCTCGGTGACATCCGCCAGCATACCGAAGTCGGAATAATACAAAATCTGGTTGGTGTGCATCCAGAAGATGTCCGGCATGGTGTTGGACTCGGCGGCGGCCTCCATCTTGGTCCAGTACTCGTTCCAGTTGGTGACCTGCACCTCGATGACCACGTCGGGGTGCTGGGCGGTGTAGGCGTCGCAGATCGCCTGCATGCTCTCCCGCTGGGCCACGTCCCAGATCTGGAACTTCAGGTGGGTCTTGCCGTCCGCCGCGCCGCACCCAAACAGGGACAGCAGCAGCGCCATGGTCAAGACCAGTGCTGCGATGCGGGGGATCTTTTTCATAAACACCACTCCTCTGCTTCGTTTCTCCTCGCTGCCGCCCGGGGACAGCGTTTGTACTGTGATGATACCGCGTTTGGCCCGGCGCTGTAAATGGACGGCAGATTCAAAAATATGCCCGGATGTTGTACGGGACGTTTTATGTGCATATCACACCACATTTGGGTATATCGTAGCAAATTTCGTCTGATATAACGAAAATTATTTCGCTATTTTGTGTAAAATAACGGGAAATAGAGGGGCCGGCGTTGATTTACCAGCATCTGTTATTTCTTGTACTTTTTTGAAATATGAGCGAATGTGAACTGGGAGACGCGGCCTGTGCCCGGGCGGAAAATTTTTTGGAGCCGAGGGGCAATATCCGCCGGAGAATTTTGTCTTATGGGGTGAGGGCCTTCACAGAAGAACGCGGGGAGGATGGACATGGACGACGGACAGATCGTGGAGCTGTACTGGCGGCGGGACGAGGCGGCCATCCGCGAGACGGAGGAAAAATACGGCGCTCTGTGCCGCGGCATCGCGCGAAGCATCCTGAAATCGGCGCAGGACGCGGAGGAGTGCGCCAGCGACGCCCTGCTCCAGGCGTGGAACGCCATCCCGCCCCAGCGGCCCCAACGGCTGGGGGCCTGGCTGGGGCGGGTGACCCGCAACCTGGCGCTGAACGCCTGGCGGCGGGACCGGGCCCAGAAGCGGCAGGGGGGAATGGCGGCCCTGCTGGACGAGCTGGCGGAGTGTATCCCCGGCCCGGTGACGGTGGAGCGGGAGCTGGAGGGCAAGGCGCTGTCGACGGCCATTGACGGCTGGCTGCGCACCCTGCCCCAGGAGGACCGGGTGCTGTTTGTGCGCCGGTACTGGTACGGCGTCCCCCTCCAGGAGCTGGCGCGGGAGCGGGGGGAGGACCCGGCAAGGCTGGCCCAGCGGATGCTCCGCCTGCGGAAGAGGCTGAAAAAGGCATTGGAAAAGGAGGGCTATCTGTGAACAAGGAGGAAAAGGCGTTAAAGCTGTTCCAGGGCGTCACCGATGTGGGGGACGACCTCATCGAGGAGGCGGGGATGGTCCAGAGGCAAAAACACAAAAAAACCGCCCTTTGGCGGTGGGGACTGGCGGCGGCCTGCCTGTGCCTGGTGCTGGCGGGGACGGCGGGAGCGGGGGCGTACCAGGCCCGGGTGCCCCGCCTGGAGCCCAACATCGACGGCAAGGGGCGGTTCGACGGCTACGCGGTCACGGGCAAATTGACCACCTACCCCATGAGCCGGTTTGGCGACGCCTTCCGGGAAGCGGGGGAGGAGCACCCGGAGGGCCGCGTGGACCGGGAGTTTGCCACCTTTGACGAGGTGCGCGCCTACCTGGGGGAAAACATCCCCTGCGCGTGGGCCCAGGGCTGGGAGAGCGGCTACACCGTGATGATCTACCATGATGAGGAGGAAAATGTCTGGGGCAGCGACGTGATGAGCAAGTCCCCCGATGGCCGCGCCACCATTTGGCTGCGTATTTTGACAGAACACCACCCCAAAGCGGATGAGATGGGGGGGCTGTACGGGGGAGGCCCCGACGCCGTGATGGAGCGGCTGGACAGCTACCAGATGCCCAACGGCTGTGTGGCGGAGTCCTTCACCATCGACCGCACGGCGGTGGAGGGCTGGAAATACAGCACCTGTATCAGCTTCTTCATCAAGGACGGGAACATGTACGAGGTCAGCGTCGATGGAGAGCTGGCCGACCCCGTCCGCCTCTGGCCGGAGGTCCAGGCGATCCTGGACAGCTTCCAGTGACAAAAAGAGCACGCGCCGCAAAACGGTGCGTGCTCTTTTCCACTTAAAATTCTGCGTTGCCCGCAGTGCGGGGATGCGGCCCACGTCCTGCAATGGTGAAACCCCGTTCCCCGCCGCAGGCGGGGAACGGCATCAAAACTCCGCGCTGCCCGCGGTGCGGGGATGGAGCTCCACGTCCCGGATGTTGCCGATGCCCGTCAGGTACATCACCATCCGCTCGAAGCCCAGCCCGAACCCGGCGTGGCGGCAGGAGCCGTAGCGCCGCAGGTCCAGATACCACCAGTAATCCTCGGGGTTGAGGCCAAGCTCGCCCATCCGCTTTTCCAGCACGTCGATGCGCTCCTCGCGCTGGGAGCCGCCGATGATCTCCCCGATGCCGGGCACCAGGCAGTCGGCGGCGGCCACGGTCTTTCCGTCGTCGTTGAGGCGCATATAAAACGCCTTGATGTCCCGGGGGTAGTCGGTGACGAACACCGGCTTTTTGTACACCTGCTCGGTGAGATACCGCTCGTGCTCGGTCTGGAGGTCGCAGCCCCACTCCACCTTGTAGTCGAATTTGTCGTTGTTCTTCTTGAGAATCTCGACGGCGTCGGTGTAGCTCACCCGAGCGAAGTCAGAGGAGGCCACGTGCTTGAGCCGCTCCACCAGCCCCTTGTCCACGAAGGAGTTGAAGAAGGCCATCTCGTCGGGGCACTTGTCCATCACGGTGTTGATGATGTGCTTAATCATGGCCTCGGCCACGTCCATGTCGTCGCTCAGGTCGGCGAAGGCCATCTCCGGCTCGATCATCCAGAACTCGGCGGCGTGGCGGGGGGTGTTGGAGTTCTCCGCCCGGAAGGTGGGGCCGAAGGTGTATACGCTGCCGAAGGCCATGGCGAAGTTCTCCGCGTTGAGCTGGCCGGACACGGTGAGGTTGGCCCGCTTGCCGAAAAAGTCCTTCGACCAGTCCACGCCGCCGTCCTCCAAACGGGGCGGGTCATTCACGTCCAGGGTGGTCACCTGGAACATCTCCCCCGCGCCCTCGCAGTCGGAGGCGGTGATGATGGGGGTGTGGACATAGACGAAGCCCCGGTCCTGGAAAAAGCAGTGGATGGCGTGGGCGGCCACGGAGCGCACCCGGAAGGCGGCGGAGAACAGGTTGGTCCGGGGGCGCAGGTGCTGGATGGTGCGCAGGTACTCCACGCCGTGGCGCTTTTTTTGCAGGGGGTAGTCGGGGGAGGAGGGGCCCTCCACCGCGATGGAGGCGGCCTTGACCTCCAGGGGCTGCTTGGCCTCCGGCGTGAGCACCACCGTGCCGGTGACGATGAGGGCGGCGCCCACGTTCTGCCCGGCGATATCTTTATAGTTGTCCAGCGTATTGGCGTCCATGACCACCTGGAGGTTCTTGAAGCAGGAGCCGTCGTTGAGCTCGATGAAGCCGAAGGTTTTCATGTCCCGGATGGTGCGGGCCCAGCCCATGACGGTGACGGTCTGGCCGTTGAGGCGCTCCCCGTCGGCAAAGACAGAGGCGATGGTGATGCGTTCCATATGCGTTCCCCTCAATTCCTATTGTTCTGATCGTCCCGGTCCCGCGGGGACGGGGACAAAATCTTTGCACTAGTATACCATTTTTTCAGCCATTTGCAAGAGGAAGGTGAAAAAACCTCAGCCCTTCGTTGAGCGGGACAGCTCCAGGGCCGCCGCCTCCCCCACCACGATCACCGCCGGGGGCAGTACCCCGGCGGCCCGGGTTTTGGCGGCGATATCCGCCAGAGTCCCCCGGACTGTAGCGGGGTGCGGGGCGTTCCCGCCGGACACCACGGCGGCTGGGGTGTCCGGGGCTTTGCCCGCCTCCACCAGACGCCGGGCGATGATCTCCAGCCGGGACAGGCCCATGAGCAGCACCAGCGTCCCCGGCAGGCGGGCCAGGTCGTCGAAATGGTCGGGCAGGCCGTCGGGTGTGTCCGCCGTGTGGGCGGTGGCCACATGGAAGCTTTGGCTCACCCCTCGGTGGGTGACGGGAATGCCCGCCAAGGCGGGGATGGCCACGGCGGAGGTGACCCCGGGCACCACCTCAAAGGGCACTCCCGCCGCCTGCAGAGCCAGGGCCTCCTCACCGCCCCGGCCGAACACAAAGGGGTCGCCGCCCTTGAGCCGCGCCACGTCTTTTCCCGCCCGGGCCAGCTCCACCAGTTTGGCGCAGATGGCCTCCTGGGAGGCGGAGTGCCGCCCCTCCCGCTTGCCCATATAGATGCGCTCCGCGTTTGCCGGCGCCTCGTCCAGCAGCTCCGGGGCGATGAGGTCGTCGTACACCACGGCGCCGCAGCGCTGTAAGAGCCTCAGCCCCCGCACGGTGATCAGGTCGGCTTGGCCGCACCCGGCCCCCACCAGATAGACGGTCCCAAGAACAGCGCTCATGGCAATTCCTCCTTTAGCCCGCCCAGCAGGCTGTCCAGCAACTCGTCGCTCAGCGGCCAGCCCTTCTCCAGGCAGGTGTCAAACAGGATGGAAAACACCGCCGCCCGTGCCATCCCATCGGGGACAGTCGCCTTGACTGTCTCCCGCAGGCCGTCCAGATAGGCCAGCAGCTCCCCGGCGTCCTGGGGGATGAGGCGGTCGATCTCCCGCTTCCAGTACACCGCCCCGCTGGGGCTGGCCCCACCGGTGGAGATGCCGATGGACAGCGGTCCCCGCTTCACCAGCGCCGGGAACAGAAAGGTACACTTCTCCCGGTCGTCCACCACGTTGACGGGGACCCTCTTTTCCCGGCACAGAGCGGCGATCTCTGAATTCAGGCCGTTATCATCCGTGGCGGAAATAACAAATAGTTTCCCCTCCACCATGGAGGGGTCGAAGGGTCCCCGCACCAGGGTCAGGCCGGGGACGGCCTCGATTTCCGGGAGAAAGGCGTTTGCGCACACCGTCAGCCGGGGCTCGTAGGGCAGCAGCTTCTCGATCTTCCGCAGGGCCACCCGCCCGCCGCCCACGATCAGGCCGTCGCCGGCGGAGACATCCATAAAAAATGGAAACCAGGCCATACCGTCCCTCCTAACCATAATAGTACTGCCAGCCGGACTCGGTCTCCACCCGGCGCAGGGCCACGCCAAACACCTGGTCGATCTTCCCGGAGGCGTAGACCTCCTCCACCGTGCCATATGCGGCCAGCCGTCCCTCGGACAGCAGAGCCACGTCGTCCGCCCCCCGCAGGGCCAGGGGCAGGTCGTGGAGCACCAGCACCACCGCCCGGCCCTCCTCCGCCAGGCGGCGGGCCGCCGCCATCACCTCCAACTGATGGCCCACATCCAGAAAGGTGGTGGGCTCGTCCATGAGCAGGGTGGGGGCCTCCTGGGCCAGGGCCATGGCCAGATAGACCTTCTGCCGCTGGCCCCCACTCAGCTCCCCCATGGGCCGGCGGGCCACGTCGGCGGCGTCTGCCCAACAAAGGGCCCGGTCCGCCGCCTCATAGTCCCGCCGGGTGTACCGCCGGGGGTAGGACAGGTGGGGGAAGCGCCCGTGGAGCACCATTTTGTAGGCGGTGATGTTGGGAGTGGAGCGGGTCTGGGAGAGATAGGCGGCCTTCAGCGCCCGCTCCCGGGGGGAGAGAGTCTCCAGCGGGACCCCGTCCATCAGCACCTGGCCGCCGCTTTTGGGGTTCAGCCCCAGGGCGGTGCGCAGCAGGGTGCTCTTCCCGCAGCCGTTGGGGCCCAGCAGGGCCAGCACCCGGCCCGGGGCAAAGGCCAGGGACACGCCGTGGATGACCTCCCGCCCGCCGTATCCGGCGGACAGGTCTTGCAGCTCGATCACGGGGTCCGCCCTCCCCTCTGCCGCAGGAGCAGCCAGATGAAGAAGGGCCCCCCCGCCAGGCTGAGCACGATGCCCACGGGCAGCTCGTAGGGGGCGAAGAGCAGCCGGGCCAGCAGATCGCAAACGGTGAGGCAGGCCGCGCCCCCCAGGGCGCACCCCGCCAATAGGGGAAGGCTGTCCTCACCGATGAGGCGGCGCATGATGTGGGGCACGATGAGGCCCACAAAGCCGATGAGGCCGGAGAAGCTGACGGCGGCCCCGGCCAGGGCGGCGGCCAGGGCCAGCAGGGCCAGCCGCAGGGGCTTGGTCCGCACTCCCAGGCTCTGGGCGGTGTCCGCCCCCAGCATGAGCACGTCCAGCTCTCCCGCCAGGGAGAGGACCAGGACGAGCGCCGCCAGCACCACCCAGAGGGCGGGGATGATCCGGGTCATGGACAGATTGCCCAGCCCGCCGATGCGAAAATCGGAGTAGCCCGTCAGGGCGTTGGGCACAAAGGTGACCACCGCGTCGGTGGCGGCGCTGAACATGCCGGACACCGCCACCCCCGCCAGCACTAGGGTGAGCTTGGACGCACCGGTCCTCTCCGCGATGAACAGCACCAGCAGCACCGCCGCCAGCGCCCCGGCAAAGGCGGCGGCGGGGACGGCGGCGGCCGCGGCCGGTGCCAGCGCCCCGCACAGCGCGGCCCCCAGCCCCGCCCCGGAGCTGACGCCGATGATGTTGGGGGCGGCCAGGGGGTTGCCTAACACGCTTTGGATCACCGCACCGGACACCGCCAGGGCGGACCCCGCCAGCAGGCACCCGCAGGTCCGGGGCAGGCGGGCGTAGCGGACGATCTGGGCGGCGGTGTCCTGGCTCTCGCCCAGGAGGGCGGGGAGGATGTCCCGGGGGGAGACCGCCGCCGCCCCCAGGCACATGCTCAGCAGGGCGGACAGCAGGACCAGAGCGCCCAGCCCCGCCAGCACAGGGGCCTTACCGGGCCGGATAGAGGATGTCCGCCAGCTTTTCATAGGCTTCCCCCCAGCGCGCGTTGGGCTTTACATTATACAGGGTGTGGTCCAGGACGTGGAAGCGGCCCTCCTTGACCGCCCGGAGGGTGGCCCAGGCGGGGTTGGACAACAGGGTGGACTTCAGGACGCCCTGGGCCTTGTCCTTGTCCGTGCCCTGGAGGACGGCGAAGATATAGTCCGGGTCGGCGGCGATGATACCCTCCATGCTCAGGTTTTCCAGCACGGCGCCGTCCCCGTCGGCCACGTTGACGCAGCCCAGGGCGGCCAGCATCTCCCCCAGCACGCTGCCCTGGCTGTTTTTCACCTTCACCGACGAGCCGGAGGCGCGGACATACAGTACCCTGGGGGCGGAGCCGTCCCGCTGGGCCACGGCCCGCTCCACCCGCTCCTTCACCTGGACGCCGTAGGTCTCATAGTTTTCGGGATGCCCGGTGAGCTGGGCGCAGATGTCCAGCATCCGCAGATAGTCGTCAAAATTGTCCACCTCGAAATAGGCGACGGGGATGCCCGCCTCCTCGAAGGTGTCCAGCAGCTCCACATCGGCGGCGGTGTTGACGCTGGCCAGGATGAAGTCGGGCTCAGCGGCCAGCAGGACCTCCAGGCTGGGGTCCTTCACCGAGCCCAGGTCGGCCACTGAGTCGTCAAGCCCCAGCTCGAAGTTGGTCCAGGCGTCCCCGGCGGCGGCCGCCAGCGAGTCCCTTCCCCCGGCCAGGCACCAGATGTCGGCGAAGCTTCCGATGAGGGCGGCGGCACGCTGGGGGCGGGGGATGGTCAGCTCCCGCCCCAAGTCGTCGGTGAAGGACACGGCCTCCGGGGCCTTGGCGGAGGGAGCGGCGGAGGGCTGAGCCTGGCTGGGGCTGGGGGCGGGGGGCTGGGAGGGCTGAGCGGGGGCCCCGGCGCAGCCGGACAGCAGCAGGGCCAGGAAAAGGACGGCGGTACAGATTTGTCTCATGTGGTAAGACTCCTTTTTTAAAGGATAGACGGCGCCCCGCCCGCTTGAGGCGAGGCTGGGGAGGGCATTGACAGCGGGGGGAAATGCGGGTATGATAGGGGAAAAGCGGGCCCTGGCCGATCACAGGCTCGCGATATGGAAGAAAGGGAGGCGCGGCATATGACACAGAAAACCTTTGACGTCACCGCTCTGGGCGAGCTGCTTGTGGATTTCACGCAGAATGGGCACAGCGACCAGGGCAACACCCTCTTTGAGGCAAACCCGGGAGGAGCGCCCTGCAATGTGCTGGCCATGCTCCAAAAGCTGGGCCGGTCCTGCGCCTTTGTGGGCAAGGTGGGGGACGACATGTTCGGCCGCCTGCTCCGGGACGTGGCGGCGGACACGGGCATCTGCATGGACCATCTGGTCTTTGACCGGGACGCCCGTACCACCCTGGCCTTTGTCCAGACCTTCCCCAACGGGGACCGGGACTTCTCCTTCTACCGCAACCCGGGCGCGGATATGATGCTCACCGAGGCCGAGCTGCCCCTGGACGTCATCGCCGGCAGCCGGATCTTCCACTTCGGCACCCTGTCCATGACCCACGAGGGGGTGCGCGGGGCCACCATCAAGGCCATCGACTGCGCCAAACAGGGGGGCGCGCTGCTCTCCTTTGACCCCAACCTCCGCCCGCCCCTGTGGGGCAGCCTGGACCAGGCCAGGGCGGAGATCGAATACGGCCTGGCCCAGTGCCACATTTTGAAGATCGCGGACAACGAGCTGGAGTTCATGACCGGGGAGACGGACTTCGACCGGGGCGCGGCCATCCTGCGGAAAAAGTACCCCAACATCCGGCTGTTCAACGTCACCGCCGGGGCGGAGGGGAGCTACTCCTACTATGAGGACCAGCGGGTGTTCGTCCCCGCCTGCAAGCTGGGGGGAACCATCGAGACCACCGGGGCGGGGGACACCTTCTGCGCCTGTGTGCTGAACTTCGTGCTGGAGCGGGGGCTGGATGGGCTGAGCCGGGAGGACCTGACCGGGATGCTCCGGTTCGCCAACACGGCGGCCTATCTGGTCACCACACGGAAGGGGGCCATCCGCTCCATGCCTGAGCGGGCGGAGGTGGAGGCCCTGCTGGGCTGAAGGAAATAGGAAAAAGGCCGGCGCTGGGCGTGTCCCAGCGCCGGCCGCTTCGCTGCCGCCCGCGCCGTCAGAACAGTTGCTCCCGTCGGATGGAGGCGTCCACCACCTCGAAATGGCAGTCCATGGCCCGGGCCGCGGCGTCGCCGTCCCGGGCGGCCAGGGCGTCCGCCAGGCGCTGGTGGGCGGTGTGAAGGGCCTCGGCCTCCGCCGAATCGGCCACGATGCGCACGTACATGGTGCTGATGAAGTCGTTGATGGTGGACAGCATGGCCCCGAACAGCGACTTGATGAGACGGTTGCCCGACGCCTCGCACAGCAGCACGTGGAACTCCTGGTCGTAGCGGGAGGCCCGCTGGGGGTCGGCCTCCTCCCGCATGAGCCGGGCCAGCTCCCGCAGGCGGGCGGCCTGCTTGGGGGTGATGCGCTCGGCGGCCAGACGGGCGTTTTCCCCCTCCAGCCCCCGGCGCAGCTGGCTGATCTGGAGGTAGTTGGTCTCCCCCAGCAGCACCATCATCCGCAGGCTCTCCCGCAGGTTCTGCTCGATGTCACAGGTGACGAAGTTCCCCGCCCCCTGGGTGCTGGACACGAAGCCCAGCAGGCTCAGGGTGCGGATGGCCTCCCGGACGGAGTTGCGGCTCACGCCCAGGGACTCGGCCAGCTCCCGCTCCGGGGGGAGGCGCTCTCCCCGCTTCAAAGTGCCCTGCCAGATCTCGTTTTTGATGTGCTCGATGACCTTTTCATAGGCCCGCTCGTTTCTCTCTGCCATGGGAAGCGTCTCCTTTAGTCCAATTGTGAATAGGATAACATTTTCCCGGCGCCAATACAAGCAGTTTTCCCTAATTTGGCAAAATAACCCTTTGGCGGATCAAAAAAACGGACCGGCGGCAGATGTTTTCCTGCCGCCGGTCTGTTTTGAAACGAATGCGCGGGGGCCAGCGGTCACAGCATGTGGCACACCTTGCCGGGGTTGAGGATCATCTTGGGGTCAAACACCTTCTTGATGCCCTCCATCAGGCCCATGTTCACGGGGCCCACCGCCTGGGCCAGGAACTTCACCTTGCCCAGGCCGATGCCGTGTTCGCCGGAGATCTGGCCGCCCAGCTCCACGGTCTTGGCGTAGATGCTGGTGAAGAACTGCTCCACCTGCTTCTCGAACTCGCCCTTGTCCATGTCGTTGGAGCAGGTGTAGATGTGCAGGTTGCCGTCGCCGGCGTGGCCGAAGTACTTCACCTCGAAGTCGTACTTCCCGCCCTGCTCGGCCACATAGGCCACGTACTCGGCGATCTTGTTCACCGGCACCACCACGTCGCACTCGTCCAGCAGCTTGGTCTGCTCCTCGATGCCCTCCAGGAAGGAGGAGCGGGCGGCCCAGGTGTCCTTCAGCTTGGGGGCGGTGTCCGCCACCAGCACGTCCAGGGCGCCCTCCTCCACCAGCATCTCGGCGGCCTTCTCCACCAGGGGGTCCAGCTCGTCCATGCTGTCGCCGTCGAAGGTCATCAGCAGGTAGGCGCCGGCCTCCACGCCGTCGATCTTCCGGGGGAACACCTGCTTGCCCAGGTACTCCTCGGAGGAGATGAGAATCTCCTTCTCGAAAAACTCCAAAGCCTGGGGCTTCAGGTGGTTCATGAACACCTTGGGCACGGTGGAGATGCAGGCGTTTAGATCCTCGAAGGGGGCCATGAGGCTGACGGTGGCCTTGGGGGCGGGGATGAGCTTGAGGGTCAGCTCGGTGATGATGGCCAGGGTGCCCTCGGAGCCGCAGATCAGGTTGGTGAGGCTATAGCCGGAGGAGGTCTTGGACACGGTGGCGCCGAACTTGGTGATCTCGCCGGTGGGGAGGACCACGGTCATGGCCTTGACGTAATCCCGGGTGGCGCCGTACTTGACGGCCCGCATGCCGCCGGCGTTGGTGGCCACGTTGCCGCCCAGGGTGGCCATCTTCTCGCCGGGGTCGGGGGGGTACATGCAGCCGTGGGTGAGGGCGTCGTCCGCCAGCTGCTGGAGGAGCACGCCGGGCTGGACGGTGACGGCGAAGTTCTCCAGGTCGTAGCTGAGAATCTTGTTCATCTTCATGGTGCAGATGACCACGCCGCCACAGATGGGGGTGCAGCCGCCCACAAGGCCCGTGCCCGCGCCCCGGGTGGTGACGGGGATGTTGTTGTCATAGCAGATTTTCACGACGGCGGCGATCTCCTCGGTGCTGGTGGCGTCGATGGAGACCTCGGGCATTTTCACGCCGTAGATGGGCATTTCGTCCCGGGCGTAGTCGGGGTTCACGTCGCTGCCCACCACCACGTGACCGGGGGCGGCGGCCTGGAGCTGGGCGATGATCTCAGGGGTGACTTGATTGTACTGTGCCATAGGGGAAGCCTCCTTATATTTTCGTTATTCCGTTACCATCACGGAGATGCCGTTGGGGATGACCACCAGGTGGGCGTCCGCCCCCTTCGCCTGGCGGGCCCGGGCCAGAGCCTCATTCACGTCGGGGGCCCACTCCAGCTTCATGCCCTCGATGGTGGAGCGCTGGGCGGGGTCGGTGACGTAGATCACCCGATGCTTGCACAGCACCCGGGCCAGAATCTGGTACTCCCACTGGTCGGGCTTGGTCTGGGTTTGGGGCGTGGCGAGAATCTGCTCTGTCAGCGCCTCGGGAGACTTGCATTTGTGGAGGGCTTGATAAAAACTCTCCCCGCCGTGGCCGTCGGAGCAGGAGCTGACCATGATGAGCACCGCGCCGGGGGCGGCGGCGGCCTCGGCGGCGGTGAGGCCCTTGACGCTCTGGTAGACGTTCTGGTCCAGGGGGTAGCCGCCGTTGCTGGAGATGACGATATCTCCCTTTTTCTCCGGCTTCACCCGGCAGTAGCCCAGCAGCAGCTCGCAGCCCTGACGGTGGGCCTCCACCGGGTCGCCGGCGAAGGCGGCGGCAACCTTCTTGTCCTCGTCGATGACCACGTTGACGATGTAGGCCAGCTTTGCCAGCTTGGCCGCCGCCAGCATATCCTCGTGGAGGGGGTTGCCGTCCAGCACGCCGGTGCGGGCGAAGGGGGAGGCGATGAATTTGGAGCAGTGGTTGCCCAGCACCGTCACCTGGTCGCACACCCCGGGAAGCACGCTCTTGCGGCCCCCGGAGAAGCCGGCGAAGAAGTGGGGCTCAATGAAGCCCTCGGCAATGAGCAGGTCGGTCTCCACCGCCAGACGGTCGATAACGCAGTCGGCGCCCGAGGGAAGTACGCCGATCTTCACATTGGAGGCGGCGTCCCGGCTATCGTGGATGACGATGCGTTCCCGGTCCACGATGTCCTGGCCCAGCTTGCCCGCCAGCTCCTGGGCGGTGGTGGGGCGGTGGAAGCCGGTGGCCACCAGCAGGGTGATCTGAATGTCGGGGCTGCCCTGGCGCAGCTCCTCCAGCATGAAGGGGATGATGTGCTTGCTGGGGACGGGCCGGGTGTGGTCGCTGATGATGATGGTACAGGTCTTTTTCCCCGCCGCCAGCTCGCGCAGGGTGGGCGTGCCGATGGGGGCGGCCATGGCGGCCCGGACCAGCTCGTCCTCAGAGCCAGACGCGGCCAGCTCTCCGATGCGGGATTCCAGCAGCTCGGCGCCGGACAGCTCGGCGGTCAGCTCCATGACCGCCCTGCCGAAGGGGATGGTAACAGCCATTTCTACAACTCCTCCCACGGTAATAACACAGTGATTTGAGGGAACGCGGCTGGGTGAAGCCAAATGCGTACAGCTGCGAAACGGAACGTTTTTGGTTCAACCAATTTATACCGTGGTTTCAGCTTAGCACATTTTCCGGAAATTACAAGCCCCTTTTTGCTTTTCTCCCATTTCTACAAAAATATGGAACGTTTTTATACGAAACCTCCAAAAATAAATTTTAAATCATTTTACAATGGACATTTTCACCAATTGCGCTATAATGAAATTGACCTGCTCCCAGACTGTGCCTGGGAGCAGCCACCCGTAAAAAGGGCCGCTGCCCTTGTTGCGGCTTCTTTTTCGTACATTTAAGGTAGAACCAATTTGTCCCGCCCGCGCCCAACTGAAAAGGAGGTCAGATTTCCATGCCGCCCATCCTGCAATCCGTCATCACCCTGCTGCCCATCGTGTGGCTCATCATCGCGCTGGCCGTGCTGAAAATGCCGGGCCACAAGGCCTGCCTGGCCGCCCTGGCCATCGCCGCCGTGCTGGCCCTCACCATCTGGAGGATGCCGGTGGTGGACTGCGCCACCTCCGCCCTGGAGGGCTTCGCCGCCGCCCTGTGGCCCATCATCCTGGTCATCATCGCCGCCATCTACACCTACAACCTGTCCCTGCGCACCGGGGCCATGGACGTGATCAAGCGCCTGCTGGCGGGGGTGTCCCGGGACAAGCGGGTGATCATCTTGCTCATCGGCTGGTGCTTTGGCGGCTTTTTGGAGGGCATGGCCGGCTTCGGCACCGCCATCGCCATCCCCGCCGGGATGCTGGTGGTCATGGGCATGGAGCCGGTGACCGCCTGTTTGGTGTGTATGCTGGCAAACGCGTTCCCCACCGCCTTCGGCTCGGTGGGCATTCCCACCGTCACCCTGGCCGGCGTCACCGGGCTGGACCCCCTGCCCCTGGCCTTTGTCACCGTGGTCCAGATGCTCCCCTTCATGATCCTGGTGCCCTTCCTGATGGTCATTGCCGGGGGCGGCGGCGTCAAGGCCCTGAAGGGCGTGGCCGGTTTGACCCTGGCCTCCGGCGTGTCCTTCGTGCTGCCCCAGCTGCTGGTGGCCAAGTTCCTGGGCCCTGAGCTGGCCGTCATCGTGGGCAGCGTGGTGTCCCTGGCGGTCACTTTGGCTCTGGTGCGGCTGCGCTCCGGCAAGAGCGTACCCGCCCAGTACGACATGGGCGCCCCCGCCCAGCCCGTCCAGAGCGGAGGGAAGGATATGCCGCCCCTCACCGCCTGCCTGCCCTTTATTCTGATTTTTGCGCTCCTGCTGCTCACCTCCAAGCTGGTGCCGCCGGTGAACGGCTTCCTGGCCCAGTTCGCCAGCTCCTTTAAGATCTCCACAGCGGCGACGGCGGGCAAGACCTCCTTCAGCTGGGTGAACACCCCCGGCGTCATCATCTTCCTCGCCGCCATCATCGGCGGCTGCGCCCAGAGGGCCGGGGGCAGGCTGATGTGGGACACCCTTGTGGCCACCGTCAAGCAGATGAGCAAGACTATTGTCACCATCATGTCCGTGCTGGCTGTGGCTAAGATCATGACCTATTCCGGCATGATCTCCGACATGGCCTCCCTCTTCGTCACCATCACCGGCTCCCTCTATCCCTTCTTCGCCCCGGTGATCGCCGCCATCGGCGCCTTTGTCACCGGCAGCGGCACCAACACCGAGGTGCTGCTGGGCCGCCTCCAGACCGAGGCCGCCTCCGCCATCGGGGCCTCCCAGTTCTGGCTGGCCGCGGCCAACTCCACCGGCGCGGGCATCGGCAAGATCCTCTCCCCCCAGTGCATCGCCACCGCTGCCGCGGCGGTGGGCCTCACGGGCCAGGACAGCAAGCTGCTCTCGGCGGTGCTGAAATGGGCCCTGCTCATGCTGGTGCTGGCCTGCCTGGTCGTGGGGCTGCTCCAGGGCGCGGCGGCCGCGCTGTGAGCCTGTTTCCACGCAAAAAACGTCCCCTCCGAAGCGTTTTGCTTCGGAGGGGACGTTTTTTCCAGTTTTTCTCACCAGAGGACGAACCGCACGTAGGGCTGTTTGAGCAGTGGGGTGAGCAGCTGCCCCAGCTCCCGGTCGGAGCAGGGCAGGCGGTCCAGCTGAAGCTCGATGGACAAAGCCCCGCCGCTCCTCTCGTATTTGCAGGCGCAGGGCTGGAGCCCCAGCTTGGCCAGCTCCGCCTGGAGGCGGTCCAGGGCGTCGGGGCGGTCGTCGATCTGGAGGTGGACCACGGCGGTGATGTTGCCCAGCAGGATGTGGTCCCGATAGAGGACGGCCTGGACGGCCACGATAAAGACGGCCCCGAAGGTGCCGATGACGTACAGCCCCGCGCCGACAGCCATGCCGATGCCCACGGTGGCCCACAGCCCGGCGGCGGTGGTCAGGCCGCTGACGCTCCGGCCCCGGGCGAAGATGGTGCCCGCGCCCAGAAAGCCGATGGCGGTGACCAGCCCGGCGGCCACCCGGCTGGGGTCCAGCTTGATGGCGTCGTTTTGCAGCAGGTCGAAAAAGCCGTACTTGGACACCAGCGTCATCATGCAGGAGGCGAAGGAGACGATAAGGTGGGTGCGGATGCCCGCCCCCTTCATGCGCAGCTCCCGCTCCAGGCCGATGACGCCGCCGAACAGGGCGGACAGGGTGAGGCGCAGAATGGATTCCCAGGGTGCCAGAGCCATAGTATCGCCGCCTATCTCCGACTTGAGCCGGGTTTTTATGAGTGATCTGTCAATGATTATACGCTGGAGCCGGGAAGGTGTCAACAACCTGCACAAAAAACGCCGGGATGGGCCCGCGGCCCTTCCCGGCGTTTTTCGTATGCTCAATAGGCCCGTCGGAGGATGACGGGAGGGGGGTAGGAGACGCCGAAGGTGTCCACGCTGACCCGCTCCATGACCTCCGGCCGTACGGGGCGGTTGACCACCGCCTCCAGTCCGGTGTCCACCGGCTCCAGCTCCACGGACTCCAGGCGCTTGACCTCGTCCCAGCCCTCCGCCACCCGTCCGATGGCGGTGAAATGACCGGTCAGCCTGGGGTGGTCCCCCAGGGCGATGAAGAAGCAGCTTCCGGAGGAGAAGGACTCGCCGTCCCCGGCCATGGCGACCACCCCCTCCGTCACCGGGGGGTTGCCGGCAAAGCCGTTGGCCTCAAATTCGCCGTCGATGAAATAGTCCAGGTCGGGCCGCCCCTCGTCCAGGTATCTGGGCTGGAGGACGAAGCCGGGGACGATCCGGTCGATGGTCATGCCGTCGTAAGCCCCCGCCTGGGCCAGGGCGATGACGCTGCCGCAGGCGTTGGGCGCCCACTGGGGGCACAGCTCCAGCACAATGACGCCGCCCGAGGCCATTTGGATGGTGAGGCGGGGGTTCTTGTTCTCGTCCATAAGCACCTCAATTCTTCAAACGGGGGTCCAGGGCGTCCCGCAGCCCGTCGCCCATCAGGTTCAGGGACAGGGCGGTCAGGGCGATCATCAGGCCGGGGAAGATCATGACCCACTGAGAATAGCGCATATACTCACGGCCCTCGGAAAGCATGGAGCCCAGCTCGGGGGCGGGGGGGCTGATGCCCAGGCCCAGGTAGCTCAGCGCGGCGATGGACAGGATGATCTGGGCCACCGCCATGGTGGCTTGGATGATGACCAGGCCCATGGTGTTGGGCAGGATCTGGCGGCAGATGATGGAGTAGTCCGGCGAGCCGTAGGCCCGGGCGGCCTCCACGTACTCCTGGCCCACCACGTTCAGGATGGCCGAGCGGGTCACCCGGGTGAACTGGGGGATCTGGGAGATGACGATGGCCAGGATCAGGTTCTCCTTGCCGGGGCCCAGGGAGGCGGACACGGCGATGGCCAGCAGGATCACCGGGATGCCCATGAACATGTCCAAGACGCGCATGATGACGCTGTCCAGGATGCCGCCATAGAAGGCGGCCACGGCGCCGATGACCAGGGAGACGGCCAGGGCGCACACGGTGGCGGTCAGGGCCATCTGCAGGGAGTTCCGGGTTCCGTAGAGCACCCGGGCCAGGGTGTCCCGCCCGTAGCCGTCGGTGCCGAAGAGATGGGCGATGGAGGGCGGGGCCAGCCGGTCGGGGCTGTGGGTGATGGCGTCCAGGTCGTAGCTGACGAACAGGTCGGCGAAGAGGGAGAAGAACAGGATCACCAGGAACAGAACAAGCCCGATCAACGCCGCCTTATTTTTGGAAAAACGTCTGCAAAACTCCAGGAATTGGTTCTTTTTAGGCTTCTTTGTTCTCGCTTCCAACGGTCTTCACCCGACTTTTTACAATTTTGGATTTCAGCCGGGGGTCGATGTACGCGTAGAGCACATCCACCACCAGCATGATGACGACGTAGATGAACGCCAGGAACAGAATGGAGGCCGTGGTCTGGGGAATGTCCTTTTGACGGATGGAGTTCACCGTCAGACTGCCCACACCGCTGATGCCGAAAATGGACTCGATGAGCACCGCGCCGCCCAGCTGATAGCCGAAGTTGATGCCGATGACGGTGATGACGGGGAGCAGGGCGTTGCGGAAGGCGTGCTTCCAGATCACGGCGCGCTCCGGCAGACCCTTGGCCCGGGCCGTGCGGACGTAGTCCTGGCGGATGGTCTCCAGCATGGAGGACCGGGTCAGCCGGATGATGTTGGCCGCGCAGGGCAGGCACAGGGTGAACACCGGCAGGATATAGCTCTTCAGGCCGTCGTCCAAGCCGGTGGAGGGCAGGACCTTCCAGTTCACCGCGAAGATGAGCAGGCCCATCAGCGCCAGCCAGAACTGGGGCACCGAGGTCATGAACATGGACACGATGGTGCTGGATACGTCAAATACCGAGTACTGCCTCACCGCCGACACCATCCCGATGGGGATGCCGATGACCACGGCCAGCAGGATGGCGGAGACGGCCAGCTTGATGGTGGTGGGGAAGCGGTTAAAGATTTCGTCAAACACGGGCTCGCCGCTGCGGTAGGAATTGCCGAAATCGCCGTGGACCGCGCCCGCCACATAATCGACATACCGTTCCAGGAACGGGTCGTAGTAGCCCAGCTCCTCATTGAGCTTCTGGATGTCCTCCTTGGTGGCGCCGTTGCCCAGGATGGAGGTGGCGGGGTCGCCGGGGGTGAAGGACATGATGGTAAAGACGATGAAGGAGACGCCGAGCAAGACAGGAATCAGCAGAAGGATCCGCTTTACGATATATTTGAGCATGTTATCTTCCTTTCAGCGCCCGGGCGGCGGGGCCCGCTGCCCGGGGCGCTTGTCCTGTAAAGCCGGAGGAGCGCTGGGTCAGCTCCAGGCCAGGTCGGCCACCTTGGCGAAGCCGAGGGGATAGGTGCGGTTGACCTTCAGGCCGGCGGAATAGACGCAGGGGCTGACCTTGAAGTACACGGGGATGACGATGGCCTCCTCATAGAGGACCTTCTCGATGACGGCGTAATTCTCGGCGCGCTTGGCGGGGTCCAGAATGGAGGTGCCATTGTCGAAGGCGGCATCCACCTCGGGGTCGCTCAGGCGGGAGAAGTTGTAGCCGCCGATGGCGGAGGAGTGGAGCGCGTTCTTCCACAGGTCCACGTCCAGGTCGAAGGACATGCCGGTGAAGGTGATGTCATAGTTGCCGTTCATCATGTCGGACACCCAGGTGTTGGTCTCCAGCTGCTCAACGTCCATGTTGACGCCGATGGCCTTATACTGCTCCTGCAGGACCACGCCGATTTTCTTGTACTCGTCGCTGCCCGCCACGTAGGTGATGGTCTCGCCGCTGTAATTGGACTTGGCCAGATACTCCTTGGCCTTCTCCACGTCGTAGCTCTGGGGGCCGTAGGTGTCGGAGTCGCCGGCCCAGGCCTCGGTCCACAGCACGTCGGTGGAGGTGGCCATGCCGTCCAGGGCCACGTCGATGATCTCCTCCCGATTGGTGGCGCCGTCCAGGGCCAGGCGGAAGTTCACGTCATCAAAGGGGGCGCGCTCGATGTTATAGGCGATATAGCAGCTGCCGATGGTGGAGATGAGCTGGAGGTCCAGGTCCTTGTTCTCCTTGACGGAGGACACGGCGATGGAGGGGATGGCGTAGGTCATGTCCACGTCGCCGGCCTCCACAGCCATGAGGGAGGCGTTGGTGTCGGTGAGGATGGTGAAGGTCACGTCCTTGATGGGGGCGGAGCCGCCGTGCCAGTCGTCGCTGCGAGTGAGCACGATGTTCTGCCCGGCGGCGTAGCTGACGAACTTGTAGGGACCGGTGCCCACGGGCTCATAGTTGATGTTGGCGGCCTCGTTGACGGCTTTCTCGTTCATGATGGGCACGAAGCCGGCCACGGACATGAGGAAGGGCACATAGGGCTGGGCCAGCTTGAACACCACGGTGTAGTCGCCGCTGGCGGTGACGGTGTCGATGCAGGCGGTGTAGCTGGCCAGGTTGGTGGACTCCTTGGCCCGCTCCATGGAGAACACCACGTCGGAGGCCTTGAGCTCCTCGCCGTTGTGGAACTTCACGCCCTTTTTCAGCTGGAAGGTGTACTCGGTGCCGTCGTCGGAGATGGTGTAGTCGTCCACCAGGACCTTCTCATACTCGCCCTCGTACAGGTTGAGCAGGCACTCGTACACGTTCTGGTAGACCACCTTGTCGATGGTCATGCCGCTGTTGTGGGGGTCCAGGGTTTTGATGTCCTGGTAGATGGCGATGGTGACGCTGTCCTTGGCCTGGCCGCCGGGGGCGGCGCTCCCGCCGGCCCCGCCGCCGCTGGGGGCGGGCTTGCCGCTGCTGCAGCCGGTGAGGGCGGACATCATCAAAATAACAGCCAGAGTCGCGCTGCAGATCCGTTTCATTTGTTATAACCTCCTTAATCTTAGTGACCCCGTTTCAGGGTTCAAGGGTGTTCAAAAAAGCACGCATTTGACAAAATGACTGGGACTGACTTCCTTCAGGGGAATGTCCTGACAGGTGCAGGCCTCACAGGTGCGGGGACACCTGGGAGCGAAGCGGCAGCCCGCCGGGGGGTTGATGGGGGACACCAGCTCGCCGGCGATGGCGCGCCGTTTCCGGGCGCCCTCACGCAGCACGGGCACGGGGATGGCGTCCAAAAGGGCCTTGGTGTAGGGGTGCAAGGGGTTTTTGAACAGCTCTCTGGAGTTGGTCTTTTCCACACACTGGCCCAGGTACATCACCGCGATATCGTCGGAGATGTGCTTTACCACCGACAGGTTGTGGGTGATGAACATGTAGGTCAGCCCCCGCTGGTCCTGCAGGTCCATCAACAGGTTGAGAATCTGGGCCTGGATGGACACGTCCAGGGCGGACACCGGCTCGTCGCACACGATGAAATCCGGGTTCAGGGCCAGCGCCCGGGCGATGCCGATGCGCTGGCGGCGGCCGCCGTCCAGCTCGTGGGGGTAGGCGTAGGCGTACCTGGGGGCCAGGCCCACCGTATCCATCAGCTCGTCCACCTTTTCCTCTATAGCCGCTTTGCCCTTGAGCTGACCGTTCACCTTTAAGGGGTGGGCGATGGCCTGGCTGGTGGTCATCCGGGGGTTCAAGGAGGCGTAGGGGTCCTGAAAGATGAGCTGCATCTCCCGGCGCAGGGCCTTCATCTCCTTCCGCCCGGCGCCGGTGACCTTTTGGCCCTTGAAATAGACCTCTCCCGCGGTGGCGGGGAGCAGGTTGAGAATCGTCCGGCCCAGGGTGGATTTGCCGCAGCCCGACTCCCCCACGACGCCCAGGGTCCTGCCCTTCTGAATGTCGAAGCTGACGCCGTCCACCGCGTGGAGGCTGCCGGCGGGGGTATCAAAATATTTTTTCAGGTCCTTGACCTGAAGCAATGGCTTGTCCATACGTTTTCTTTCCTTCCGCTCAGAAGTCCAGGTGGCACTTGATCCGGTGGGTGCCGAACACCTTGTCCTCTGGGACCTGGGTCCTGCAGATCTCCATGCAGTGGGGGCAGCGCGGGTGGAACTTGCAGCCGGAGGGCAGCTGCACCGGGTCGGGCATCAGCCCGTCCACCGGCTTGAGCCGGTCGCTCTCCACCTCCAGGTTGGGCACCGACTCGAACAGGCCCACTGTGTAGGGGTGGCGCTTGCCGCTCTCGTAGACATCCCGCGCCGTGCCGATCTCCACGATCTCCCCGGCGTACATCACCGCCACATAGTCGCAGAACTCCGCCACCACCCCCAGGTCGTGGGTGATGAAGATGATGGTGGTGTTGAATTTCCGCTTCAGCTCCTCCATCATGTCCAGGATCTGGGACTGGATGGTCACGTCCAGCGCAGTGGTGGGCTCGTCCGCCAGCAGCAGCTGGGGGTCGCAGGCCAGGGCGATGGCGATCATAATGCGCTGCTTCATGCCGCCGGAGAACTGGTGGGGGTACTCGCGCTTCCGCTCAGGCGGGATGCCCACCAGCTCCAGAATCTGGTCAACGCTGGCCTCGATCCCCTTTTTGTCCAGCTCCATATGCTGGGCGAGCACCTCGGCGATCTGCTCGCCTACGGTGAGGACGGGGTTGAGGGAGGTCATGGGGTCCTGGAAGATCATGGAGATCAATCCGCCCCGGATCAGGCGCATTTCGTTTTCGGAGGTCTGGGTCAGGTCCTGGCCGTTGAAGCGGATGGAGCCGCCGGCCACCCGGCCGGTGACCTTGGGCAGCAGCTTCATGATGCTCAGGGCCAGGGTGGTCTTGCCCGCGCCGGTCTCGCCCACCAGGCCCAGGGTCCTGCCCCGTTCCAGGGAGAGGCTGACGCCGTTGACGGCGTGGACGGTCTCGTTGTCGGTTTTGTACTCGACGACCAGGTCTTGAATCTCCAGGATGTTCCTGCTTTCATCCGCCATGTGCTTATCCATGTCTTATCTCGCCTCAATTAAAGTGGTGGTGTTCAAAGCGCCTCGTTCTCCGCCTTCAGCTTCAGGTAGAACTCCGCGCAGTCAATGGCCTTCGCGCTGTAGTGGGTGCCGGGGCCGCCGCCCATGATTAGGGCCACCTTGCAGGCGTCGGCGATCTCCTCGATGGTGGCGCCCAGCATCACCGCCTTTTCCGTATGTCCGTAGATGCAGGCGTCGCAGTGGACGCAGATGCCGATGCCCAGGCCGATGAGCTCCTTGGTCTTTCGGTCCAGAGCGCCGTCCTTCATGGCCTCCTCGTACAGCGTATTCTGGGCTTCGCCCGCGGAGCCGGTGAGCTCATACATGCGCTTGTTCATCACGCGCATGTCTCGCACCTCTTTACGATAATTCACTTGCGTTTCTCCTTTTCTTATTGGTTTTCGTCGCCGGGGGTTGGGTCTGGCTGGCTGCTATCTTCAGAGTCAGTTTCGCTGTCCTCACTCCGAGCTGGTTGGGCATCGAACATGCCGTGCTGGAGCATCTCGTACATCTGGATGCACAGCCCGTCCTTCTGCTCGATGGGGGAGTTGGGGAAATTGCGGCGGAAGTACATGGCCACGTTGAAGGAAATGGTGACGTAGAGATAGGTCATGAAGTCCACGTCCAGCTCCTCCCGGATTCTGCCCTCCCGCTTCATCCGCTCCAGCTCCCGCTGCACGTACTGGTAGTAAATCCCGTCCACGGCGGTGTCAAAATAATATTTCCGCCAGATGTATTCCGGGGCGGTGGGAAAGCTCATGTAGAAGTCGATCTCCCGCTGGGAGAGGTAGTCGGCCAGATTGGGCCGAGGAACGGTGAAAATCCTGTCTTTATAGTAGCCGCTGAACAGCAGGCGGCTGATCAGAGAGTCAAAAATATAGAAATACAGCTCGTCCTTATCCTGAAAATAGTCGTAGAAGCTGCCGATGGAGAGGTTGAGCTGCTCGGACAGGGTGCGGATGGTAATGTTTTCAAATTTTTCGTGGGTGTAGATGTCGATGGCGGTTTCGATGATGCTCGCCTGAGTCTTGGCAGGCAGCTTGAAAAAGGCTTTTTTCGGCATATCAGTTCCCCCTAATTTGGTGTGAGGTATGGCCGCGCTAATCGCAGCGGCTGGTCATGATCTCCAGAATGACCCGGTCGGTCTCCTGCATTCCCTGCTTGGCCAGCATGCCCACGTTGACGATGGTGTTGTCCACGCCCTTGGTGACGATGCCGTCGCCGCTGTAAAACTGCTGGCCGTTGTGGTACATCTGATAGCCCAGGATGCCTGCCTCCACACTGGCGGCGATCTTGGCGGCGCAGGAGGGCTTGGCCCCGTCGCAGATGGTGCCGCTGAGGATGGCCACGGCGTTGACAATGGTGTGGGCCACGGCGTCGTAGGTGCCCTCCAGCAGCCAGGCGATGGCGGCCCCGGCCCCCACCCCGGCGCTCACCGCGCCGCAGTAGGCGGACAGGCGGCCGATGCCGCTTTTCTGATGGATGGTCACCAGGTCGCTGACCAGCAGGGCGCGGTACAGCGTTTCCCGGCTGACGCCCAGGTGCCGGGCGTAGCGGATGACCGGCACGGAGGCGGTGATGCCCTGGTTGCCGGAGCCGGACAGGATGACCACAGGCAGCTCACAGCCGCTCATGCGGGCGTCACTTCCGGCGGCGGCCCAGGCCTGGGCCTCGTTTTTGATGTCTTGGGGATAGTCGGAGAGAATGACGGAACCCACATTGGCGCCCCAGCTGCCCTCCAGCCCCTCCTTGGCGATGGCCTCGTTGCAGCTGATCTGGCGGTCCAGCAGCGGGCTCACCAGGCTGAGGTCCACCGTTTCGGCAAACTCCAGGATACCGGCCACCGACATGAAGCTCCGGGCGTCCGAGGTGTCCGCGCCTGGGGCGGCCGGCGCCTTGTCCACCAGCACCTGACCGTCCCGCTCCACCCGGACCACATTGTTATGGGTCTCGACGATGCGGACCAGCGCGGTGTGCTCGCCCGCCCAGGCGGTGAGCTGGATATCCAGCTGCCAGGGGGTGGGCGCGCAGGCTACCTCTATGGGGGTGGAGGCCAAATAGTCGGAAATCTCCTCCCGAGCGCCCTCATGGATGTGGGCGATGACCTGGAGCCCCTGGTCGGCCCGGCCGGCCGCCACGCCGGCGGAGATGGCGGCCTGGATGCCCTTCAGCCCCCCTGTGTTGGGGACAATCACGCTTTTCACATTCTTGATGATGTTGCCGGATACATCCGCCCGAATGCGTTCGGGCATAGCTCCCAGCGTCTGGCGCAGCAGGGCGGCCGCGTAGGCGATAGCGATGGGCTCGGTGCAGCCGGTGGCCAGCAGGAGCTCCTCTTGGAGCACACGGACATAGGAATCTGCGACAGTGGGTTCCAACATAACTGATCCTCCTCAAATGGTGGGTGTAGATTGGGGTATACAGGTGGTTTTGGAACACTTTCTCAAAAAACGGCCTTGGAATTTTGAGGATAATACGTTGGGCGGAGGAGAGATTTTTTTGAACCGGTGTTCACAGTATGCACTATTTTTCCGCAAAAAGCAAGGGGGATTTTATTGCGTTCGGATATCTTTTTCTAAATTCAAATTTAAATACGAACATGTTCGGAACATCAAACGCGCCTTTCTGTGATGGATTGTGCGGTATTCAGCGATTTTAAGAACGTTTCAAAAATTATGGAAAATTAGCTGGAATTTTGGTGAGTTTGCAATATCCAATGGGGTGGTCTGGGTGCGCGGCCCTTGAAAACGCTTTGTTCTAAGTCGTTTCAGCACCTCAGCGAGCCATTTTGCCTCTCTAATTTCCGAACATGCTCTTAAGAACTCTTGCGAAAATGGGAGGAGCATGTCAGAGGAAACAAGAAGTCAAAGGTTATAACATCAGAATTGAAGAAAAATTCAGGGATAAATCGGGGAAATAGGAATATTATCCCACGAAAATTTGAAGAAAAGGAGAAAGACTATTTTTACGAACGTGTTCGGAAACTTTTGAAAACATCTTGACGAACTGTGGAGCAGCTGATAAAATACGGGTGGCTGCTATGAATGATTTCGCTGATCACATCCGAAGCTGGCAAAACACAACCGTCCCAATCCCGCAGGCCCTCTGCGGGAGCTTATCCTATTAAAATTTGGAGGCATTGTCATGAATTTTCCCGCCGAACTGAAGTATTCCAAACAACACCTGTGGGTAAAAATGGACGGCGATGTGGCCGTCGTAGGCATCACCGACTTCGCTCAGGACGCCCTGGGCGGCATTGTCTTTATCAACCTGCCCCAGGAGGGGGACGCCGCCGCCGCCGGCGAGAGCTTTGGCGACGTGGAGTCGGTCAAGACCTCCTCCGAGCTTATTTCCCCCGTCTCCGGCACTATCTGCGACGTGAACGAGGACCTGGTCGATATGCCCGACGACCTGAACCTGGGCCCCTACCGCCACTGGATCATCAAGGTGAGTCAGGTCTCCGAAACCCAGGAGCTGCTGGACGCGGACGCCTACCGGGCCTTTTGCGGAAAGGCTTGAGCGGCCCGGACGCGTCCGCGCTCCAGAGGCTGCGTGTTTTCCGCGGCGGCAGCACGGACCCCTATTATAATCTGGCCGTGGAGCAGCGGCTGATGGAGGAGACGGAGGAGGACTGCTGCACCCTGTACCTGTGGCAGAACCAGCATACGGTGGTCATCGGCCGCAACCAAAACGCCTGGAGGGAATGCCGCACCCAGCTGCTCAAGGATGAGGGGGGGGTCCTGGCCCGGCGGCTGTCGGGAGGCGGCGCCGTCTACCATGACCTGGGCAATTTGAATTTCACCTTTTTGATGCCAAGCGGGCGCTTTGACCTGGACCGGCAGCTGGAGGTCATCGTCCGGGCCTGCGCCCGGGCGGGGGTCCGGGTCCAGCGCTCCGGGCGGAACGACCTGCTGGCCGGAGGCGGAAAATTTTCCGGAAACGCCTTTTACCGGGCGGGGGGGCGCAGCTACCACCACGGCACCCTGATGGTGGATGTGGACAAGGAGCGGCTGGGCCGCTACCTGAGCCCGTCCAAGGCCAAGCTGGAGTCGAAAGGGGTGGCCTCCGTCCGAACCAGGGTGGCCAATCTCACCGACTATGTGCCGGGACTGACTTGCGGCGAGCTGGACAAGCTGCTGGAGGCGTCCTTTTCCGAGGTCTACCGCCTGCCGGTGGAGCCCGCCCCGGCCCCGGAGGAGGAGGCCGTGGAGGCGCTGCGCCTGCGCAACGCCGGCTGGGAGTGGATTTATGGGTCCCCAATGCCCTTTTCCTTCCAGTGCGGGGACCGCTTCTCCTGGGGGGAGGTGGAGCTGCGGCTGGCGGTGGCGGGGGGGCGGGTGTCCCAGGTCCAGGTCTACTCCGACGCCATGGACTGGAGCCTGCCCACCCGGCTGGAGCGGGCCCTCGCGGGGGCGCCCTTTGATTTGGAGGCGCTGTGCCGCTCACTGAAGGGGGAGCTGTCCGACCGCCCTCGGATGTGCCGGGACCTGTGCCTCATGCTGAAAGAACAGGAGATATGATCAATATGAGCGACTATCAGCTGATCGTCATTGGCTCCGGCCCCGGCGGCTACGCGGCCGCCCTGAGGGGGGCGAAGCTGGGATTGAAAACGGCCGTGGTGGAGGGCCGGGAGGTGGGCGGCACCTGCCTGAACCGGGGGTGCGTGCCGACGAAGGCCATGCTCCACTCCTCCCGGCTGTATTATGAGATAACCCACGGGGAGAATATAGGGGTGTCCGCCGGGGAGGTCCTGGTGGACCTGCCCGCCATCTACGCCCGGAAGGCCGCCATCTCCGCCCAGCTGTCCCAGGGGGTCGAGGACATGCTCCGCCGGGCCGGGGTGGACCTGCTGCGGGGCCGGGGCACGGTCGCCGGCCCCCGCCGGGTGACCATCCGCACCCCGGCGGGGGAGGAGGAGCGCACCGCGGACCACATCCTGGTGGCCACCGGCTCTGTCCCCGCCCGGCCTCCCATCCCCGGCCTGGACCTGCCCGGGGTAATGACCTCCGACGAGCTGCTGGAGGCGGGGGACAGGCTTTTTTCCTCCATCGTCATCATTGGCGGCGGGGTCATCGGGGTGGAGTTCGCCACCTTTTACGCCGATTTGGGCCGCGCCGTCACCATTGTGGAGGGGCTGGACCGGCTGCTGCCCGGCATGGACCGGGAGCTGGGCCAAAGCCTGGCCGTGAGCCTGAAAAAGCGGGGAGTGGACGTCCACACCCGGGCCATGGTCCAGTCTGTCACCCGCGAGGGGGAAGAGCTGCGCGTGCGCTTCACCGAAAAAGGAGAGGAGCGCGCCGCCACGGGCCGGGCCGTTCTGTGCGCCATCGGCCGCCGGCCCTGTCTGGAGGGGGTGTTCGCCCCTGGTCTGGACCCGGCGATGGAGGGCCGACGTCTGAAGGTGGACGGGCGGTATGAGACCTCCATCCCCCATGTGTACGCCATCGGGGACGTGTCCTCCCCGGTGCAGCTGGCCCATGTGGCCGCCGCCCAGGGGACAGCCTGCGTGGAGCTGCTGTGCGGCCGCACCCCCAGCGTGGATATGTCTATTGTTCCAGCCTGCGTCTACTGCCGCCCGGAAATCGCCTGTGTTGGACTGACCGAACAGGAGGCCAAGGCGGCGGGGCTGCCGGTCAAGACGGGGAAGGCGGTCATGTTTGGAAACGCCCGGACGCTCATTGAGGGCGGGGAGCGAAGCTTTATGAAGGTGGTGGCCCGGGCCGACAGCCATCAGATCGTCGGGGCGCAGCTGATGTGCGAGCGGAGCACCGATATGATCTCCCAGCTGGCCCAGGCCATCGCCAACCAGATGACGGTGGAGGAGCTGCTGCGGGCCATGCGGCCCCATCCCACCTTCGAGGAGGCTCTGGGTGACTGTTTGGAGGGCCTGGCCGCCGCTCTGTCGCCGCTTGTCCCATAAATTGTCGCGGCCCCGGCGGGCCCGGGGCTGTTGGGAGGCATAAACGTGGCATCAGCACACATGAAAAAGGCTCAGGCCGTAAGCAGGGGTGAGGCGGTCAAATTGTCTACCACTGTGATTTTCCTGGCGGCGTTCCTGCTCTTTTTCGCGGTATTCGCCATCCCCATGGGCCTGGCGAATATGCTCAACACCATGATGAACACCGCCTTTCAGATCCTGCTGGACACCGCGTTTTACATCATGGCTATCGCGGTGCTGGCGGGGGCGGTGTCCGCCCTGTTCAATGAGTTCGGCGTGGTGGACCTGCTCAACCGGCTGCTCTCCCCTCTGATGCGCCCCCTGTTCGGGATGCCTGGGGCGGCGTCGCTGGGCGTGGTCACCACCTATCTGTCCGACAATCCGGCCATCCTCACCCTGGCCGATGACCAGCACTACCGCCAGTTTTTTAAGGCATACCAGATTCCAGCGCTGACCAATTTGGGCACCTCCTTTGGGATGGGCCTCATTGTCACCACCTTTATGCTGGGGCTGTGGTCCTCAGCGGGGCCGGAGACGGGGATGGCGGTGCTGTGCGGCAACCTGGGGGCTGTGGCGGGCAGTATCGTCAGCACCCGGCTGATGCTTGGCTTCACTTCCAAGGCGCTGGGGCGGGAGCTTGAGGCGCCGCCGCCCCCTGTGGGCGGTCAGGAGCGCCATGCCGAAGCCAGCGGGGCCGTCCGGATTATGAACGCCCTGCTGGAGGGAGGTAAAAAAGGAGTGGAGCTGGGCCTGGCCATCATTCCCGGGGTGCTGATCATCTGCACCGTGGTGATGATGCTCACCAATGGCGCCCCGGCCGGCGGAACCTACACGGGGGCCGCCTTTGAGGGTGTCGCTCTGCTGCCTGCCGCGGCGGAAAAGCTGCGTTTCCTGCTGGCGCCTCTGTTTGGCTTCACCAGCCCCGCCGGCATCTCTGTGCCGGTGACCGCCCTGGGCTCCGCCGGGGCGGCGCTGGGCATGGTGCCCGCGCTGGTGTCCCAGGGGCTGGCCGGGGCCAACGATATCGCTGTATTCACCGCCATGTGCATGTGCTGGAGCGGCTATCTGAGCACCCACATCTCCATGATGGACGTGCTGGGATGCACCCAGTTTACCGGAAAGGCCATTTTATCCCACACGTTTGGCGGTCTGGCGGCCGGTGTGGCCGCTCACTGGATATTCGTGCTGGTTCAGCTGGTGCGGTGAGAGGCTTTGGAGGCCGCCGCCGACATAAAACAAGCGGGCGGGGATGGTTCCCCGCCCGCTCCGCTTTGGTCATTTTCTCAGCATCCGGTCTGGGTATCGCCGTAAATGACGGCGTGGACAGCCCCCAGAACGACCGGCAAGGTCCGGCAGCCCTGGGGGATTTGCCTTTCCCGCCACGGTTGCATTTGCGAACGTAACCCCTGAGTATCCGTCGTCAAACATGAATCGGGGATTTGGCAGGTGGTTGTCTGCGGCGAATTTCTCCAAAATAGCTTTTTGATTCTGGATGCTGCCGGAGATACCCTCTTTTTCGTCATCACGGGACAATCTGGCATAGAGGACAGTGATTCTCTGTCCATTTGACTGCTTTTTCTTCAAATTGTGCTCTTTTCCGCAGCCAAGTGTGATATGAATTGCGCGGTGTCGCTGCTGAAATGGGCTTTAACGGTGTAGACGGTGCCGCCGATCTCCCGCTCAAAACTGATGGGGTGGATGTACTGATGTTCTTTCAGCCAGTCCAGCCGTTCTTCATGGGATAGACTGGCAAGAAAAGCTGTTGTTTCCTCTATTTGCTCCATCACTTCATCATAGATTTTCGCTTCCTGCTCGGTCAATTCCAGCAGGATCGGACACCCATAAAGATGGCGGTATTCCGCACGGTCGTTCAGGACGGTGTCACCCGGCCTGGTCCACCCAGGACAGGTTCAGTGCAGCAATCAGGTTCTCCTCATGGCGGTAGCACTTTCTGGCGTGCACCCCGGGATAGTTGGAGCGGTAGTCAATTTCAACCGTAAAGGGCCCAGGGAGCGGGGCAAGGTCGAAGAGCTCGGGGCAGTCCACAAAAGTCCGCGCGGCCTGGCAGGCAGCCTCATAAATTTTCCGCTCCGCCGCCACGGGGTGGAGATGGATTGCGGAAAGGTTGCGCCCCTCATAGGCCGACGGGGTGCACTCGTCTCCCGAGCCGGCATCCAATCCCCGCTTGACCCACGCTGTATGGATGTGAGGGCAGAGCTGCTGAGCCTCCTGACACAAAGCCAGGTCACCGCAGGCCAGCAGAGGCTTGACGCCCAACGCCGCGCTGAGATAGGCGCTCATGCCAAACTCCCCCATAGAGCGTCCATTGATGCGCAGGTCCAGCACGTCTGTGGAGCTGGTGTGGGCCATGTGGGCAAAGGGAGTGCCGGACTTCGCGTGCTGACCAACCCAGGCGATAGCGTCGTATTCTTCGCTGATTCCGATGGGATAGGGCCCCGGAAAACCCCGTTGATAAAGCACGTTCTCATCTAGCTGCATCAGATCCAACCCGCCAAACCCGTGGCCGTCCAGCACTAGAATCTGGTCTGCCCCATTCTCTCGAAAACCCTGGATGGCGGCGTTCACCTCTCGGGTCAAGAGAGCCTTTCCCTGCTCGTAATACCGGCCCTGGGGATACACCCAATCGGTGAAGTTCAGCACACCGGCACAGCCCTCCATATCCGTCATGATAATCAGCTTCATACAACATTCCTCCTTTGGCGTGTTACCCCGGTCCGACGATTCATTGACAGACCATGGTGTTTTCATCGTACAACAAACGTTTACTATTTTCAATACCGATATTTTCGTCAATTTATACAGTAACATTGATAGTAAGCTATCCGATATGTACATTTTGAAAAAGGGGCTTGTTTTTTATGGAAATAACAGTTATAATCAAGAAAAAAGAATAGTAAACGTATTCTATATGCTTCTGTGAGGTGTACATAATGCCGACCGGAAAAAAGCAGGCAACAATTGTAGAAATCGCCCGAATTGCCAATACCTCCACCGCCACCGTGTCCCGCGTACTCAGCGGCACGGACTACCCCGTCAGCGACGCGCTGCGTGAAGCGGTGAAGAAAGCGGCCAAAGAGATGAACTACGTCCCCAATGCCATCGGGCAGTCCCTCAAAATCGGAAAGAGCCGGGATATCGGCGTCATCATCCCCAATTTTACCAACCCATTTTATATGCAGATGATTGCCGGCATCGAGTCCGTGTGCCGGAAGGAGGGGTATAACCCCATCTTCTGCAGCTCCAACAATGAGAGCGCACGGGAGATCAGCAGTATCGAGTTGCTACGCAAAAAATGCGTAGAGGGGCTCATTCTGTCCTCCATCCACAAGAGCGCCAAAGAGCTCCAGGCAGCCTTGCGCCTGCACAAGCATGTGGTGCTCTTTGACCAAGAGGCCACCCTGGACACCTGCGACTATGTCTCCTTCGACTTTGAGAGCGGCGGCTTTTTGGCTGTGGACTATTTGCTCAAGCATGGTCACCGCCGCATTGCCTTCCTCACCGCCCCCTTGGAAAACAGAGCCAGCCGTTTCGCCCTCTACCGGGGCTGCCAGCGGGCCATCTCGCAGTGGGAAGGCCAGGCCCATTGCGAACTGATCTCCACCGAGGTACAGGTGGAAGATTACAAGGCATGGGAGTATGAAAATGGCCGCCTGCTGGCTCGGGAGTTTTTGAAGCTCTCTCCGCTCCCCACGGCGGTCTTTGTCTACAACGACGTTACCGCCATCGGTGTGATGAGCCAGTTGGCGGCAGACGGTGTGAAGATCCCCGAGGATGTGTCCGTCATGGGATTCGACAACATCATCACTGCGGAATACACCACACCGCCGCTGACGACGGTGTCTCAGCCTGCCTTTGACACGGGCGCCATGGCCACCCGGATTATTTTGGACAAGATCATGGGTACGAACATGGCAAATTGTCGAATCAACCTGCAGCCGCAGTTGATAGAACGAAAGTCCGTTAAAAATTTGAATGATGTTATGGAGGGGGACTGCTAATGTGTGTAAAACAAACCCGGATTGACCAGCTGAATGTGCGCATCTATCCGGACCGGGACGAAATGGGATGCAGCGCGGCCCGCGAGGCGGCTCAGGCCATCCGCGGGCTGTTGGAGGAGAAGGAGGAGGTCAACCTGATTTTTGCCGCAGCGCCTTCCCAGTCGGAGTTTCTCCGCGCGCTGTGTGCGGAAGAGGGCATCGACTGGGGCCGGGTGAACGCTTTCCACATGGACGAATATGTGGGGCTGGAGGTTGGCCAGGAGGGGTCTTTTACCAACTTTCTCAATGAGCGGGTATTTGAACGGCTGCCCTTCAAAGGCGTGTTCCGCCTGAACGGCGCGGCGGAGGACACCGGCGAGGAGTGCGGCCGGTATGCCCGGCTGCTCCACGACCATCCGGTGACTATCACCTTCATGGGCGTAGGGGAAAATGGACACATTGCCTTCAACGACCCTTCAGTGGCGAAATTTGACGACAGCGCCGTGGTCAAGGTGGTGGACTTGGAGCGAACCTGCCGGATGCAGCAGGTGCACGACAAATGCTTCCCCACTTTAGAGGATGTGCCGGAGCGGGCCTATACTCTGACCATTCCCACACTGCTGTCCGCGGAGAAGATTTTTTGCATGGTGCCCGGTCAGACCAAAGCCGCCGCAGTGGAGCGTATGCTGACAGGGGAAATTCAGGAGGCCTGCCCAGCCAGTATCCTGCGCCGTCACGCCAGCGCTGTCCTTTATCTGGACCAGGACAGCGCCCAGGGCTTCCTGGTGAGGGAGAACCACAATTGACCTGCCCTTTAAAATGTTGGATGAATAAATTTAGCGCCGGATAGTAAACGATTACTATAAGAATAATAGGAGGTTATTATGAAAAAGATGAGATTGACCGCCCTGCTTCTTGCTCTGTTTATGCTGCTGTCCGCCTGTGGCGGGAATCCCGGCGGCGATGCCAGTACGGCTCCCAGCGCTTCTGGCGGCGCCCCCACGCCCTCCGAAGGCACCTCCGGCGCCGAAAAGCTGTCCGGCTCCATTGAAATCGGCGTCATGCTGGCCGAGGGGACCTCCGGCTATAACTTCATCACCGGCGTGGGCGACCAGCTGATTGCGGAAAATCCGGACCTGAATATCACCTACACCTTCGTGAACACCAAGGCCCGCCCCTTCATTGAGCAGCGCTGGAGGGCCGGCAATCCCCCTGACACGGACTACTACGACTTCAATGCGCAGGTGCCCTCCACCTACGAGTTCACCGAGCACCTGCTGGACCTGACGCCCTATCTGGACGCTGACCCCGAGTGGCGGGATTCCTTCCAGGATTCAGTCGCCGCCGTGACCACTATGGACGGCAAGACCTACGGCGTAGTCACCGACACCCATGTTCTGGGCCTATACTACAACAAAGCGTATTTTGACCAGTTCGGCATCGCTCCCCCTAAGACCTGGGACGACCTGCTGGCCGCCTGTGAGACCCTGAAATCTAACGGCATCGACCCCATTGCCGTCACCGGCACTTACACCCCCTATATGGGCACCTGGCTGGACTACCTCATGACCCGTGAGGTGGGCTATGCCACCGCCTATAACGCCATCCGCGAGGCCAACATGAGCGAGATCCCCGGCCTGCTGCGGGCCGCCGAGAAGGTAAAGACCTTGGTAGACAACGGTTATCTGCTCAAGGGCTTTGAGGGCACGGACTTTACCGCCGCCCAGATGCAGTTCTTCCAAGGCAACGCCGGCATGATCTGCATGGGGACCTGGCTTTCTTCCGAGATGGCCGACTCCATTCCCGAGGACTTCCAGCTTGGCTTCTGCGCCTTCCCCTCCGTGTCCACCGGCGAGGGCGACCAGACCGAGATTCTCAGCCACAGCAACATCATGAGCATCAACAAGGACTCTCAGAACCTGGATGCCGTGCTGGCCTTTGTCAAACTTTTCACCAGCGCCGAAGTCCAGACCCGGCGTGCCCAGGAAACGGGCTTGATTTCCGCCGTCAAAGGCGTGCCCGCCCCCGAAGGGACCTACGGACTGGACGAAGTGATCGCCAATGCCGGCCCCATGCGTGTGCGGCACTTCAGCATGGAGTTTGAGAGCGACCGGAACACCGCCTATTACAATGAGGTGGCCAAGCTGTTCATGGGCGAGTACACTCCAGAACAGTTCATTGCCGGCGTGGACCAGGCCATGCAGGCGTTCAAGTAAACAGTCCTACACACAGGGGGCGGACCAGGAACAATGCTCCGCCCCCTCTTATTTCCCGTGCGGCGCACCCTAGGACTGCCGCAGGCATATCATCTGAGATTGGAGGAACTCCATGGCTGCTAGAAAAAAACTGATTATCCCATTTTTGCTGCCCACTGTCCTGCTGATTGTTGTGTTTTTTATCTGGCCTACGATCCAGACAGTTCAGCTGTCCTTTCTGGACTGGCAGGGTACTTTTCGCACGTCGGGGTTCCTCGGGCTGGCGAACTATAGGCGTCTGCTGGCGGACCCCACCTTCATGTCCACCATCGGCCACACCTTCGCCTACTTTTTCATCTCCAGCGCCATCCTCTTCCCCGTGGCCACTTTTTTGGCGGTGGCCCTGCAGCGGGTGAAGCGGGGCAGGATGGTCATCCAGTTCTGCATCTTCATGCCGGTGACACTCTCCGTGGTGGTGGCAGCCGTACTGTGGAAGTGGTATATCTACGACCCCAATATGGGTATGCTGAACACGATTTTGCGCTCCATCGGGCTGGATTCCCTGACCCAGGCCTGGCTGGGCAACTCCTCTACTGCCCTGGTGGCTGTCATCATGATGTCCATCTGGCACGGCGTGGCCACTTGGGTCATCATGATTATCTCCGGACTGGACCGCATCCCGCCCGAGCTGATGGAGGCCGCCCGGCTGGATGGTGCCGGGGAAATGAAAATATTTTTCCGCATCACCCTGCCTCTTTTGTGGGAAGTGCTCAGCACACTGCTGATTTTGTCCTTCATCGGCTCCATGCAGCAGTTCCCGGTGGTGTTTGCCATGACCCAGGGTGGGCCCTACGGCTCTACGGAACTGATGGGGACCTACCTGTACAAGATGGCCTTTGAGGGGCGGATGTTCAGCTATGGCTGTGCCATGGCCATTGTCATGGCGGTTGTCATCCTGCTCATCAGCGTCCTGGGCAACCGGTTCATCAAAGCTGAGCCCATTGAATATTGAACCCACAGTCAACCAGAGGAGGACCAAATGAAACATACGCAAACCATCAGACATCACCGGCTGTCAAAGGGTATGGCCTTCATCTATGCCGTTCTGCTCCTTCACTGCGCGTTCAATATCCTCTCGTTTCTGCTGCTGTTTTCCGGTTCCTTGAAAGGAAACGCGGAGATTTTCACCAGCAGTCTGTGGGCCCTGCCGGAGAAGCCCATCTGGCAGAACTATGCGGATGCGTGGAGCATCGGCAGAATCGGCACCTATACCCTCAACAGCATTTACGTCACAGGGATGACAGTGGTCATCACCATCATTCTAGCCAGCATGGCAGCCTATATTCTGGGCCGCGTCAGCTTCCGGATGAAAAATCTTGTCACATCGCTGATTATGGTGGGCATGATGCTGCCCTCCTTCGTCATTGCCATTCCCCTGTTTGACCTGCTCAACCGCTTGAACCTGCTGAACAATTTGAACGGATTGATTGTCGTCTATGTCACCAAGCAGCTCCCCTTCAGCATCTTTGTGCTGACCAGTTTCTATAAAGGCCTGCCCTTCGACCTGGAGGAGGCCGCGGTGATCGACGGCGCTTCCCCTTTCCACACTTTCGCACGGATCATGCTGCCACTGACCGGTCCGGCCATGCTGGCGGTGACCATCAACAACATTCTGAACGTCTGGAACGAGTTTTTGCTGGCGCTGATCTTCCTGAACAACCGTGATATCTACACGCTGCCCATCGGCTTGTTCTATCTCAGCCAGGCTGCGGAATACTCCTCGGCTTGGACCGTGCTGTTCGCCGGAATGATTACAAGTGTGGTGCCTGTTCTGATTATTTTTGCCCTGTTCCAGAAGCAGTTTGCCGCTGGTGTGTCCCAGGGCGCAATCAAAGGATAGTCTCCCCAGAGGGATATCAAAGCAATAGGAAGGAAGAGAGTATATGCTGTTAGGAACTGCAAAGGTATGTATTACGCCGCCGGTGGGTGTCTGGCAGGGAGGATATGCCTCCCGAACCCGGCCCAGCGAGAAAATCTGTGAGGATATCTTTCTGCGCGTGCACGTCCACCGCCACAAGGAGAGCACTGTGGCGTACATCTATGCCGACATCGTCCAGTGGGACAACCAGGTAGTGGCAGCTGCCCGGGACGCGTTGCGGGAAAAATTCGGACTGAAGGAGGAGCAGCTGGTCTTTCTGGCCTCCCACAACCACTCCGGTCCCATCGTGGGCCACGATGAGATGCAGATTCCCCCCGCCGTGGAAAGCCCGGCCTACACCGCTTTTGTGCTGGACAAGGTGGTCGAGGCTGTGGGGCTGGCCCTGAGCGGGCTGCGCCAAGTCTCCATGGTCCGGTATAACGGCATCTGCAAACAGAATGTGTTCCGCCGGGTCAGCGAGGGCGGCAGGGTGCGCATGGCCCCCAACTATGAGGTGCCCGCAGACCGAAACCTGACCATCCTGGCCCTGCGGGACGAGGCCGGCACCCTGCGGGGGCTGATGGTCCACTACGCCTGCCACGCCAACCTGGCCAACAATTACGAGCTCCACCCGGATTACCCCGGCGTGGCGCTGCGGATGCTGGACGAGGCTTACCCGGACAGCGTGGCCCTGTTCATGCAGGGCTGCACCGGGGACCTGCGGCCCAACAGCGTGTGCGGAACGGAGTTCGTCCCCGCCCAGTACGACAAGGTGCTTCAATTCGCGGAAATTTTCGCCCGTACCTGCCAGCGCACCATGGAGGGTCCTGCCATCCCGGTGGAGGACGGGCTGCAGGTGGCAGTGGAAAAGCTGAACCTGCCCCTGGTGAACACCAGGACCGGGCCGGAGCTGGAAGAGCTCACCCGCACCGGGACGGATTTCCAGCGGGCCTGGGCAGAAACCGTGCTGGCGCGAGGCAACCGCGCCAGCGAGGTGATGGAAATCATGCAGATCCGCTATGGGTCTGGCTGCACCATCTACACCCTCAACGGCGAGGTGGTCCAGGCCTATGCCGCCTTTGCCCGGGAACTGGACCCGGAGGCCATCTGCGCAGCCTATACTAACGGCATGATTGGCTACATCAGCACGGCCAAGGAGATCGTGGAAGGCGGATATGAGCCGGACGAGTCGGCCCCGTATTTCGGACTGGCCGGCACCTTCTCCATTGAAATCGAGCAAATCATTCGGGACTGCCTGCGCAGAATGCGGGAAAAAGTCTAAGAACCTGTATTCACAGCCGAAACCGCCGGATGGCCGAGGGATTTTTCCGGCAGGCAAGGCAAATTTTCGCAGGAAT
>ERZ808042.222-NODE-222-length-47658-cov-10.080978_pt1 | contig 47658 bp, 48 predicted proteins | sample MGYA00380193_ERZ808042 | MGnify/ENA primary metagenome ERZ808042 (study PRJEB31490, sample SAMN06133401) | mouse gut metagenome | isolation source: M1_2 | host: mice | place: China: Chengdu | collected 2015-05 ...
TTATGAGCTTCGCAACTGTATCGTGGAGGAGCACCTCCACTGCATCAACACCGTGATCTGGCAAAACTGGTCGCTGATTCAGGCCGCCCGTTTGGAGCGGGACGATGTGTACCAGCAGCTGGCCATCCGGCTGATCCGCTGTGTGGACACCTACGACCCGTCCAAGGGGTCGCTGAAAAAGCGCATCTACGCCCAGCTGAAGTATGAGCTGCTCAACTGCAAAGAGGTGCGCCGCCTCACCGGCATGACCGGGGCCCCCAAGGAGTTCCGCAAGGGGAATATTATCTCCCTGGATGCCGTCGGGGAGGACAGCGGGCTGTACCGGGAATATCTGGCGGCGTAGCGAACGGTTCCGTCATGGGCTCGCTGACCATACGAGGAGAAGTGAACATGGTTAATAGATACTGTAAATGCTGCTATCATCTGGCAAGCTGGCCCGATGCCGTCGCCAATTTCTACAATGACCACTTTATCCCCGACCGCTGGGCGCTGTCCTATTTCAAGCTCAGTGAGTACATGGACGTCAGCTTACTGGGTCATTGCAAAGATTGCGGCGATGAGCTGGAGGAAGTCATCCGTTTCCCGAAGGGGCTGGCCGGGGATGCCCTGTTTCAGGCTGTCTATGACATCGTGCAGACAGCCCATCCCTATGATGTGAAATCCGACGCCTTGGGCTATTATGGCGTCTGCCAGGAGCGCAGCGAGTTCTACAATCGGCGCGATAAATTCCCCCAGTTCCAGCGCAGCCAGCAATTTCTGGAGTTGTTTAATGACTGGGATCGGGAGCAGGCCCGCCTTTGGCTGGAAAAGCGTTTCCCGCCGGAGAAACCCACCGAGATTCTTCGGGATACCGGCGGCAGCCTGTTCAGCAGCGTCATCCGCAAGGCAAAGGAGAATGGCGATTTTGCCAAGGCCGAGGCCATCCTGGACTATTATCTGCCCTGTGAGCACAAATCCGGCACTGGTGATAAGATGCTGCTCACAGAATGCAGGTTTGACTTTGTGCCCATCTTCAACTATGGCTGCGAGGGCATCTGCATCGACTGCTATTTGAAAGGCAAGTTCGATGAATCCGGGCGTTCCTCCCTCCATGTGGGCACGCTAAAAACGCTGAAGCGGGATCTGGAGAGCGCCAAGGTTATGGGCGAGCTGTGCGGCATACTGACGCACCATGCCAGCGAGTACGTCAACCAAAACCTGGATCGATATGAAGGAGTTGAAGCATATGCGTTTCATTGATCGGGTAAGGTCTGCAATCAAGCTGAGATGGGACGCGTTGTTTTCCCGCCTTCGGTTTATCCGGCCGTTCTCTTTAAGCTGGCGGCTGCGGGATTGGCGGGTGACATTTCTGCGGGCCCGTGTGCGGGAGCTGGAGGCCAAAGAAAGCGAGGATATCAAATACCTGCGGTTTCAACTGATCAGGACGCGGGCGGAAAACACACGACTCCAAAACCAAGTGCAGGACAGCGGCATTCGCTTTGCGGCGCTGTTCCATATGCCGGAGGAGGATCTGCGCAAGGCCGCCTGCCGGTATGAGGTGTACCCGTCTGATGACGGCGGTGGTTGGACGGTGGTCGTGGAGCATTGCGTGTTCTGCGGCTGCGCGGTAAAAACGGAGGCTTTCCAAAGTGAGCGGGACGCCCTGTTGTATGCGGCGCTCTTGCAAACAGCGGGATTTCGCCCGAGAAACAACCTGTCGTGCTCACAGTGCTACAGTGAATATCTGAAATCCAGCGGACTATCAGTAGAATGAGAGGAGCAAAAAATCATGCCAAATCAAAATACCCAGACCCTGCGTGACCGAATGCTGGCCGTCATGGCCGATGTGAACGCCCAGGTGGCGGAACGGGAGGAACTGGTGGAGGCCATTGCCATCGCCCTGCTCACCCGGAAGAACCTGTTCATCCTGGGCGCACCCGGCCAGGCCAAGAGCTATGCCATCAACCAGTTCCGCGCCCGGATCACCGGGGCCCGGCAATTTGAGCGTCTGCTGTCCAAGCAGACCGATGAGGAACAGCTTTTCGGGCGCGTTGACCTGTCCAGCCTGATTCCAGGCTCCGTGCCCCGGGATGTGCTGGAGCAGGATGACTACTGCCAGCGCCAGCGAAGCTTTTTGCGGGACCTGATGAAAGACATCCGCCAGTCTAAAGACCCTGACAAGACAGCAAAAGCTGCCAAGCTGGTGGAGACCGTATCCGACCAGTTGGGAGCATATGAAAAAGCTCTGGGACAGGTCAATGGCGGCGAGCCCCAGGTCAATACTTCCGGGAAGATCCCCGAGGCGGACATCGCGTTCCTGGATGAGATCTTCAAGTGCAATGACGGGGTGCTCAACTCCCTGCTCACCGCCCTTAACGAGCGTAAGTACACCAACGAGGGACGTACTTATCCCATCCCCACAGTGTCCTTCTTTGCGGCTTCCAATGAGATCCCCAACTTCAACGACCCCCAGGAGAAGATTTTGGAGGCGCTGTACGACCGCCTGGAGCTGAAGGTGGTGACGGACAATATCGCGGACCGAGACAAGCGGCTGGCGGTGCTGAGGGACAAGCAGGCGGGGTGCGCCGGACAGATTGCGGCGTCCATCACGCTGGATGGGCTGGAGCAGATGCAGGCGGAGGTCGCCGCGATCCCGGTGCCCGATGCCGCCAATGAACTGGCGGACGACATCCTGTGCCAGCTTCGCAAGGACGGCATCCCGGTGTCCGACCGCAAGTATCTCAACTACTACCCCATCGCCCAGGCCAAGGCGTGGCTGTCCGGCCATGCCCAGGTGGAATCCCAGGACCTGCTGGCGCTGAAGAATTACCTCTGGCAGAAGCCCGCTGACCGCTCTGTGGTGGAATCCACGCTGAACCGTATGTGCGTCAACCCCATGCAGGACAAGGCGAACAGCGTCCGGGGCATGGCCGTGGACGTGCAGACTGAATTTGAGGCCAACTGTGCTGATAGCAGCAAACCCAATGCGGGCAGCAAGGCTCTGATCAAGCTGCGGGGTGAGCTGGTGCGGCTGTACGGCGAACAGCGGAAGCTGGTGGCGTCTGCCCAGTCTGACAGCGAGAAGGCGCTGACGGACGGGCTGCTGGCGGATATGGAGCAGATCAGCAGGAAGGCCCACGAGGCGGTGGGTTTCACCTATACGCCGCTGGAGCAGCTGGCGGCACTGCAATAAAAATACCAGGAGGATAAAAACCATGTTGAATCACATCGTTATTATGGGCCGTCTGGCCCGCGATCCTGAGCTGCGGCACACGCAGGCTGGCACCCCCGTGGCCAGCTTCCGTCTGGCTGTGGACCGGGATTTCAAGGACAAGAGCACCGGCGAACGGGCCACGGACTGGATCGACTGCGTGGCCTGGCGCTCCACAGGCGAGTTCGTGAGCAAGTATTTCAACAAAGGCCGTATGGCCGTGGTGGAGGGCAGGCTCCAGATACGGGAATGGAAGGACAAGGAGGACAACAAGCGTATCACCGCCGAGGTGGTGGCCGATAGTGTCTATTTCGGCGACAGCAAGCCCAATGACGGTCAGGGCTCCGGGCAAAAAGGAGCGGCCCAAAAGGATGACGGCTTCGACCCGTCGGAGGGTTTTCAGACCGGAGGCGGCAACAGCTTTGCGGAGTTGGAGGACGACGACGGCGATCTGCCGTTCTGAGAATCGGCGGCGGGAGGGTTTTCCCTCCCGCCGTATCTTAAAACGAGGAGAATAGATTATGCCAACCTGTTTATTGTGCAAAAAAGATGTAACGTCAGGCTATGTGGTGTGCGGCGACTGTGCCGAGACCATGAAGCCTGGGACTATGCAGCCCGTCTTGTATGGCTTTGCCGCGTGGCTGGGCAAAACGATGGCGAAGAACAACACGCCTGTTCCCTGCCCCATGTGCATATTCGCGAAATCGGATGCGTGCCTTGACCCTTCTATGTGCTGCAAGGGGGTCACGGCTTGGTTCCGGGCCAAAGCGGACGAATTTATGGAGACCTCCGGCCATGACGGCATTCTGGGGCGTCTGAAAACGGTATGCCCTTTTCCCAAGGTGTTCGAGGATGTGGACGATGCCGATAGTTACGGCCCTGGGGAGCCCCGCAGAAAGATCGGCCACATCCGAGCCGACTATGACGACTTCCGCTGGTGGAATACGTTCTGGGGCTGCCACTGTGATTTGGCGACGCCGAAAATGGCAAATGAGATCGACCAGACCTATGAGGCGCTGACCGCAAAAGACGCATTGCACAGCTTGAATGCCCTGCGCCGGTTCTGCTGGTCCCACCCGGAGGCTCAGGCTGGCCCGGAGGCGGACGAGGAATTCAATTTCTACCTGGTGGGCGAGACCTGTGACTTCTGGGTCCGGCTCATCACCAGGGAGAAGGACTACAATATGTATCTGAACGCTTACGCAAAAGCTGAGAGCGGCCAGGAGGCAGATTGAGGATGTATTCTATTACCCCCATCGTTGGGCAGGTCTATCACAATCGCAATGGATACGATTACAAATGCACTGCCGCCTACTCCGGCGGGAGGGCCGCCATGCGGCGGGTGAAGGACGGCTGGACGCTGGTGGCTGTGGGCGTCCGGCAGCACCAGGACGGCGCCATCGAATGGGATTATTCCCTGGCCGGGTGCTGGACCTGATTCCGAGAGGAGAACGAAAATGAAAAAATATTTTGATTACTTAGACAACCTGCGTGAATCCGGTGTCACCAATATGTTTGGCGCTGTGCCCTACCTCCAGCAGGAGTTTCCGGAGCTGAGCTATGACCGGGCACAGGCCGTCTACATTCTGCGGGAATGGATGAACGGCCACAGCAGAAATGGGGGTAAGGAGGAATGCTGAAGCCTTACCGCACGTTTGAGGATGTTCTGCGGTCTCCCTGGGCGGCCATGGAACCTCCCAGGGAACAGCCCGCCACGGACCGGGTGCTGCGCTCCACCAAGCTGGAGGACAGCATATATTCCGACCTGCGGAACGGCGACGACGGTCTGGAGCTGACCGAGCAGGGTGCGGCGGAAAAGCTGCCCTCCTTCCCGGCGCTGTCCCGGGACGTATTTCAGTCTTTTTACTCCCTGCTGCCCAGGAAAAACGAGGAAAGTACCCTGTCTGTGGCCGCCCGGAAGTTTAATGGCCCGATTTTGGAGCATATCACGCAGAGCGAGGACTATCCCACACTGAAATCGGTGTGTGAAGGCCGGGAGCTGCCCGCCTATGAGGCGGCGTCCGAGTTTATCACCCGGACCGCCGGGGAGCTGGAGAAGCTGCTGTCTGACATCGTCGGCGAGAAAAACGGCCTGAACACGTTGGAGAAGCTGGAAAAAGCCGAGAGCGAGGCCCGAAAAGAGCTGTCTGATTTGCTGAAGCGGATGCAGACTGCCAAGGAGCGCAACCAACTGTTGGAGCAGTCCGTGGTGGACGCCGCCAACAAAGCCGAGAGCAAGCGCCGCCAGGTGGAGGCCGTGGGCAAGCTGGTTGACGCCAGCGCGGCCGGGAGCAGGGACGATGTGGCCGCTGCGGTGGCTGCGGCTGTGAGCGCCGCCGCTGAAAAGGCGGAAGAGGTGCAGAGTATCATCGGAGCCTGGAGCGATGACCCCGGCAATCTGGAAAAGAGCGAGGCCAACGCCGAACTGCTGGCGCTGGCGCGCAAAAGTCCTGTGCTGCGGGACGTCGCCAAATATTTGGGCCGGTTCCGGGAGATCTTTGCCCAGGGGAAGCGCGACGGCTACGCCTATGGCCGGGGCGAGAAATACTCCCTGGAGCTGGGCGGCTTTGAAAACGCCGATATCGTGTTCATCACGGACGGCGAATGTGAGCTGCCGGACAAGTATCTGGAACGGCTTCAGGCGGAGCAGGCCGCCAGGCGGTTTACCGTCACCGGAGTACTGCTGGACAAGGGCGACCCAGGAATGGCGTTCAGCTTGGAGAAATTCTGCCAGAATATCTACCGCACCAGCGAGCTGCTGGGAGATGAGATTGTAACGGAATTGGTATGCGGGCGTGTCTGAGCATGGAATAGATTCCTGTTGGTGGAGAGTGCCCAAAGCAAGATGCAGGCATACAAACAAAGGGGCGGTGGCCATGTGCCATTGCCCCCTTGTTTATATAGCCTCCTTTGGCACCCAAACGGACACTGAACCGCTACCGCAGCGAAACATACCGCAGCCGCTTTTGTCTAAAGCAACCTCGCCCTCTTGATTGCCCAGCAGGTCCACAAAAGATCGCCCGGCAAACCGAACGCCCATGCACATACTTTTTTCCCCGCCGCTGCCGTTGCTCAACAGCACCGCAAGGCCGGAACCGGGGTGCTCCTCGTCTCCGGAGCGGACCCAGCCCACCACATTTTGGTGATCGAAATAGTCGGTTTGCTCTCCCCAGGCCCGCTCCTGGCGGGCCCGAAGAAGGGCATCCAGCTCCTTCACCGGCCGGATGCTGTCGTGGGGGACGCCGTACTGATCGCCATAGAACACGCAGGGGATGCCGTCCTGCCGCAGAAGGATCAGGGCATAAGCCAAGGGCTTGAACCACTCCTTGACCCAGGACTGGAGCGCCTGCCCCAGCTGCGTGTCATGGTTGTCCACGAACGTCACCGCCCGTTGGGGCCGCGCGGCCACCAGGGTCCCCTGGAACAGAGTCCGCATATCGAAGCCACCCGCGGCCTCGGAGGCTTCCGCCAGCTTGAAATGCAGGGGCACGTCGAACAAGCACATGATGTTGCCGCTCCGATCCAGGAAGTTGGTCAGGGCCAGGATGTCCGCCTGCCAGTATTCGCCCACCGACCACAGCTCTCTCCCGGTTTTCTGCCTCAGCTGCTCCAGCCAGTGGGTAAAGAAGGTGAAGCGGATGTGCTTCACCGCGTCCAGCCGGAACCCGTCCACGCCGGTGGTCTCCAGATACCATAGCCCCCAGCGGTCCAGCTCCGCGATGACGGCCGGGTTTGCCATGTCCAGGTTGGCGCCCATCAGGTAGTCGAAGTTACCATTCTCCTGGTCCACCTCGGCCTCCCATTCCTTGCCGTTCAGCCTCCAGATATGGCTTTTCTTTTCCTTGTCGTCCCAGTCCACTCCGTTGAAATGGGTATGGTTCCAATGGAAACCGGAATACTTGCCGCCCCGGCCCGGGAAGGTGAACCTGGTCCAAGCCATGATGCGCTCCTCTACGCCGGAGCCCTGTTCCCGGTCCGTCTCCAGGCACCGCTCCGCCATCACCCCTTCCCGGCGGTCCGCGCCCATCCGGTGGTTGAGCACCATATCGCCGAACACCTCCAGGCCGGCCCCCTGCAGCGTGTGGACCGCGCTTATGTACTCCTCCTTCGTGCCGTACTTGGTGGGGATGGAACCCTTTTGATCGAACTCGCCTAAATCGTACAGGTCATAGACGCCGTAGCCCACATCCTTTACGCCGCCCGCCCCTTTATAAGCGGGGGGCAGCCATACGCCGGTGTAGCCCAGCGCCGCCAGATGTTCCGCGTCCGACGAGGCCCGCCGCCAGTGGGCGGTATCCTCGGGCAGATACCATTCAAAATATTGTATCAGAGTTTTCTGTTGTTTCATAACTACTCCTTTTTGCGCAAACGTGATCTCTTGGGTCACGATTTGAGCAATTATAGCATGGGGTTTCCTCTGCGGCAAGAAGCAAAAAGGCTAAGTTAACGCGGTGAGGGACGCTGAAATATAGGAGCCTTTTACAAAAATTATCTCAAAATCCTCTGAAAAGAAGAGACTTTTATAGGGCATGAGCGCAGCCTGTGACGATATGATTGCTCCGCCGTCCTGACCTGCTTTTGGGCTTGCGGTCAATTATGCTTCCGAGTAAGAGGCCGCTTGACGCACGGCCCCAAAAGGCGGGGCCATGACCTTTTTACAGTCATAGCCCCGCCTTTTATGACGCGGTGGTGTGGAATTTCAGCCTATGGGCAGCCGCCTGAACGAGCCTGTTTACTTGATGTAAAACACCCGGCCCGCCTTCTGTTCCGCCGCTTTTGGCGCGGGCCCCGCGGCGTAGCCGAGCGCACAATGGCCGATCCCCTCGTATTCCCCTTCGATGCCCAGGGATTTCAGCAGGTCCTTCCCCCATTGCGTTTCAAATTCCTCCTTGGCCCGGTGAATCCAGCAGCTGCCGACGCCCAGCTCGTGGGCGGCCAGCATGAGATTCCCCATGACCAGGCTGCCGTCGTACACATGGGTGGGCCAGTCCTTCCGCGCCAGCACGACCAATATTGCGGGTGCGCCGTAAAAGGGGTCAAACCCTGCCTCCCAACCACCGATCTCGCAGTTCATCCGGGAAATCTCATCGCGGAATTCCTTATTCGTCACCTGGATGATGATGGCGCTCTGCTGGCCCTTGCCGCTGGCGGCGTAGAGCCCCGCCTCGATGATCTGATCCAGCACTTCCTGGGGAACCGGGTCCGGCTTGTATTTTTTGACGCTTCTCCTGCTTTTGATCTGTTCCAATACCTCGCTCATGTTGAGCACCTCTTTCATATGTTTTTTACGATTATATCACCTCAAAACATCTGTTACAAGCATTTTCCACATTCGCAGGTGGAACCGTTCCACCTATCCGCCCGGGCCTCGGCGTGGCACAATGGGCTTGTATTTCAGGGCGGAGTAAGTAAGGGCGGAGTAAGTAAGGGAGGACTGGCGAGGAAAGGGGGCGTACTATGCCCTCCGCTGGACCGAAACGGCCTGGAAGAACAAAATACGATGGACCAGAGGACTGTGAATTGCCCCATGAGGGCGGTCACAGTCTTTTTTTGTCCACATCTGAGAGGAGCAAAAGTCATGAGTGAACAGAACAGCAGCGGTTTCCCGTTCACGGAGCTGTCCGGCGGCCCCCGTGGTGCCGGCCGCGCAACCCCCACTGGACATCGACCCCCTTACCGCTGCCGTGGCGGACCAGGAGGCCAAGGCGGAGCAGAAAACGGTTAAGTCCCTGTTCGAGAAGGCCCCAGTATTCGCCTACGGCAGCGCCCGGGAGGACATCACCGATCCCGGCATGACCTTTGAAGAGCTGCGCATCGCCAAGGCGGACGATTTCCCTGAGCTGGGCGAGGGCAAAAAGGTGTCCTGGACGGTGGAGTATGGCAAGACGGTCAAGCCCATCGCCGACCCCAAGGGCACTACCATCGCCGCCATCAAGAAGGAGATCGAGCTGTCCAAACCCTTCCTGGATGCCTTGAAGAAGGCCAAGGACAAGAACCCGGACTGCCTGGTAAAGCCCAGGGTCACCGCCCAGAGCAAGGGCATCGCCTCCTATAAGGGTGTATTTACCTCATTGGAGGAGGCGCGGGCGTCGGACAAGGCCATCTGTACCATCCCCGCCTCGGACGGCAGGGTGTATGAGCTGCGTAAAAACGAGCTGGGCGAGTTTATCGTCCCCAAAGACAGCGTGATCGACCTGGGATCGGTCAGGGCCGGGTTTACCCCGGCCCTGCCGCTGGTGCCCATAGGGGTACTGGCCCAGATCATCTCCTTCTTCCGCTGCTACATGAACGACGGAGAGCAGTTTGAGGCCATGGCCCATATCCTCTGGGACAAGCGGGAAGAAAGGTTTATCGTGCACGTCCCTGAGCAGACGGTGACCAAAGCCCACATCGACGCCGAGCTGAGCCGGGATGATTTTCCTGAGGACCGCTATCTGCATTACATCGACATCCACAGCCACAACAGCATGGCCGCCAAGTTCTCTCCCGTGGACGATAAGGATGAACGGGCCACCCGGATCTACATCGTGGTGGGGCGCCTAGACAAGTTTTTCCCGGACATCACAGTGCGGATGTCCTGCGGCGGCGCCTATCTGGAGCTGCCCCCCGGCTGTGTGCTGGAGAGCTTCGGCGCGCTGTTCCCCCAGAAGTGGCGCTCCAACGTGAAGCCGCTGAGCAGGATCGCCCCGCCGGCGCTGCGTCCCATGGCCGGATCGCCGGAAGCCCACTCCCGGTTCTGGAGGATGGGGCAATGAAATTTTCACGTACCCGCCCGGTGAAGATCGTCATGCTGGGCGCAGGCGGCACAGGCGGCCACATCGCGCCCCACCTGTACCGCCTGCTGTACTCGCTGGACCGCCCGGTGCGGTTTATCCTCTGCGACGGAGACGTGGTGGAGGAAAAGAATCTGGTGCGGCAGAACTTCACCCCCGCCGACCTGGGGGAAAACAAGGCCAGGGTGCTGGCGGAACGGTATTCCACCGTGTTCGGCATGGAAACGGAGTATGTACCCTCCTTCATAGAGGACAAGGAGCATCTGAACGGCCTGCTGGAACCGGACTATCTCTGGATGCGCCAGCCCGGCCATGAATACAACGTGCGGGTGCCTGAGCTGGTCATCCTCATCGGCGCTGTGGACAACAACAAATCCCGGCAGCTCTGTGACCGGGTGTTCCGCCAGTCCAAGGAGCTCATCTACATCGACAGCGGCAACGGCGAGTTCACCGGCCAGGTGGTGTGCGGCGTGCGCCGGGGTGGAAAGACCTATTACCCGCCCATCGGCTCGGTCTACCCGGATGTGCTGGTGGAAACGGACAAGTTCCCCACGGAACTGTCCTGCGCCGAGGCGTCGGTATCCGCCCCCCAGAGCATGGCGGCCAATATCACGGCGGCCACGGTGGTTGTGGATATGATCTATAACATCTTGGCCGTGGGAAACAGCACAGTACGGAAGGTAACCTTTTCCACCCAGACCGTCAATGTGCGGCCTGAGCTGCAAAAAACAAACGTGAGGAGGAAAGAAGCGGCATGAGAGCAAAAGTAGACGCGAAAGAATTTGTTCAGGCGCTGGAGCGGGTGAGCGGGCTGGTCCGCAATTCGTCTATCCCCGTCCTGAACGCTGTGCTGGTCCGGTTCGAGGCGGACCGCTGTACCCTGACCTCCACCAACATCAACACCTACCTGTCCGCGGCGCTGCCCGCTCAGGGGGACGGCTTCGCCTTTTTGCTGAATCGCCCCCGGGAGACCGCCCGGGCCTTCCGGCAGTTTGAGGGCAAATTGGCCCTGGAGCAGACGGAGACAGGCGAAGGCGACCGGCGGCAAATCAAGCTGACCCTGTCCTGCGGACCCCGGTCGGCGGAGCTGCATCCGTTTCTGCCCGAGGATTTCCCCCGAGGGCCGAAGTGGGAGCCGAGGCACAGCTTCACCGCCGATGCCGCCAAACTGTACGCCCGCGTGGAGCGGGTGAAGTATGCCGTAGGGGTCCCGCGCAAAGAGGAGTCCAGGGCTTGCCTGGTCAGCGTGCAGTTCAGCGGAAACCGCATCTACGCCCTAGACGGCTGCCGTCTGGCCTGGGACACCGACCCGGAGCTGGATATTTCCGTGCCCTTCATGGCGGCCCCGGACGCACTGGAGCATTTGAAGCTGTTCGGGGATCAGAATGTGCAGATCCAGCAGGGGGATCGGTTTGCTAGGGTGACTGACGGCGTGACGTCGCTGTTGTTCCGTCTGCCCGAGGGTGAGCTGTTCAAGCTGGACAGCGCCATCCCAGACAGATTCCGGGCGGAGTTCCAGGTATCCCCGAAGGAGTTCCTGGCCGAGCTGAAGTATTTGAAGCAGTCCCTGCGGGGAAACCGCGCCCATCTGGTACGGTTTTGCGGCGGCAGGCTGCTGGCCGAGAGCCTGGGGGAACGGTATGCCACCAAAATCTCGCCCCCGGCTGTGAGGATGTGGAATTCGGGTTCAACCTGGATTACATGATGGATGTTATGGAGCGGTTCAAAAAGGAGCCGTCGGTGACAATGAAGGCCGGGCGGCTGTTCGTGGGACTCAGCGACATCGACGAGGTGCAGGCCGATGAGATCATCAACCTTCGGCAGAAAAAGCGGAGCCTGTTCCGGTTCCGCCTGGCGGCCGGCCTGCGCTCACTCTGGCTGAAGCTCACCGCGCCCTGGGGCGGCGGACACGTTGTTGTGGACGCCGACTTTGAACTGGTGGATGAGCGGGAAAACGATGACGGTGTGGCGGGGACGGAGCTGTATATTGTCCACCTGGAAACCGGGAAGGAGCAGCGGCCCGCGGCCTGACCGCAGCGAATTTAGGACAGGAAGCGGGCGCTCCCTGTCCTCTTATAAAAAGGAGGACTATGAAAATGTCACACAAATCCCAGGAAAAGAACATGCGGAAGCTGGCCGAGCTTTTGGGCCAGGACTTATCCTACATCTGGGGCGAGCGCGAGAACGGCCCTAACAGCGCGAAAAAGCAGTTTCTACGCACGGGGGCCGTGTTCCTTCGGGCGGTGGGCAAGGATCTGGGCTTACAGGATATCAAGGTGTCGTCCGAGGCCGCTGGTATCGGTGCGTCCGGCGACTGCGCCCTGATCGGGATGTGGCAGACTAACGGGCTGTACGTTGACATTTACCAGCCCTGCTGTGACCGGGAGCGGGTATTTCTCTACCGCACCGTCCGCCACAGCAAGGACTACACCGGCGGGCGCAATCTGTATCTCACCCACCGGGATCTGGCGGAGATGTCCTATCCTGACCTGCTGTTCCTGCTGGCGGGGCTGCGGGAGGAAGGCGCCCATGAGCGGGCAGCCTGACGCCGCGCCCCAGGCCGAACCGCGCAGCTACGCCCTGGAGGGGCTGAGGGGACTTCAAAGCGAAGTCCCCCGGCTCACCCAGGCCATGGTGCTGTGCCGGGTCAGGGTGGAGCGGCACCGGGACACCGACCTGGCCGCCGCCCGGGACGATTACAGCGACCTGCAAGGCGCCCGGAACCGGCTGGCGGAAGCGCTGGGCGAGGCCCAGCTTCTGCTGATGGAGGCCGAAGAATATCCGCTGGCAGCCAATGCGGGGCAGCTCCGGGAGGGGCTGCTGGGCTTCAATCTGCTGAGCAATGTGTACCGCCCGGTCTATGACGCGCTGAACGGCTTCGCCGCCCGGCTTCCCGTGGATGGGACCACCAACGCGCGGGTGGTGGGGCGCCTGATGAACAACATCAAGATGGGGTACTATCCCACCGACCCGGACAATATCTCGCTGATCCTGCGGGGCATTCAGTTCCCGGAGGGCGTCACCACGAATCTGCTGGACCCCTGCTGCGGCTGCGGCAAGGCCCTGCGGCAGATCGCCGACGGGAACAGCTGCTACACCTATGGCGTGGAGTTGGACAGCGCCCGGGCAGACGAGGCCCAGACCCGGCTCCACCGGGTGGGCTTTGGCAGCTTCTTCTACAGCCAGGTCAACGCCAACGCCTTTCATCTGCTGTTCCTCAACCCGCCCTACCTGTCCGTGCTCAACGAGAGCGGCGGCAGGGCCCGGCATGAGAAGCGGTTTCTCATTGAGAGCCTGGGCGCGCTGGCTCTGGGCGGCCTGCTGGTGTACGTCATCCCCTACTACCGCCTCACGCCGGATATTTGCCGGGTGCTGGTGGACAATTTCGAGAATTTGGGTGTGTGGCGTTTTACCGACGCCGAGTTCAAAAAGTTCAAGCAGGTGGCCGTCCTGGGCACACGAAAGCGGCGTGACGCGGAGCCGCAGGATACCCGCTGGCTGGAGAGGTTCGCCGCCCATCCCGAGTCCATCCCATCTCTCAGCGAGCTGGACGAGGGGCGCTATGTCCTTCCGGCCAAGCCGCTGGAGGTGCGGATATTCCGGGGAGAGAAATTCAATGAGAAGGAGCTGGAGCGGCAGCTGAGCCGTTCAGACAGCTTTCGGCAGATGATGGCCCGCAGCGAGCTGGACAACGGCGTGAAACGTCCGCCGCTGCCCCTGTCCATCAGCCAGATCGGGCTGATCGGCGGCTCCGGGATGATAAACGGCCTGATCCAGTGCGATACGCCCCACATCATCAAAGGGCGAATCGTGAAGGTTACCCGGAATGAAACAGAGGAGCAGTTTGACCACAAGGGACGCCATGTGCGCACCGAACTCCATGAGACCATTACCAACAAAATGATCTTCAACATCTTGACGCCGAAGGGCTTCAAGGCGCTGACGTAGAGGAGGATTTTTATGAGTGTTATTGCGGTAAATTCCCGGTTCAATCCGGGCAGATTGATGATCACCCGCAACGCGAGCGACTATTCGAGGGGGTGTGCGGCGTGAGTATGAGGCTGAATCTGAAGCTGCTGGCCGCCCGCTTTTTCCAGGCGAAGGATGAGCCGCCTGTGCCGGACGACGGGGTCAACCGCTACCTGCTGGAGCAGGTCCTGCGCCCCAATCTGGCGGGGAATCTTCTCCACCTGGGTGACATCGACTTTGACGCCTTTGACGCGGACGACGTGCCCGCGCTGGAGGATTACTATGACAGGCTGTACCAAGCGTCGCAGGATCTCTCCCAGTTTGCCCAGACGGTTGGCCGGGTTCCGCCCGTTCCCGGGACGGGGCGCGCGTTTTGCTGAGGCGCCGCCATGGAAGATTTGAGTTCTTACTTTTTCCATATGCTGTACCAGGCGAAAATGGTTCATGACAACCCCAAAATGAAAAAAGCGTGGCCGTCGTTTGACAACATTCCTCTGGATGAAGACGCGTTTTATGAGCTGAGCATGGAATTGGCTATGTCGATTTTTGAAGACACCAGCAACTACTACAATGAGGAATCAGGGATAGAAACCTGGGTGCTGTCCGATCCCGTCGTAGACCGCTTCTGCGAGCTGTGTGCGCGGCTTGAGACGGAAAAAGGGCTGGAGGAGGGGATCACCCTACCGCCGGAACGCAGAGCGGATGATCCACGAGGGCTTCCGCCTGAACAGCTACAGCTATGACTACGGCTGGCGGCTGTCCCCCAGCGACCGAGGGCGGTATTGCATCCTGTTCTTTTCAGATGAAAATTTCTATGGGCTGGAGGAACTGCCCGTGGCATTTCTGGAGTCCTGGACGGGTTCCAGGAGTTGAACCGGCAGCTGGAGTCGGAGCTGGGTCTGAATAAGCTCGTCCCGATCTATCCGCTGAGGAACGAATGGAAGGAGGCGGCGTAATGCCAGACAAATTTGACATGACCATCCACATCAGCACCGAGCGCGGTGAGGTGGTGGTGGAACAGAAGAAAACGGGCGGCGTCACCACCCACAAGCACATCACGCCCCAGGCCCTATGCGACTGCTTTCTCACCAGCCGTTATGACGACGAGCGCCACGCCACCGGCCTGCTGCCCGAGGGCTGCATCGCCGCGGTAATGGCGAAGAAATATGTCTACTACTTCATCCGCTATCCGGAGCTGTACGCGGACATCACCTATTACGACACGGAGTATCGTGATTTTCCCCTCCCCCGGCTGGTGTTTGCTTTCAAGTATATGCCCCAGGAGGGCAAAGTGGCCGGATGCAGGGTGTGCGTGGTGAAGGATGAGCGGCTGACCCCGGATACCCCCACCTACCGCTATCCCTTCTCCAACGTGCATGGAAATTACAACATCTGCACCGGGAACAACGCGCTGCCGCTCTATAAAAACCCGGCCAGGCTGCATACGCTGATGGGCTATCTTCTGCGCCTGCCCAACAACAATGACCTCTACTCCAGAGACAGCAACCGGCTTCACGCTGAGTACCGCGACCTGCTGGAGCAGATGAAGGGGAAAACGCCGTCCCACTACTACACGGATGTGCTGGTGGAGGACGGCAGGAAGCTGAAAGATTTTTTGGACGGGAGGTAAACATTGTGGCACAGAAAGACCCGAGGCAGATCCAGGCCGAGCTGGCCATGCCCTTCGCGCCGGAGGATCTGGAGTGGCGGCTGCAAAGGACCTTTGAGTACCAGGGCGAAACCAAAGGAATCGCCGTGGCCTATGTCACCAACCGGGCCATCATGGGCCGTCTGGACGACGTGGTGGGGCCGGAAAACTGGTACAACGACTTCAAGCCCTGGCACGGGGCCAACGGCAAGGAGGCCCAGCTGTGCGGCATCGCCATCTACTATGAGGGCCGAGGCTTCCTCACTAAATGGGACGGCGCCGAGGATTCGGACATCGAACCCATCAAGGGCGGCTTGTCCGACAGCATGAAGCGGGCCGCCGTCCAGTGGGGCATTGGCCGGGTGCTGTATAACATGGACGTGGTGTTCGTGGATGTGGAAAAACGGGGCAAGACCTGGTGCATCAAAAAAGACCAGCAGGAACGGCTGGACTACGCCTATCTCAAAATGCTGGGCAAGTTGAACCTGACACCTGCCCCCGCCGGCGGCCTGAGGCCACCTGCGGCCCCGGAAGAACCTGCGGGCGGCCCGAAGCCCGCGCCTGAGCCGCAGTTGCCCAAGGCCAAAGCATCCGAAAGCAAGGGCAAGAAAAAGTCCGACCGGGGAGCGTGCGTCGTCCGCTCCGCCCGGGAAAACAAGGGCATGAACAATTCTGTCAGCACGGCGCTGGTGCTGGAAAACGCCAAGGGGGCCCGCCTGGAGGTCTTTGCCCGTGGCTCCCACCCGGAGCTGGCTGTGGGCACGGTCATCACCGACCTGCGGCTGGCGAAGAAGCAGACGGACACCGTGGTCTACTATATGCTGGAGGATTTCAAGCTGGCGGATACCCAGCCCCTGGCGGCTTGACACAGAAAGAAGGAGCGGAACATGGAAAAAATTCAGAGCTTTCAGATCACCGGCATGACCATCGCCGGGTTCAAGTCCTATGAGGAACCCACGGAGCTGGTGTTCGGAAATCCCACCGTCATCACCGGCGGCAACGGCCGGGGCAAGACCAGCATCGCCGACGCCATCGCCTTTGCCGTCACCGGGCTCCCCTTCTTTGGGGAGCGAGGCATCGACCGGCTGCACAACGAGGTCCAGCCCGACGTGTCCATCACCATGAACTTTGTGGATGAGGCGGGCACGGCTCATGTGCTCACCCGTACCCGGCACAAAAGCAACATGACCATCCTCTACGACGGCTATACGGTCCGCCAGATGGATCTCACCGAACTGTTCGGGGAGAAGGACGTATTCCTGTCCATTTTCAATCCCCTCTATTTCATCGAGGAATTGGGGAACGACGGCAAAAACCTGCTGGAGCGGTATCTCCCCGCGATCCCTCATGAGACGGTGCTGGCCCAGCTGTCCAAAGCCACCCGGAAAGCCCTGGAGGGGGAGAACCTCCTCTCGCCGGAAACCTATCTGAAGAAAAAGCGGGAGGACATCCGGAACCTGGAGGAAACGATCATCTATCTCCAGGGCCAAAAGGATCAGGCTCAGACCCAGGATGAGAATTGGAGTAAGACCGTGGATGGCCTGTCCGCGCGGCATGACGCCCTCAGCTGGAAGCTGGCGGACCTGGAGGCCAAGCGGTTTGACGGACTGGACACAAAGGCCATGGAGCAGCGGCTGGTGGAGCTCAGCGCCCGCTATGACGAAGCGGCCCGGGACGGTTCCCCGCTGGACGGCGAGATTTTGGGGCTGGAACGCAGGCTGGCCGCCCGCCGGGCGGAACAATATCAATCCCAGTACATCCGGGAAATCGCTGAGGTCAACGCCAAGCTGGCCCAGTTGTATGCCCGATTTGACGCGGATAAAAAGACATTTCAGACCTTCGCCCCCGGCATGACCTGCCCCACCTGCCGCCGCCTCATCACAGAGGAGGCGCTGGCGGAGGTACGGGCCGCACTGGAGCTGTCCGCGAAGGACACCATTGCCGCCGGTCAGGAGCAGAAGGCTCAGCTCAAGGAAATCCAGGAGCTGGACACCAAGGCCAAGGCTGTGTTTGAGCAGTTCCAGGCTGACGATGTGGCAAAGTTGGAGAAGCAGTTGGATGATCTTCGTGCGAAGAAAGACGAGGACCATCCTGCGGATGACCTTCGGGCGCAGATTCAGCAGCTTACCGCCGACCTGGAGTACGGCAACCTCTCTGAGCAGGAATACACCCAGATGAAGGAGTGCCGGGAGCAGCTGCGGGAGTGCGCCGCTGATCTGAAAGCGGCCCAGGCCGTTTCCGGTCAGAAGCCGGACGGTTTTGACGAAAAAATCAAAGCCGCCCAGGATAAAATCACGGAGCTGAAGAAATTGATCTCCAACGCTGCGATTTACGTGAGCAAGCGGGCGGAGTTGACCTTCTCGGCGCTGAAAATGAACAAGGTGGAGATTTCCCTGTATGACATTGTGAAAACCACCGGGGAACGGAAGGATGTATTCAAGTTTACCTACGGCGGGCGGCGCTATGACCGCCTTTCTCTGTCCGAGAAGGTCCGGGCGGGGATGGAGGTGTCCGAGCTGATGAAGCGGCTCACCGGGCGCAACTACCCGGTATTCGTGGACAACATGGAGTCCGTGGACGACCTGGCTAACGTGCGGCCCACCGGGCAGGTCATCATGGCCAAGTGCGTCAGCGGTACGCCGCTGGCGGTGCGGCCGGTGAAGCCCATCCCTGTGGCGGAGCAGCAGGCGGCATAAACAGCCAGGTAAAAGGGGTGGCGCCGCTTGGTCTATGAAAAAATCCCCATTGTGGATACGGCCCGGCGGTGCGGCATCAACATCAACTCCCGAACGCTGAAACACCGGGAGGTGGAAGCATCCTGCCCCTTCTGCCACGACCACGGGCCGGGGAAGTATCATCTCAGTCTGAACACCGGCACGGACCAGTACCGCTGCAACCTGTGCGGTGCTCACGGCAACAGCGTGACGCTGTACGCCCGGCTGATGGGCGTGTCTAACAAGGAAGCGTACCATGCGCTGGCCCGGGAGAGCAAGGTCTATCCCATGCCCCGGAGGGAGAAAACCCCAATGAAGGCGGAGCGTCAGCCCATGGCATTGGAACAGAGGCACGCCGCCTATACCGCCATGCTGGAGCATATGACCCTCCTGCCCAGGCACCAGGATAATCTGCTGGAGCGGGGACTGTCTGAGGGACGTATCGCGCAAAATCAGTACCGCAGTATGCCGGAGACGAACGCGGGGCGACGGCTTTTGGCCGCCCTGCTTCGCTCCTGCGGCTATGAGCTGCTGGGGCTGCCGGGGTTTCGTACTTATTATGGGGACTGGACCATCAGCGGGCCGAAGGGGTTCCTGATTCCCGTCCGCAACAAAGATGGGCTGATTCAGGGTATCAAGATACGCCTGGACGACGCGGACAAGCCCGGCCGGAAATACCGCTGGCTGTCCAGCCGTGACCTGCCCAACGGCACCCGGAGCTATTCCTGGGTCCACGTCACCGGCGACACCACCCAAAAGCGGGCCTTCCTCACGGAGGGCCCGCTGAAGGGGGATGTGGCCAGCTATCTGGCCCACGACGCGCTGTTTGTGTGCGTGGGCGGCGTGAACGCCATCCGCGGGCTGAAGGACACGCTGAAGGATTTGGGCGTCACTCAGGTGGTGGAGGCCATGGACACGGACCAGATGACGAACCCCAACGTCCGTAACGCCATACTGGCAATGCGGAAGGAAGTACAGGCCATCCGTGGCCTAAAATACACGAAATACACATGGGACCCGGTGTACAAGGGGGTAGACGACTACCTGCTCAGCCGGGTGGCGGCCATGTGATGATGAGGTGATCGTTTTGAGCAGGACAATGGTGAAAGCATCCCGGATCGCGGATGGGTTCGAGTTCCGAACATACAGCCGGAAAAAGGGACTTTCAGAAGGCTTTTATGTGTTCCGCAGCACATTTGAAGATTTGGAGCGACGTGGATATGCGGTGCAAGTCTCCTCGGGGCCCTATGCTGAGTTCCAACGGAATGATTTTGATGGGACCGTGAAGATTCGTTTTGTCCGGCTTAACCGCAGCGGGAACCGGCTTTCTGGGGAAGAGGAGACTGTGGTGTTGTCCTACGGGGATTTGATGGCGTTTGTGCATATCAGCACCCAGGCCGACGGGCCGACAGCGTGGCGGGGATTGGATGTTTCTCTCCGCAGAGCCCGGCCCAGGCTGGTTTTCCGCTGCCATGAAAGGCTGCGGGAGTGTCTGGACAGCAAAGCCGTCCGGAGAAAGCTGGTAAAGTTTCTGCGGAACAATTTTAATTGGCCCTATTCGGATAGGATCGAATTTTACACGGATTGTGTGCCGTATAGTTTTTGCTTCCAGGAGTTCTGCGGCGGTAAAAACGCGATGTGCGGCGGCGTGATCCTCCATGGGCAGGAAGATATGGCCACAGCCTATTATTCCATTCACACTTAAAAAGGAGAGCTGGCAAATGGATAACGTATTTGATATGCACGATTTCATCGGCACGTCCCAAGGTGATGAAGCCCATATGCTGGGCAAATTTCTCTACTTCTCCCTGGCAAAACTGCTGGTGGACAAGGAGGATTTGTCCAAGCTGTGTGAGGATATGGGTATCCCCTATTCCGGGGGCACCCGGCTGTCCGTATGTGACGCCTTCCGCTCGGCTACCGGAGACATCCGGGAGCGCGTCACAATAATCGATCAGGGGGAGAGCCATATCTATGTTGCCTATTGCCGGGACAACAAAAATACAGATGATTTTCTCTCCCGGGAGCTGGTAAAAGAGACGCTGAATCAAAGGACCAACAACTATGAGAAGCTGGCTAACATCAGCTATGACAAGCAGGATGGGGTATTCCGGGCGGAGAATCTGGTGTACGATCCTCATGTAGACGTGTCCGGATGCTGCCGCCAGGCGGAGGAGCTGTTTGAGCTCTATCAGAAATGCGCCAACCGCAAGCAGATCGAAACCATCTGCGTCAACTACTTGCAAGGGTTGGAGGCCACCAAGCTGAGCATTACGGGGCATATGTACTTTGTGCCCCGCACCCATATGGATAAGGTGGATATGTTCGAGGAGTTTATTAAGCTGCTGGGGCAGCTCAACCGCAGAAAGACGCCGCTGATGGTGATTTGCAACCCCCCAACGCTGGAAACCGTTGATACAAGCGGGTTTCAGGGCTATTGGACGGCTTGAAGTTTGCAAAAATGATTGCAGATTGCCCCAAATCCGAGAAACGAGGTCTTATGTCAACAGCAGAAAACACCAAAAAAGTTGTGATTTCAAAAGAAAAAGCACCCAAACCGTTAAGTTTGAGTGCTAAATCTTGGTGGACCAAAATCTATCATATCCGAACTATTCACATCATCAAGGGAAATCGTCTTTGTGCCGTCCTTATAATTGAAGGTCAACACGATTTTATCATCATACACGAACACGGCATTGACAAAGCAATCAATGAGCCGTTGCCGCTCGGCCTCGTCCGTGGTGTCGGTCTTTTTGTACTGGTCAAGGAAAAATGTGATTTGCTCACGGGTCAAAGCCGGGTTTTTGATTTGCTCAACTAAAATCTGCTGTTCAAGCTGGCTTTTCTGTTCCTCCAACTCAGAAAGCCGCTGTTTCGTGGAAGCGGTGATAATGCCCATTTGGATGGCGTTCAGCATATTTTCAATACCCTTTTCCGCCTCGGCTAACTGCTTCTTCAAAAGCCGAAGGTCAAAGCTCTCCTGCCCCTGCATAGCTAAAAGCCTGTCCGTGATTTGCTCCATCAATGGATTATTCATCACTAGGGCCATGGTCTGCTCCACCACAAGATTTTCAATCCATTCTTTCTTGACCGCCTTTTTGCGGCACCCAGCCTTTTTCTTTGCGTTGGCACATTTATAATAACGATAGACCTTCCCGCCCGTCCCTGTGCCGCTCTCCCCAAACATGATTTTACCACATTCGCCACAAAACAGTTTTGTAGTCAAAAGATAGCTTTCCTTGGCCTTGGCTGTAGCCGGGGCCTGTTTATTTTTGCCCATCCGCATTTGTACCCGGTTAAAGGTATCTTCATCCACCAGGGCAGGAACTCCACCGGGGATAACCACATCTTGATATTTGTATTCGCCGATATATTTCCGATTTTGTAACAAGGTGTTGAAACTGGGGTATGCGAACTTACAGCCCCGTGACGTTTTCAACCCCCGGCTGTTCAAATCGTCCACGATGGCCCGGACGGTTTCGCCCTCGGCGTACCGCTTGAAAATCTCCTGGACGATTGGAGCCGTGACCGGGTCGATTTCCAGCCGTTTATCGGCCCCCAGCTTGTACCCTAAAGGAATACGCCCGCCATTATTGCGGCCTTTCAATGCGTTATCCTTCTGGCCCCGGTGTATCTTCTCGGACAGCTCGGCGCTGTAGTATTCGGCCATCCCTTCAAGCATGGATTCCAGAATGATACCTTCCGGCCCCTCGGTGATATGCTCGGTGGCGGACACCACCCGGACGCCGTTCTTTTTCAAGATATTCTTATAATGGGCACTGTCGTAGCGGTTCCGGGCGAACCTGTCCAGCTTCCAGACGAGAACCGTATCAAACAGGTGCTTTCCGCTGTCCCTTATCATCCGCTGGAAGTCAAGCCGCTTGTCCGTGTCCTTGGAAGCGGACAGCGCCCGGTCAATGTAGCTGTCAATCACTCGGATTCCGTTCTTGTCGGCGTACTCCCGGCACTCCCGAAGTTGGCCCTCTATGGATTCCTCGCGCTGGCGGTCTGACGAAAACCGGGCATAAATCACGGCGTTGGCGTTCATCATTTTGATTCCTCCATCATCTTAAATAAGGTATCTTTCAACTTGGCATTGTAGGGAGAAGCCGGGTCAAAGCACATCTCTATGAACTCTCTCATGTCCTCGCTGGTGGCGGTTGGCTGGGGCCTGTATTCGTATAACTTTCCTTGGGGCTGGTCTGTGCGGCACGTCAGATAATCCATTGAGACATTGAAATAGTCAGCCCACCATACAAGAATTTTCACAGAAGGGGCCGTTTTACCCGCTTCCATTCTGGCAATCGTGGTTTGATTCGTTCCGCACAGTTTGGCAATTTCCATTTGTGACAGGCGGGCAGTTTCCCGTAACTCCCGCATACGCTGGCCGATTTCATTCATAATCTGGCCCCCTTTCTATAGTCTATTTTAGCACAAGATGGTTCTTTTGTCAATGCTAAAACAGCATATATACAAGGCTTTTTCAGCCTATGCCCCGCAGGGCATGAAAGCGTCAGCAATTCGGAGAATTGCGATAGCGTACCAAACCGCTGGCCCCGCCTTGCACCCAGGCCACGACAACCGCCCGCCTGTCCTGCCGTGGCGGGCCACCCAACTCCGACAAGCAGGCAGGTCACTTTTGAACAACAAAACCCGGATGGCTCTTTCAAGCCTCCGGGTCTTTTTTATCTGCAACATCTGGTTCAAATTTCATTATGTCTAATAAGTTACAATTCAAGATATTGCAAAGAGCATTTAATGTATAGGTTGAAACAGATTCATCTTTCATTAAGCGTTGGATAGTTTTACTGTCTAAGTTATACTCTCCGCATTTATTTCTGAGATAGTACGTTGAAATTTTCCTCTCTGCCAATACTTTTCTGAGCGGTTCAAAGGAAATCATGGATTCAGCCCCTTGACTTTTTATCCATTATCCCATAGAATGAGGTCAAGCGATTATGAGGAATATTCCTCATAATCAAATTTATGGAAAAGGTTGATGGATAAATGAATCGTCTCAAAAAAGTTTTTACTATAATGCTCACCTTCATAATGATGCTGTCCATCCTTGCATCTACCGCCAGCGCGGCCACCTTCACGGACACGTCCGGCCACTGGGCGGCGGATTATATCGCGGCTTGTGCCGGACGTGGTATTGTTGATGGGGTCGGCGGCGGGTACTTCGACCCGGAAGGGAAAGTTACCAATGCCCAATTTGTAAAAATGCTGTGCTCGGCGTTTTTTGCCGCCGAGGAACAGACCTTTGAGAACGAGAACCGCGCCGCTATAGACGATTATTTTGGTGGTTCCGTCCAGTGGTACGCATGTAAAAGTTATTATTTTCAAAAGCTGGGCCTGTTGAATAATGTAGATTATAATATCCAATCTGCCTCCAGTGCAAACCAGCCGATGAACCGTAACAACATGGCCCAAGTTGCCGCCAATGTTCTTGCCCAAAAGGGCATTAACGCGAGTGAGGACGATAAAGCGTTAGCCCAGGCAACGCTTTCCCTGGTCAACGACTATTACACGATTCCAGAAAGTAACCGGGACGCGGTTAAAACCTGCTATGCGCTGAGTATCATCACGGGGACTGACGGCGGCAAATTTGATGGCGGGAGCACCATGACCCGCGCCCAGGCATGTACTGTTATCACCCGCTTACTGGACGTGGTTGGGAAAGGGTCCACCGACTCCAACACTCCCGTTACTCCTACCGTGAAGGACATCGTGGTGACTACCAAGCCCAACACATCCGGCCACGGTGCCAATGGAACCGCGCACAATGTGACTGACAACGGTTTTTCCACAGGCTATCTGAACGACGGTAAAGAGATTAACGAGGCCAACGTAAAGGAACTTATTGAGAAGGCAAAGACTATTTGGCCGGAAAGCATCATCTGGACATCCAGTGAAGCATACAATAACAGCAATAACAACTGGTATCAGAATCCTAGTAGCATCGTGCGTAATGGCCTTGGCCGAGCCAACCTCGGCACCACGCGCGCGACCAGTCCTTATTGGGGATGTGGTGGCCTGGTATCCATGCTCAATGACTATATCTTTGGCAAAACAGGAAACCCCATACACCGGGTAACAGACTTTGCCGATGCACACCCTGGCGACATCGTTGTTCAAATCAACGCTGACAGTTCTCCCCATCACGTCATGATGGTCACCGATATTGTAAAAACAGGCAACCGAGCTGGTGCTGTGTTCTGTGTTACCAACACAACACAGCACACCATCGAGTGGCCCGACACGAGTTCCCCCTGGAATGCATATCAGTATGACAACCTTGCAGGCTATGGCTCTGTTGTCATCCTCTCCCGCTGGCCTCAATAATGAAGCGACCCCGCCTGGACAACGCCCGGGCGGGGTTTCCATTTGGCAGATCATAGGGAGCGAATTGGGGCGAGAAGATCGCGGCCAGTCCCGCCAACATAAGGAAGGCCCCGCCACCCTGGCGGGGTCTTCCTTATTATATATGTTATTTATTGTCAGGGCGGCGCTCAAAGTAATTGCCCAGCGGGTGCAAAAGGCGCTCTTGTGCCTCCAAATTTCTGGCAGAAACTTCGAAGGGGGTCTGATAGTCGGTGCTCATGTTCATATCTCGCCGCAACGCCTCAGTATTAAATTCGGTAAAAAAGACAGAAAAAAGGGCCTCAACCATCATAGACAGCTTTTTGCGCTGTACCTCTTGCTCCGTGACACCTTGCGGGGTATGGTCCGGCGGCTCGTCAATCTCTGCGGCCAGTCCCGCTATTTCTGCTTTTTGGAATATGTCAACCTCTTTTTCAAACTCAATTTCTTTTGATATATCTGTTCCAGGATAAGAGACACTAAGATAATCCAATAGTTTTTCTGAACGAATTAGAAGTTCCTTTTGCTCCTCCGTGAAAATGTATCGGGGGCGTTTCTTTCCCTGCCCTTTCCTGACCACATCTTCAAGCGTTGCGGTCCCGCTTGAAGTGCTAACAGGAATTTTTTTGCAGACCCGTAATATAGCACGTCGGAGATTGTTTCGCGCTTCTTCGGATTCATCCAGGCCATATTTATTTATAAGTTCATCCATGATATTGCGGAGAGGGATTCCCGCCTTCATCTCTGTATCTTTAGGAGTGCCCATAATGTCCTCCTTTGTCAAGTGACGAAAAAAGTTTGCTTGTGTCATTTGCCCGCTTTTATTATATACCATAATTGTTTTAAAATCAACTAGAATCCAAACATTTTTGCAACATATTGACGGATTAAAGAAAAAACTGCAAGAGACTTGACACCCCCAAAATGTTATAATATGACCAGACCGAGGGAGCGGGGCCGATTGCAAGCGGCCCCGTCCGGCTCCCAGAGTCACCAATGTTTGCGCGAACAAATTTATGCAGAAAGGAAACAAAGACCATGAAAGGTTTGAGTTTGTATTTGTCTTTCAACTGGCGCGATTTTGCCAAAGGAAAGACGTTGAAAGCCGTGTCGTGTGGGCCCTGGGTTGATTTTGAAACCAAGGCCCACATGGGCACCAAGGTCGAGGTGGCGATTGTCGAGGACGACACCGTGTACCCGACCAAAGAGGGCAAGGTTATCTCCAATCTGTATGAGCGTATGCAGATTAAAGTGCCCAAGGATATTACAGTCCCGGTCGGTGCCGTTGTCGAGCCCGTGGGCGTTGTAGCCACGGTTTACGGCGACTTCCGCAACAAGTTGTCGGTCAAGGCTGACGATGTGCGCATCGTCAGCGGTCAGGGAGGTAAGGCTTGATGAACAAGAAGTATAAGCGGGATGCCGCCCCCCTGCGGTTTGCGTCCCCCAGCACAGTTTCGGCTGTGCTGGGGGTCCTCGCCGCTCTTGTTGGCGGGGTTCTGCTGTGGCTGTGCATGGCCCTGGCCCAGTCCGGGGCGGCGCTGGCCTATCCCATCAGCGTGTCCGCTGTCACGTTTTTGGGCGTGGGCACCTTTGGGGTGTGCCTGGCCGTCATTTTGGCTCTGGCCCTGCCGGACGATATGCGTATCTGCCAAATCGTTCGGCGGGGGCTGTTTGACCCCACGCATGGCAACCCGCTCCATTTACAGGACGGGGAGCTTTTGCCATCCGTTCAATGTAGGGTGGTGCAAACAGAAGATGGATTCCGCCGCTATATTCTGCGGGTCTATATTAAGAGTTGTACCGTGGATGATGTTAAATCTCTGGCTTCTTTCGTGTCCTCCACATTAACAGGCCGTTATCACAATTATGCCGTCACTCAGGCCCAGGTAGACATATCATTTAACTTCGTCGATTTTGTGGTCGAAGACGTAACCACTGACCGGGCCATTGTAGCCCGAACAGTGGATGATCTGCGGACCACATCGCCCACGACGTTGAAAATCCAAGACGGCACCACCATCGACCTGACCGCCAGCGGCTCTATCCTTGAGGCGGGCAAAACGCGCTCCGGCAAAACCACGGGTGTCATTGCATTGCTGTTGCAAGTTCTTGCGTGGGGCAAGGACAAGTTTGGGAGCCTCGCCATGATTGTGGACCCCAAGCGGGCCGAGCTCTCCCGCTTGCCCGGCGTGGTCACAACCGATGAGGACGGCGGCGGTCGTGCTATTCTGGCGGCGCTTCAAAAGTTCGCGGAGGCCATCACCCAGCGCCAAGCTGTCCTCAATGAACTATCTGAAAAAAGCGGCGATGTCGTCAAATGGTGGGATGCCCATATGCACCCATGCCTGTTGTTTTTAGACGAGTTCGTGGCGTGCCGGACACTGTTTCCAAAGCGCCCCGATAAGGAGGACCCGGAGTATTGTCTTGCAACGTTTGACGCGATTTTGAAGCGTATCGTGACCATGGGCGCATCGGCCGGGTGCTACGTTATCATTTCCATCGCGGAGGCTTCGGTGGAAGAAGGCGGGCTCCCGGCTATGCTCCGTAGCGCCATGGGGACCAAGATTTTGTTCCGACCCACCCAGTCGGAAGCCAAGTTGCTATGGCCCGCCGATAAGCTGGAGGCCATGCTGGACCGAGGACACTACAACCCCGGCGAGGCGTGGTTCTCCAGCACTGACGGGGAGCATGACGAGATTAGTTTTGTCAGGTTCCCGAGGATGGAGTTCCCGGTGTACGCGGAGCTGGGCCGCCTCCTGCGTCTTTATGGTGTGAATGACTGACTGTCTTTGTCCCATCCGCGCCGAGCGTAGCGAGGGCGCGGATGGGACGCTGTGCCAGTGCCCAAAGGCAGATATGTCTTGCATACCGGGGGCATTGGGCTTGTTATGCCCCCGGTATGCAAGCTGTGCCATTGTGCCAAAACGTTCAAAAATCCACGAATAGAAAGAGGTGATGCGAAAATGGCGCAGAAAAGAAAGCAAGCGCCCAGATACAGACACTTGATGTATACACAATTTCTCGACCATATGGCTTTATCGGTCGAAGAACTTAAAGCCATACTTGAACAGATGGGGACAGAACGTTATGCCGTGATTGTGCATGGCAAAGACACAGACGAGGACGGCAACCCTATAGGGCTCCACGTTCACGCTATGATGTCCTTCAAGAACGGTCACAGTTTGGCAAGCATAGCCAAGCAGCTCCACGATAAATCACAGTATCTGGAGATATACGACAAAAATGTAAACAACGGATACTCTTACCTTATCCACGCGACGACAAAGGCTCGCAACAAATACCAATACGACCCCAGCGAAGTGATTGCCAATTTTGACTATGCATCGTTGGTGACGGTAGAGATACCCGGTCAAATCGCGGCTAAGCACGATAAAAAAGCCGGGACAGTCAAGACCTTGCTGGACCTAATGTATATTGGTGCCAAGACTAAACGCGAAGTAGAAGCGGAATTGTCAGGCTCACTGTATGGCAAATATCGCTCGCAGATCGAGGCCGTGTGGGCCAAACGTCTGCAAATGATGGCCGAAGAATGGCGCGAGAAAAAGCTGGCCGAGGGCGCCCAAGTCCAAGTGATATGGATTTATGGTCCGGCGGGGTGTGGTAAAACCAGCTTCGCCAAGGTTCACGCGAAGAAAAAGGGACAAGATTATTTTGTTTCAGGTTCCTCTCGGGACCCGTTTCAGGGATATTGCGGCGAACACACCATGATACTGGACGAACTTCGTCCCAATTCCATGGAATACTCTGATTTACTCCGTATTTTGGACCCCTTTAGTATCGTGGACGAGACAATGGCCCCGGCCCGATATTCTGACAAGGCCCTGGCGTGTGACCTGATAATTATTACGGGCCCCTATGACCCATTCGAGTTTTATAAAAAAATCTTCGGTCAATTTGCGTTGACAACTCAAATTGATAGTTTTAATCAACTTTGGCGGCGGCTTTCCTTAGTCGTTAAAATGGACTATGATTCGATAGAGGCTATGACTGGGGACGAAAAGGGCTACCATTCCATCCCAGGAAGCTGGGTCCCCAATCCCTATTCACAGACGCAACGCCCTGCCCCTAAAGTCAACAGGATGGACATATACCGCGATATGCTGGGTAGCGCCATACCAGTGACAGATAGCACCCCAGAAAATGAAATCACGGCAACGGCAGTTGCCGCACCGCTGAAAAACCAAAATGAAGGAGGCGGGAACAATGACCCCGGCGAACCCAAAGAGAACTAATGACACACAAGCGGTCATACCTGACTTTGTGATTGAGACAATGGCCCGGTGTCTGCTCCCTAAAATGCAAGAGTATTTTGCCAGCCCGGAAGGGCAAGCGGCCTTTGAGGAATGGAAGCAGAACCGAGAGAATACATAACAGGAGCGGCCCCCGTCAACTGACAGGGGCCGTTTTCCTATGCGCTGATGCTGTCCAGATAAACAACAAATCCGAACCCGTCCCCGATGGGGAAAAGATTCGGATAATGTTGGTTTGGTGGAGACTACAGAACTCGAATTTAATTTTTCCAGTGATAAAGTGTATCAAAATATATCGGCTTGTGCTGTGATGTTCGCCGCTAATGGCTCTTGAAACCGTTGCGGCACAACGGTTTTGGCGGCTCCTGGTTCTCAAAGCCAGCCATAGCAAGAATTTCCAAGCACAAGTGAAAAATCCGATTTTTCAGAAGTTTGCGGGACATTTGCGGGACGTGCGGGACAGGTCAGACCTTCATCAAACATACAAAGCCCGCCCCCAAAGCTGGGGGCTGGCTTTTGTTTTTGAAACGTGTACTTCAACTTTCAGCCGGGATATGCGGCGTCAATGAGGGCACGGGCAACTTTATAAGCATCTCGGTCATTAACGCCAAAGCTGCCCCAAATGCTTTCAAACTCTGCGAAAGACATGATACCGCCGTTATCGTACCCGACTTCGGCCACTGTTCCGTCAAGTGCGTACCACTGGCCGTCCAGTTTGGCTTGTACCCAAGCGTGGGGGCCCTCGTTTGTCGGCCCGGCTATGTTCATATTAGGGATTCCAGCAGCAGACAAAATTTGATTCAGTGCGCGGGCGTAGCTTTCGCAGTCTCCAGTCGTGCCGCCGTTGGCCCAGCTTGCACCACCAGCCAACTGATAGTCGATTTGCTGGCACACCGCGTTCACGCACAGGGCCGCTTTCTCTTTATCAGTCATGCCGGGGTTGGCGTTAATTTGGGCAATGGTAGCGGCAAAGCGGGGCGCGGAAGTGGTGGCGGTGCGAAGGGGTGTAACACCATAAAGCCGAGTTTTGAGATATCCGCTCACTGAGCCTGGATAGTAATCCCCGCCATACCCGCACAGCGCCCCCATTGCTCCGTCAACATTTTTCTGTGTTTGGGCCGTAATCGTAGGGACAATTGCGTAATTATAATAAACGTTCGTACTAAAATTAAATTCCCCCTGTGTTAAAATCATTTCAGAGTCTTTCAACGTCTGACACGCCGCATTGAAGGAGTCCTTGTCTGAAATGCTGCGGATTTCCTCGGACTGTTGAGACCAATAATCAGTGATAGGCGCGTGGGTCTTAAAAATCTCTCCAGTACGGGCCTCCTCGCGGAAGTCCAGCCTCACGCTTGATATCGTTCCCACCACATGGCTTTCTCCGGGAACCGGGGGTGACGTAATCGGCGTAGGGGCCACAACAATCTGCCCACCGTTTTGAATTGCTTTCTTTGTGCGGTTATAGACAGCGGCGGCAGCTCCGCGCTGGACATATCCGTTTCCATCAAAGCAGTTATTCCCTACGCCGTTCAAAATGCCCAAGGCGTAACAGGCCGCGATTGCGTCCTGCTTGAATTTTGGAAAACCGTCCAAGTCCGCGATTCCGGCCTTGTATGCCTCTAAATCCACCGTAGTAGCCCAGCGGACACCATGAGACGGTAACATATTGCCAATCATTGTGGCCATCAAGGCGCGGGTCGCGTAAGCGTTCACATCGGTGATTTCGTCAAACAATCCAGCAAATACGGCAGAGGAGGTCAGCGTGTCCATTTCCCGGTTGTACCAGCTTGTTTTCGTTCGCTGCTCTACTCCTTCGGGATAAAAGGCGCGGGCCATAATGCACGACCATTCAGCTATCGTCAAATAGCCATCGGGGTTGAAGCGGTTATTCCCCACCCCGTTAATAACCCCATCCGCTGCCGCCGCTTGTATGTCTGCGTAGGCCCAATGGTTCGGCGGCACATCGGTGAAGGTCTGAGCATTGGCGGCATAGGCTGGAATAATGCCTATTGTCAGGGCAAGCACCAGCGCAAACGAAACTATTCGATTTTTCTTCATGTTCCTTTCTCCTAAATCAAAGTATTTCCAGGACTTCCCACGGCGGGACGGGGATTGCTCCCCGCCCCTTGCGTGGGTAGAGCGTCCCGGAAACACAAAAGGCGGGCTGGTCAGGTTTTCGCCCCTTCCAACACCCCGCCTTGAAAAATCAATGCGAAACGCACAGACTACCAAACCATTCCGGGTTGCAATCGTCCCCCTGGATGGTATATAATAGTCAATGTCGGTACGGCTGTTTGGCCGTTGTGCTTGAAGGTGGACTGGTCACCTTTTGAGTATCAGAGTTGGGCCGTGGTGCAAACACGGCCCAACTCGCCGCACTTTCGTGTTTCCTTGCCCTCTATTGTAACGCCTCCCTGGATGGATTTCAAGGGTTTCCAAGAAAAGAAATCAATCTAATTTTTGACGCACACTTGTCAAGAGCTTTACTTTTGGCAGGTGCGCGTCTTTTTTATGCCTCCACCATGGGGACGTGGCAGATTCCGCAAATGATACAGACATGGCGGGTTGCCCGGACGCTCTGCCCACAGCAGGGACACAGAACCTTTCTTGTGGAGCTTGTACGCCTGGGGCCAATACCTCCCGCCGCCCCGGTGCCCCTTCCTGGGCCTCCTGTGGCCGTACAACCCCCCTCCCGGTTCATCCGTATATCTTGCCATCCCTGGGAGATGATGAAGTCAATAAGGGCCTCTGTCGGCTCTGTGATGCTCCATCCGATTTTCGGGTCGTAGCTGATTTTGAGGTCACGGGCTTCAGCAGATTCACGAAACCTTTTGTTATGATAGCGGCCTCCCCGGCTGGTGTCCTGCACACCTTCTTGAAGATTGTAGAGATGGACAGCCTCATGTAACAATGTTGATACGACCTCGGTTATATCCCGGTCAAGCGTTCCGGCTCCAATGTTAAGCTCGTGCCGCCGCTCCCCATTAGCAAGCGCCCATGCCTTGCTGACGGTGACGTGGCCGTAAGCCTTCGGCGTGTCGGTCAGGGTGATGACAGGCTCCTCCAGCACCCCATCAAAATAGCGTTCGTTCAGTGCGCGGAAAATCTTCTCTAAATATCCAGCGGTTCGACTTGTTTTCACGGTTTCTTTCAAGATGTACCTCTCCCATCGTATTTTTTGGTTGCCGAGCAACGCTCGCTTGCGAGCTTGCTCTACCTACGACGGGTACAGGCGAAAAGAAAAAGCAAGGTCAGGCGAAAGCCCGCTTGCACAAAAAATTTTTCGCGCCCTATGAAAAACTTTTTGTAGACCTTGCTTTTTCTTTGCGACTGTGCCAGACCTTGGCCCTTCCGGGAAAACCGCTGCTTATAGAGCTTGTCAAACATATATGTGAGATACAGATACCTTATTTAATAGTAATCTATTTTTATCTATCCTTGTCTCTCGGGACAAGTATAAAAATTTCGCCTTAATAAATTCTTAAAAACATTTTTCTCCATCTCTTGATATTTTTCGTCGGTTTTGCATATAACAACACAGCAAAACTCGACAGGGCCAGCGCGGAGCTGTTTCCCGTGGAAAGTTTCGACATCTGGCTTGACACCTTTGCACGGCTTTCCAATACTCGAACGTGCGTGTTTACCGCGCCGGGTTCATACGGGTTTGCTAAATCTCACTACGGAAAGGAGGTTCCGACATGGCAGCTCTCCCCATCGACCCCCGCGCCCTGGGCACTCATATGCTGGTCACGGGTTGCCGTCCCGCCAAGGAGTACAAGGACGGCGTGCCCACTGGAAAGGCCATCGGTTACCGCTACCGCACCCTGCTGGTAGATAACGGCTACATGGAGTTGAACGTTCTCGTCACGGACGGCGACGTTCTGGATTTGAGCAGCGGACAGGCTATCCCCGTTCGTTTCGACAATCTGACGGTTCGGCCCTACGTGGACAGGAACAAGTCCCTGGCTTACTCGGCTGCCGCTGATGCCATCCACGCGCTCAACGGCAAGGGTTAAGCTCTGGGGGCCGTAGGGCGGCGGGTGTGCCTCCAAGCGCACACGCCCCCTGCGGCACCTGGTTCTTATCCGAATGCGGTAATGGGCAAACGCCTTGCGCCGCAACGCGCCCCGGCCCTGGGCAGCGTCTTAAGGGCCGGGGTAAAGGTAATTTGCAAGAGAGGATGAACAGCGGCCAAACTGAGGCCCAAAAGAGGACAAATAGAGAATAAAAGGAGGCCAAAATGCCCGACACAAAGCAGAAAAACGAACCCGGAAGCGCCCATCAACTTGAAACCATCCTCTATGAAGGCGACGGCTGGACACCTGACACTATCCGCACTGTGCTTGAGGGCCACAAAAGCGTTGAACGCTATATCATCGCCAAGCACGACAAGGATGTGGACGGGGACGGCAACCCCAAGCCCGTGCATTTCCATGTCTATATGCACTTTGGAAAAACGAGCTGGAAGTACGAAAACGTTGCGAAATGGTTTGGGATTCCCACTGAAATGGTGTCAAAAATCAAGTCTGACCCCAACGGAACCTCGCCTAAAAGGGGTATGTATTACTGCGCCAAATATTACACCCACATGGATTATCAGGACAAAACCTTTTACAGCCCCAGCGGTTTTGTCGCAAACTTCAATGTGGAGGAGTTCTTAGCCAAAGAAAGCGCCTCGGAGAAAAAGCGCAACAAGGCCGCTCAACAGGAAACCATGCTCAATGAGCTGGTCGAGAAATGCGCAACGGGTGAAATCATGCCGTACAACTATTGGGAGCATATCCCCACGCTCCTTTATTCGCAAAACGCGAACCTGTTTAAGAACGCCTGGAGCATATACCACGATACCCGGATTGCCAAAGCAAAGGGCAACCGGGATTGCCAGATACTCTGGTTTTATGGGGAAAAGGGCACAGGCAAAACAAGCCTGGGCAAGCTCTACGCCCAGCAGATGGAGCTTCCGCTCTATATCACCCATCCCGGAAACGACCCCATGGGGAGCTATCTTGACCAGCCCCTTATCCTTTTGGACGAGCTGCGGCCAAAGGAGGGTTTCACTTACAAAGAGCTGCTTCAATTCCTCGACCCCTACACCCAAACCGCCACCAAATCCCGGTATTTTGACAAAATCGCAATGGCGGATTACATCATCGTAACGTCCGTATATTCGCCAACGGCCTACTACAAAGCGGCAATGCCCGCCGCCTCTGATATTGATTCCGCTGGGCAGCTCTACCGCCGCATTTCCCAGGTGTGGCACGTCACAAAAGACAGCATCCAGGCCAGCCGGTATGATTTGCCGTCCGACCGCTTTCTTCCTCTGAGCACCCGCAAGAACCCGCTGGTTGACTACTTAAACGGGCTGGCGCTTGCCCAAAATACAAAGCGCCCTGACCCGCTGGACGTGCTGGGCAAAATCGCGGAGAAGTATGACCCCACACTGGCGCAAATGTCGCTGTTTCCCCCGGACGGGGAGCAACCAGCCAAAGCGGGCTGAGAGAAAGGGCGGCACAAATGAGACACGATAAAGAAACCATCAACCTGGGCAACACCATCACCTATCTGACCGGGCGCTTCCGGGACGGCCTCCGCGCTATCCCTGGAAGCCCCCTCCGGCTGCTGCTGGCCGTCCTGTTCTGGCTTGCCGCCGCCGTTATGATTCATGCCGCCGCTGCTGACAACATCGTGGCGCGGCTGCTGCAACCCTTGGCCTGGATTCTGGCGGGGTTGCTGTTCCTGGCCATTGTTACCGCGACGGCCATTCCACCGGGCACCCTCCGCATGGCAAACGCCTGTCGCCGTATCGGGCTGGTGAACGACTGCGGAGAGGCCCCACTACTAATCAAACGATACCATAAGGAGGATAAAATCATGGTAGATTTATTCACACAGGGCATTTCTCCGGCTACGATTCAAGATAATTTAGCGGAGTTGGAAGCCGCTGCGAATTGCCGCATCGTCCGCGTGGAGCAGGGGGCAAGCCGGAACATCATCCGCCTGACCCTGGCCCCCGGTGATGCCCAGCTCCCGGAAAAGGTCAATTTGCCCCGGCTCACCATAGCCCTTTCGGAGATTGCAATGGGGGTGTCCTACGACGGCCCCGTGGTTACTGATTTCAACCGGGTTCCTCACCTGCTCATTGGCGGCGCAACCAACAGCGGAAAAACCACTATATTGAAAACCATTGTTTTCCAGTGCTTGATGAAGGTGAACGCCCTGGACGAACAGGCGGTAGACGTATATATCATTGACCTCAAAGGAGGCCAGGACTACCCCCCGCACTGGCGCAACCGCGATTGCTCCTTCTGCGTCACTGCCGAAGATGCCCTGTCCGTGCTGGGCGGGCTGGTGACGGAACTGGAGCGGCGGTTGAAGCTGTTCTCCGATGCCAGCGAGCGGTTCGGCGTGCCCTGCTCCAGCCTGGACGATTACAACCGCCTGTGCCCCGATGCCCCCCTGCGGCGCAACGTCATTGTAATCGACGAGCTGGCTGAAATCACCGACACCACGGGTATGGACAAGCCCCATAAGGAACTGGCCGCCGCCGTGGTGGGCAAGCTGGCGACCATTGCTCGCCTGGGTCGGTCAGTGGGCTTTAACCTGGTTATTGGCGTACAGCGCGGCGATGCAAACATTGTCCCCGGCCAAATCAAGTCTAATATCTCCGGCAGGGTGTGCGGTGTCGCGGATGATACCCTTTCCCGCATTATCCTCGGAAATGGGGATGCCGACACGCTGATTCCCAAGCATGGCCGGGGGCTGTTTCTCAACCAGGACGGCGTGATGTTCCGGGGCTATCTGCCCATGGAAGTGCCCCGCCCCAAGGCTCCAAACAATCAGGAAGGAGGCACAAATGAGCACCCCAACCCTTGAAATCCTCCCCGCGTCAGAGTTTGAGCACGATATTTTCACCCCCATGGAAGCGGCTCAAATTCTGCGCGTGGGGCGCACTACGATTTACAATTTGATAAGTGCACATCAAATCCGATACATAAAATGTGGCAGAAAAATCCTGATTCCTCGCGTTTATTTGCAGGATTTCATTGAAAAGAACACCATAATGTGCTATAATGATAGTCAGATGAAGATAGACCTGTCCTGTTGCGGGAAAGGAGCGTAACATGAAAGTAACAGGACATATCCGAAGCAAAAACGGCATCTGGCAAATGGTTTTTGAGTATTACGACAAGAGCGGCCAACGCCGCCAGAAGTCGGAAAGCACGCACTTGCCGGAAAAGGGCAACAAACGGCGGGCACAGCAGATGCTGGACAAGCGCCTCAAAGAGCTGGCCCAGCAGTACGAACCCTTCCTGGATGATGGGCGCGTGTTGTTTCTGGACTTCATGCGGGACTGGCTGGACAATGTGATGGCCTACAAGGTGAAGGAAAACACCCTGGAACAGTACAACCTCACCTTTGACCGCTACATTTCCGAGTACAAGCCCTTCCACGGCCTCAAGCTCCAAGACCTCACCCCACCCATGCTCCAGAGCTATTACAGCGAACAGGTGAAAGCGGGCCTCTCCCCGAACACGGTGCGCAAGCACCACGCCAATATTCACAAGTGCCTGGATTACGCGGTTCGCCTGGGGCTGATTGCCTTTAACCCCTCCGCGCAAGTCGAGCTGCCCGCCAAGCAGAAGTACACCGGGGCCACGGCTTGCACCCCGGGACAGTTGCAGGGCCTTTTGCAGTTGTTCCGGGGCGACCCCCTGGAAACGGTGCTGATGCTGGGTATTGCCTACGGTCTGCGCCGCTCGGAAGTGTGCGGCCTCCGCTGGGACGCGGTGGATATGGAAGCGGGGACGCTCCACATCTGCCACACGGCGGTGAAAGCCAATGGCAGGGTGTTATACTCGGACAGCACCAAGACGGCCACCAGCAACCGGGTACTGCCCCTGACGGCCTCCATGCGGGAGTACCTGGGAAGCGTCAGGGAACGCCAGGAGGAAAACAAGAGGCTGTTTGGCCGGGACTACACCGACAGCGGGTATATCTGCGTAAAGCCGGACGGCACCCCCATTGACCCGGATTTTGTGACCCACCACTTCCGGCGGGTGCTGGTGGCAAACGATGTGCCCGTTATCCGCTTCCACGACTTGCGGCACAGCGCGGTAAACACCTTGCGCAAGGGTGGCTGCGACGTGAAGGACATTCAAGCATGGCTGGGGCACAGCGATGTTTCTACCACGCTCAATATATACGGCCATATCCTCCAGGGCGATATGGCACGGCTGGGGAATGTGGTGGACGCGGCGCTTTTCCAGGCTCCCAAGGCTGGCTGACGGTTTAGGAAATGCGGGGCCTCCTGCGGGACATATGCGGGACACACTCGACAGGCTGAACTTTTAGACGAGAAAACGAAAGAAAAGCTCCCAAAACCTTGCGATTTTGGGAGCTTCTATGGTGGAGACTACAGAACTCGAATCTGTGACCTCTTGCGTGTGAAGAAATGCGAGCAGCTTAGCACAAGAAGCCATCCCCACCGAAACCCCTGCGCCACAACCGTTTCAATCGGGTCTAATTTCTCAAGCTGTATGGCTTTTTCAAATCTACAGCCTAAAAAAGCTAGACACTCGGCACCGCTCAAATCATACCGGCACCCGGTAATCTCATTTAATATTTTACTGCTGTGCAGAGAGAATCTTTTTTCAATCCAATCACAACACCGACACCGGGCAGTACCAAGCCTCCCGGCTGTAAGGGACCAGCTCATCGCTCATGCACAGGATCAGGCCGGGCTGGACATCCAGCTTAAGCCGCTCCAGCACGTCAAAATTTTTGTCCGGCTTCACGGGGGCCTTGCTTTTTTTGATCTCAATGGGATACAACTTATCGCCCTCCGGGATGAGTAGATCGACCTCTTTTTTGTCAACGTCCCGATAGTAGAACAGATCCGCTGGCCTCCCCGCGTTGTAAAGGCTTTTGACGATCTCCGTCACCACGTAGGTCTCGAAAAACGCCCCGTCCATGGCCCCGCTCTCCAGGGTAGCAGCGGTGGGCCAGCGGCAGAGGTAGGCCGCCAGTCCGGTGTCCATGAAGTAGCATTTGGGTGTCTTGACCAGCCGCTTGGTGATGTTGGCGTAGTAAGGCCGCAGGATAAAGATCACGCCGGATCGCTCTAAAATAGCCACCCAGGCTTTGGCCGTGGGAGCGGAGATGCCGATGGCGCTGGCGATCTCGTCATATTTCAGTTCCTGCCCCGTGCGCGCCGCCATATACACCAGAAAATCATAAAACTCATTCAGCTTGCCCACCTGGGCCAGGTCTTTGATGTCCCGCTCAATGTAGGTGTTGATATAGTCCATGTAGAACCGGTCCCGGTCCAAGTCGGTGGCGCGAAGCCTTGGCATGCTGCCCCGGAAAATGTCCTCATAGATTTGATGGACATTCTTCCGGCGGGCAGTTTTCATCCGCTCACGGATGGTGTCCAGATCAGGATGGAAGGCCGCTGCGGACCGACCCTCCAGCTCCGCCGCCGACAGGCCGGACAGCTCGAACACCGCCACCCGGCCCGCCAGGGACTCGGACACATCCCGCATCATCTGGAACTTCTGAGACCCGGTGAGCCAGAACATCCCGGCGTTGTCCTGGCCCTCCAGTGCCCTTTGGTCCACGATCCGCTTCATTTCCAGCAGGATGGACGGCACCCGCTGGAACTCGTCGATGAGCAGGGGAGCGCCATAGGTCTCGAAAAAAAGCGCGGGGTCAGTGGACGCCAGCCTGCGGGCGTTCCCGTCATCCAGCGTGACGTAGCGCCGCCCAGGCTCCCGCAGGTGGTTGAGCATGGTTGACTTGCCCACCTGGCGCTGTCCGCAGACCATGACAACAGGGTAATTGCTTGAAGCATCTAAGATCTGCTGTTCCATATGTCGGGAGATATACATAGGGAATCCTCCATAAAATAAAGTCTAACTTTATTTTACTCAAATTATACCCCCGCGTCAAGTCCATTAAACCTTCCTGCGAAACACTTACTCCACTGTAACGCTTTTCGCCAGATTTCTGGGCTTATCCACGTCCAGCCCCCGTGCTACGCTGGTGTAATACCCCAGCAGCTGGAGAGGGAGGATGGCCAGACTCCCCATGAAGTGCTCATCCACCTTCGGAACATACACGGTGAAGTCCGCCGTGTCCTCCAAGTTGTAGTGCCCATAACTGGTCAGGCCCAGGAGATAGGCTCCTCTGGCCTTGCACTCCACCATGTTGCTGGTGGTTTTCTCGAACAGCGCCTCCTGGGTCAGCACCCCGATCACCAGGGTGTTGTCCTCAATCAGGCTGATGGTCCCGTGCTTCAGCTCCCCGGCGGCGTAGGCCTCGCTGTGGATGTAGCTGACCTCCTTCATCTTCAGGCTGCCCTCCAAACAGGTGGCATAGTCCAGCCCCCGGCCAATGAAAAACATATCTTTTGCGTTGGAATACTTCGCCGAAAACCACTGGATGCGTTCTTTGTCCTCCAGCACTCGCTCCATTTTGGTGGGGATGGACTCCAGCTCTGCGATGTAGTGGGCGTACCGCTCCCCGTCCACCGTGCCCCGGACGAAGCCAAACTGCACCGCCAACGCGTACATGGCGGCAAGCTGGGCCGAGTACGCCTTGGTGGTGGCCACCGAGATCTCCGGACCCGCCAGGGTGTACAGCACGTGGTCCGCCTCCCGGGCAATTGTGGAGCCCACCACGTTGACCACCGCCAGGGTCTGGGCTCCCCGTGCTTTGGCCTCTCGCAGCGCCGCCAGGCTGTCCGCTGTCTCCCCGGACTGGGAGATGACGATGACTAAGGTGCTCTCATCCAACAGCAGCTTCCGATAGCGAAACTCCGAGGCCAGCTCCACCCGCACCGGCAGCTTCGCCAGGTCCTCCAGCACGTACTGAGCGGTCATCCCCACATGCCAAGCGGAGCCGCAGGCCACGATGTCCACCTGGGATACCGCACGGACGTCCTCCTCCGTCAGCCCGGTGGCGGACAGGTCGATAGCCCCCTCCCGGATGAGGCTGTTCAGAGTGTCCCGCACGGCGGCGGGCTGCTCGTGGATCTCCTTCATCATAAAATGCTCAAAGCCGCCCTTTTCGGCGGCCTGGGCGTCCCAAGTGATCTCTGCGGACTCGATCTCCACCTCATCGCCGTTGAGGTCGAAGAACCGCGCTTCGCCCGGCGTCAGCCGGGCCGCCTGGAGGTTGCCGATGTAATAGACATTCCGGGTGTATTTCAGGATGGCAGGCACGTCGGAGGCCAGGTAGGTCTCCCCGTCGCTGATCCCGATGATCATGGGGGAGTCCTTCCGGGCGGCATAGATCTCGCCAGGGTAATCCTTGAACATGATGGCCAGAGCATAGGAGCCCCGCACCCGCACCATGGTCCGGGTGATGGCGTCGATGGGACCCAGCTTATATTTTTTGTAGTAGTAGTCCACCAGCTTGACCACTACTTCCGTGTCCGTCTGGCTGTAGAACTGGTAGCCGTGACGCAGCAGCTTCGCTTTCAACTCAGCAAAGTTCTCAATGATGCCGTTGTGGACCCCCACCACGTTGGATTCCACCGTTCCCGAGCCGGAGCCGGTACAGTTGCCGCTCACATGGGGGTGGGCATTGGTCTGGCTGGGCTCACCGTGGGTGGCCCAGCGGGTGTGGCCGATGCCGCAGGTCCCGGGCAGGACCTTCCCGCCGTCGATCTTGTCCGCCAGGTTGCGCAGCTTGCCGGTGGATTTGACCACCTCCGCCGGACTGGCGCCATCGCTGACGGCCAGGCCGGCGGAGTCATAGCCCCGGTATTCCAGCCTGGACAGGCCGTCCAGCAGGATGGGCGCAGCCTGATGACGGCCGGTGAAGCCCACAATTCCGCACATTTGGATTCCCTCTTTTCCCTCACGATTTGCGCCAGACCATTTTGTTGACCACGCCAGTGTAGCTCTGGATGATTTTGACCACCTTGTCCGAGACGTTTTCGTCGGTGTAGTCCGGCACCGGCACGCCAAAATGACTGTTTCGATCCATCTCCACCGCCACCTCCACCGCCTGGAGCAAACTGTCCCCGTCGATGCCCGCCAGCACGAAGCACCCCTTATCCAGCGCCTCGGGGCGCTCCGTGGACGTGCGGATGCACACGGCGGAGAAGGGATGGCCCACACTGGTGAAAAAGCTGCTCTCCTCCGGCAGGGTGCCGGAGTCGGACACCACGGCGAAGGCGTTCATTTGCAGACAGTTGTAGTCATGGAAGCCCAGCGGCTCGTGCTGGATGACACGCTTGTCAAGTTGGAATCCGCTTTTCTCCAGACGCTTCCGGCTGCGGGGGTGGCAGGAGTACAGGATGGGCATATCATATTGCTCCGCCATTTTGTTGATCGCGGTGAACAGGGAAGTAAAGTTCTTCTCCGTGTCGATGTTCTCCTCCCGATGGGCGGACAGCAGGATGTAGTGCCCCTTCTCCAGGCCCAGGCGGGTGTGGATATCAGATGCCGTGATCTTGGCCAGGTTTTGGCGGAGTACCTCCGCCATGGGGCTGCCGGTGACATAAGTACGCTCCCTGGGCAGCCCGCAGTCCGCCAGATAGCGGCGGGCATGCTCGGAGTAGGCCATGTTCACGTCGGAGATGATGTCCACGATCCGGCGGTTGGTCTCCTCCGGCAGGCACTCGTCCTTGCAGCGGTTGCCCGCCTCCATATGGAAGATGGGGATGTGCAGCCGCTTGGCCCCGATCACCGACAGGCAGGAGTTGGTGTCGCCCAGCACCAGTACGGCGTCCGGCTTCAGCTCCACCATCAGGTCGTAGGACTTGGCGATGATGTTGCCCATGGTCTGCCCCAGGGTATCCCCTACGGCGTCCAGGTAGACCTCCGGGTCCTCCAGCTCCAAGTCATGGAAAAACACTCCGTTCAGGTTGTAATCGTAGTTCTGGCCCGTGTGAGCCAGGATGGTGTCGAAATATTGTCGGCACTTGGTGATGACCGCCGCCAGGCGGATGATCTCCGGCCGGGTGCCAACGATAATCAGCAGCTTCAGCTTGCCGTTCCCCTTGAAAGAAGCCATAGATATTCCCCCTGTTCAGCCGGTGACCGGCTCAAAAAACGTGTCCGGGCGCTGTGGATCGAAGGGCTCGTTGGCCCACATCACTGTCACCAGGTCCTCCGTCTCGCTGAGGTTGATGATGTTATGGGTATAGCCCGGAAGCATGTGGACCGCCTCGATCCTGTCCCCGGAGACCCGAAACTCCAGCACCTCATTGGTGCCAATCTTCCGCTCCTGGATGAGGGCATGGCCGGAAACCACGATGAAAAATTCCCACTTGCTGTTGTGCCAGTGCTGCCCCTTGGTGATACCGGGCTTGGAGATATTGACGCTGAACTGGCCGGCGTTGGCCGTTTTCAGCAGCTCGGTGAAGCTGCCCCGCTCATCCACGTTCATTTTCAGCGGGAATCGAACGGCTCCCTCGGGCAGATAGGACAGGTAGGTGGAGTACAGCTTCTTGGCAAAACTGCCTGCCGGGATGTCGGGCATTTGAAGGGTCTGAGGCTGGGCCCGGAAGGACTCCAGCAGGTCCACGATCTCGCCCAGGGTGACCTTATGCGTGACGGGCGCCGCGCAGTAGCGGCCGGTCTCCACAAAAACCGGGATCAGGCCATCGTACTCACAGTGATGGGCCTTTCCTTCCAGCGCGTCCAACAGTTCCTCCAGCAGGTCGTCGATGTAGAGCAGCTCCAGTTCGGTGTTCCGGTCGTCCACCCGGATAGGGAGACCATTGGCGATATTGTGACAAAAGGTAGCCAAGGCACTGTTGTAATTGGGTCGGCACCACTTGCCGAACAGATTGGGGAACCGGTACACCAGCACCGGTGCGCCGGTCTCGGCACCATATGCAAAGAACAGCTCCTCTCCCGCCAGCTTGCTCTTACCGTAGTCCGACTGGCCGTACCGGCCGATCAGGGTGGCCTGGATGGAGCTGGACAGCATGACGGGGCATTTGTTTCCATATTTTTTCAGCGCGTCCAGCAGGGTCGAGGCAAAGCCGAAGTTGCCCACCATGAACTCGCTGTTCTCCTTGGGACGGTTCACACCTGCCAAGTTGAACACGAAGTCCGCCTGCTGACAGAACTTGTCCAGCAGCTCGGGAGCAGTGTCAAGATCATACTCATAGATCTCGCTGATGTCAAGGCCAGGGCGGGTGCGGTCTTTGCCCTGGGCGATATTGTGCAGGGCAAAGACCAGGTTCTTCCCCAAGAAGCCCTTCGCGCCGGTCACCAAGATGTTCATCGCCGCTCCGCCTCCCAGGCGGCCAGCGCCTCCTTCACGTAGTCGGTGGTCAGGATCTTTTTCACGGTTCCCTCCACATTCAGCCGCTGGGTGTTGTGGCTGGTGTATGCCTCGTCCGCCATGGTCTGGACCTGGCCCTTGACGAAGTATTTGTCGTAGTTCAGGTCCCGGTTGTCCGCCGCCACCCGGAAATAATGCCCCATATCCTCGCTGCGCAGACGCTCCTCCCGGGTCATAAGGGTCTCGTACAGCTTTTCCCCGTGGCGGGTGCCGATGATGTTGGTGCCGGTGTCGCCAAAGAGCTTCTGGACAGCTTTCGCCAGGTCGCCGATAGTGGCCGCGTCCGCCTTTTGGATGAACAGATCGCCGGGGTCCGCGTGTTCGAAGGCGAAGCGGACCAGTTCCACCGCCTCATCCAGGTTCATCATGAACCGGGTCATATTGGGGTCTGTGATGGTGATGGGCGCCCCGGTTTTGATCTGGTCGATGAACAGGGGGATCACGGAGCCCCGGGAGCACATGACGTTGCCGTACCGGGTGCAGCAGATCACAGTGCCACCCCGCTCTGCCGCTACCCGGGCGTTAGCATAGATGACATGCTCCATCATGGCCTTGGAAATGCCCATGGCGTTGATGGGATAGGCCGCCTTGTCTGTGGACAGGCAGACCACACGCTTTACCCCGGCGTTGATCGCGGCGTGGAGCATATTGTCTGTGCCCACCACGTTGGTCTGTACTGCTTGCATGGGGAAAAACTCGCAGGAGGGGACCTGTTTGAGGGCCGCAGCGTGGAATATGTAATCGACGCCGGGCATGGCGTCGGCGATGGACTGGGGGTTGCGGACGTCGCCGATGTAGAACTTCACCTTCTTGGCGGAATCCGGGTGTTTGGCCTGGAGCTCGTGGCGCATATCGTCCTGCTTCTTCTCGTCCCGGGAGAAGATGCGGATCTCGCCGATGTCGGTCTCGAGGAAATGCTTCAACACCGTGTTGCCGAAAGAGCCGGTCCCGCCGGTGATCATCAGGGTCGCGCCAGAAAATGCGCTCATAATCAGATATCTCCTTTGCAATTAGTCTCTTCTGAACAGGTCCCGGGTATAGACCTTGTCCTGGACATCGTCCAGGATTTGGTCGTAGCGGTTGGCGATGATTGCCTCAGAGCGCTTTTTGAATTCGTCGATGTCGTTCACCACAAGGGAGCCGAAAAATGTGGTCCTATCCTCAAGGGTCGGCTCATAGATGATCATTGACGCACCCTTGGCCTTAATCCGCTTCATCACACCTTGGATGCTGCTCTGACGGAAATTGTCGCTGTTGCTCTTCATGGTCAGGCGGTAGACGCCGACGGTGCAGGGCTTTTCCTCTGCGCCGCGATAAGCTCCGTTAGAAGAATAGTCGTAGTATCCAGCAATCTGTAGCACACGGTCCGCAATAAAGTCCTTCCGCGTCCTGTTGCTTTCCACGATAGCCTGAATCAGGTTTTCAGGAACATCCGCATAGTTGGCCAGCAGCTGTTTCGTATCTTTCGGCAAGCAGTATCCACCATAGCCAAAGGAAGGGTTGTTGTAAAAATCTCCAATGCGCGGGTCCAAACTGACACCCGCAATGATGGAGGCGGTGTTCAGCCCCTTCAGCTCGGCATAGGTGTCCAGTTCGTTGAAATAGCTGACGCGGAGAGCCAAGTAAGTGTTGGAAAACAGTTTTACAGCCTCGGCTTCCGTGAAACCCATGAACAGGGTGTCAATCTTTGGCTTGAGTGCCCCCTCCTGCAGTAGCGAGGCAAAGGTTTCCGCCGCAGTCTGTGTATCCTCATCGCATCCGACGATGATCCTTGAGGGGTAGAGATTGTCGTACAAGGCTTTGGACTCCCGAAGGAATTCCGGGCTGAATAGTATGTTCCGGCTCCCGGTCCGCTCCCGGGCCGCAGCCGTATAGCCCACGGGGACCGTGGATTTGATGACCATCACCGCGTTGGGGTTGGACCGCATCACAAGGTCGATCACAGACTCCACAGCGGAGGTGTCGAAATAATTCTTGTACGGGTCATAGTTAGTGGGAGCCGCAATGATGATGAACGCCGCGTCTTTGTAAGCTGCCTCGCCGTCTGTTGTAGCTGTCAGATCCAAATCCTTCTCCGCCAGATATTTTTCGATGTATTCGTCCTGGATCGGGCTGACCCGCTTGTTGATCTGCTCCACTTTTTTCGGAACAATATCCACAGCGGTCACACGGTGGTGCTGCGCTAAAAGAACTGCCAGCGAAAGGCCAACATAGCCGGTGCCGGCTACTGCAATGTTCATTTTGTTCCCCTCCATTGACTGCCTCGCTTACCTCAGTTTTTCAAGGCCGCGAACGACAATATACTTTATTGCTTTTTTTCACTTAATGACCTGTCATAGCACAGACACAATATAACATAGCTCAGCAGAAATATGATGTAGCCTATTGCATACCCCGCCCCAATAATTGAAAGATAGGTAGTAACAGGCCAATTGTTCCACTTACAGATAACATATGCGCATACAGCAACCGCAATAAATATAATATTCATCAGGAACTCGTATTTTTGCTTTTTGAATACGGTATATAATCCTGAAAAAGAAGATGCAACAAGCCGCACGGCATACATAACACATAGGCAGCGGATATACGTCCCTGAAACCGCGTAGCCATTTCCAAATGCAATCTCGGCCAATTGCGGCGCAATTATGTACAGCACTGTAAAACCCGCAAAGGATACCGCGCTCAAAACAGCCACAACCGACAAAACCAATTTAAATATTGGTTTCTTTTTTTCCGAATACTCGCTGACCCGCTGGAACATCACTTTACTAACATTGGATGTAATAAATAAAATCGGTATATCAAGAACTCTGGCCCCTGCTGAATAGTATCCAAGCGTTGTTGCTGTATAAAGTGTTGAAATCGAAACTGTAATCAAAGAGGCAGAAAAGCTATTGATAAATTGGGCCGGGACCAGATACAGGATCTGTTTTCGCCCTTTATCAAAAATGACGTTCCGAACCGTCTCCCAAGAGATGCAGCGTCTGTGCTTGAATTTCTGGATATACTCCTTCATCTGAAGATGGAGGCCAAACACAGGAGAAACCGCATATCCCGCAATTTGACCGACGGGGCCTCCGGTAAGCACACCCAGCGCAACTTGAATAACAGCCCGCGCAATCTCTCGAATAATTGCTACGGCTGAAATCAGTCTATACTTTTGGTAACGATTATTGTAACTGATAAATAAAAATCGCAGACCGTTTGTGAAAACCAAAAGAGGCGCAAAATAAGAAATGCGCCCATATTTGTTGAATACGTTGTTTTCAGATACATGGCTTCCAATTACAATCACGAAAACGAACACCGCAGAGACAATAAAATTCAGCAATATGCAGACATCTGTAGTGTACTGTGCATCCTCATCGGTCGCGTCCGTTACGATGAGCATATCCACTTTCAGCGTGGCAATCGGAATTACCATCGTTGCCAATGAAACGACATAGGTATATATCCCAAGATTCTCGGGAGAAACGATACGTGTTAGCAGCGGCTGCACCAGTATGTTCACAACCTGGGCGATCACCGTGCCCAGTCCCATATAGAGGATGCCGCTCCAAATGCTACCTCTCTTTGACATGTTCTGGATGTTCACAAACTTGTTGATCTCCCCTCGAATCAAAAAATATATCAGATAGGAGGATTTTCCATACTATTAATGAAAAGGGAATTTCTGGCCTGAGCATGCTGCTTTCCATCAGTCCAATCAAAAAAGAGGACAGCAAAAAAGCAATATAGTCATTGTGTCCCGCAATGACTAACCTTTTCATTGTTCGATGTGTAACAATCATCATAAATATATAAGGAAACACTCCATGAATGAACAAAAACATATAATAAAAATTATCAACTGTAAGTCTCGTCCCCCCCATCAAAAACCCTGTTAAGCCAGCATCACCAATCATTCTGCCAAAAGACGATATTCGATAGCTTAATAGTGCGTCCAAACTATTAAACTTATTTATGACAAAAATACTGACAAGGTTAAGTATCCACAGAGCATCTACAAAAATGGTGCAGAAATTATTTATATTTTTCTGTATTTTCGGATTGTTTCTACACAAATACATACAAGAAAAATAGAGGCAGAATATAACTAATGATACAATTGTGGTTCTGTTGTCCGTATAATAAAAAATAACCCCGGACATCAACATAGCAACGCCGATGTTCATTTTTCCAACCTTTTTCCTTGACAAAAGAAAAAGAAATATAGCCGATGCGTAAAACAAGGCAGCTACATTGGGATTTTCAAACCCCATTGTCCATCTTTCTCTACCTGTTGTTGAAATATATCTATAATTATCTATTTGGTGCGTAACCAGTCCCACACCCAAAATCAAGATGAGCAATAGATTTATCCGAAATGCTCGTCTTATTGTTTCCGAAATGTTTTCAGTTGCAAATATTGAAAAACTAACGG
>ERZ808042.225-NODE-225-length-47439-cov-7.879460_pt1 | contig 47439 bp, 38 predicted proteins | sample MGYA00380193_ERZ808042 | MGnify/ENA primary metagenome ERZ808042 (study PRJEB31490, sample SAMN06133401) | mouse gut metagenome | isolation source: M1_2 | host: mice | place: China: Chengdu | collected 2015-05 ...
CTCCTCAATGGATTTGAAATGCCGCATCAGCGCCTTCCGCCTGGCAGGTCCCACCCCGGGAATATCGTCCAACACCGACTTTACCTGGGCCTTGCTCCGCAGGGAACGGTGATATTCAATGGCAAACCGGTGCGCCTCATCCTGAATCCTGGTTACCAGGCGAAACCCCTCGCTGTCCCTGTCAATGGGCAGCTCCACATTGTTAAAGTAGATTCCCCTGGTACGGTGTCTGTCGTCCTTTACCATACCGCACACCGGCACATGGACGCCGACCGCATCCATCACTTTCAGCGCAACGTTGACCTGTCCCCTTCCTCCATCCATCATAATCAGATCCGGATAGTTTTCATAATGGGACAGTCTTCTGGTAAGCACCTCTTCCATACTGGCATAATCATCCGCCCCCTGTACTCCCCTGATCCGGAATTTCCGGTAATCGGAGCGTTTGGGACGTCCTTTTTCATAGACGACCATGGAACCCACGGTCTGAAACCCGCTGATATTGGAGATGTCATATGCTTCCACCCGCGTGATTTTTGGAAGTCCCAGAAGCCCTGCGATCTCTTTCATGGCGCCGATGGTCCTTCCTTCCTCTCTCCGAATACGCTCTTTGTCCTGGGTCAGCACCATCTGCGCATTTTTCATGGCAAGTTCCACCAGCTTTTCCTTTTCCCCTTTTCTGGGCACCCGGATACGGACCTTCTGTTCCCTTCTCCCGCTCAGCCATTCTTCAATCAGTTCTTTTTCCGCAATCTCATACTGAATCATCAGCTCCCGCGGAATATAAGGCGTTCCCGCATAAAACTGCTTTAAAAACGTTGTCAGAATCTCTTCCTGCCGGTTCTCTCCTGCAATATGCAGGCAGAAATGGTCTCTTCCGATCAGCCTTCCCTCCCGGATAAAGAAAATCTGCACCACTGCATCCTCCTCGTCTGAGGCCATGGCGATCACATCCTTATCCTCCATATGGTTGCTGGTGATCTTCTGCTTCTGGGCGATCTTGCTGACACTGTTCAACAGTTCCCGGTATTCAATGGCCTTTTCAAACTCCAGATTTTCGGATGCCTTCTGCATCTTTTCCTCCAGTTCCTTCAGAATCAGAGGATAATTACCATTTAAAAACGAAAGCGCCTTTTTCACCGATTCTCCATAGGCTTCCTTCGAGATATAGCCCTGACACGGCGCCGGACACTGATGAATATGATAGTTCAGGCAGGGACGCTCCTTTCCCTGCATCTTCGGCAGCGCCCTGCTGCAGGTCCGTATCCCGTACAGCTTATGTATCAGGTCGATGGTGTCCTTCACCGCTCCCGCGCTGGTATACGGGCCAAAATACTTTGCCCGGTCCCTGCACACCTGCCTTGCCAGCATGACTCTCGGATAGTCCTCCTGCACCGTCACTTTGATAAACGGATATGCCTTGTCATCCATCAGCATGGTATTGTATTTCGGCCGGTGTTCCTTGATCAGGTTGCACTCCAGCACCAGTGCCTCCAGTTCCGAATCCGTGATGATATACTCAAATCTTGCAATGTGAGTCACCATCTGCTCGATCTTCACCCCTTTGTTCCTGCTGGACTGAAAATACTGACGCACCCGGTTTTTCAAAGAGATCGCCTTGCCCACATATATAATTGCATCTTTCTCATCATGCATCAGATAAACCCCGGGCTTTGCCGGCAGCTTCTTCAGTTCTTCTTCAATGTCAAATCCCATATGGCAGCCTCCTGTCTGCTTTTTCAAAATAAACTCCCGCTTCCAACAGGCAGCGCCCTGCGGATGAAAGTAAACAGCCTGCGGGTTCTGTGCGCCCCGGACGGACACTCCCGTGTCCGAACAGGGCATACGGAACCCGCAGGCTGTCCGATGCATTCCTTACAGGCATTGCCGGAATCAGGGGAGCCGCCTGACTGCAGTCCTGTATCTCCCATGCTACTCTGCAAATATCAGCTCCTCCTGCTGATATCCGTCTTCCTCTTCCTTCACTTTATGGAAAATCTCCATAAATTCCTTGCCGGTAATGGTCTCCTTTTCAATCAAAAACTCCGCAATCTTATCGAGGCATTTCCGGTTCTCTGACAGAAGACGTTTTGCCTCCGCATAGGACTCTTTTAAGATGCGCATAACCTCGCTGTCCACATCTGCGGCTGTCTCGTCACTGCAGTTCAGTACCGTTCCGTTGTTTAAGTACATGCTTTCTTTGGACTCCAGTCCCATCAGACCGAATTTTTCGGACATGCCGTACTGCGTCACCATGGCGCGCGCCATCTTGGTTGCCTGCTGAATATCATTTGCCGCGCCGGTCGTCACCGTCTCAAAGACCAGCTCTTCCGCCGCACGGCCTCCCAGATAACCGACCAGCATGGCCTCAATCTCTTTTTTCGTATTCAGATATTTCTCTTCCTCCGGCACATGCATTACATATCCCAGGGCTCCCATGGTACGCGGAACAATGGTAATCTTCTGAACCGGTTCCGAATCCTTCTGAAGCGCGCTGACCAGCGCATGCCCCACCTCATGATAAGAGACAATCTTACGCTCTTCCGCACTGAGAATCCGGTCCTTTTTCTCCTTGCCCATCAGAACCACTTCCACCGATTCGAACAGATCCTTCTGAGACACTGCCTGCCTGCCGTTTTTCACGGCCAGAATCGCGGCCTCATTGATCATATTCGCCAGATCAGAACCCACCGCCCCGCTGGTAGCCAGCGCAATCGCTTCCAGATCCACGGATTCATCCAGACGCACATTTTTGGCATGAACTTTCAGCACATCCGTACGGCCCTTCAGATCCGGGCGTTCCACAACGATCCGGCGGTCAAAACGTCCCGGACGAAGCAGCGCCTGATCCAGAATCTCCGGGCGGTTGGTCGCTGCCAGAACCAGACATGCCTTATTGCTCTCAAAGCCATCCATCTCTGCCAGAAGCTGGTTCAGCGTCTGCTCCCGCTCGTCATTTCCGCCCAGCTTCGAGTCACGGCTCTTGCCGATGGCATCAATCTCATCAATAAAAATAATGCACGGCGCATTCTTTTTTGCCTCGTCAAACAGATCCCGGACACGGGAAGCGCCTACACCGACAAACATCTCTACAAAATCCGAGCCGGACAGAGAGAAAAACGGCACATGCGCCTCTCCTGCAACTGCCTTTGCCAGCAGCGTCTTACCGGTTCCGGGAGGCCCCACGAGAAGCGCGCCCTTGGGAAGTTTTGCCCCGATCTCCGCATACCGTTCCGGATTGTGCAGAAAATCCACCACTTCCACCAGTGATTCCTTGGCTTCCTCCTGTCCTGCCACATCTTTGAAGGTCACTCCGGTCTCTTTTTCAATATAGACTTTTGCCTTGCTCTTGCCGACTCCCATCATTCCGCCGCCGCCCATCCGGCGCATCAGATAGCCAAATGCCACCCAGATCAAAAGCAGCGGAAGCAGACTCCAGACCACCTGCCAGACCAGAGTGGAGAAGGTATCCTGAATATAGGGAGTGATCTCCACCTTTTTTTCCTTCAGAAGCGGCAGCAGCGCTTCATCCTCCATCTTTCCCGTAAAATAAGTAATCTCTGCATTTTCTACTGGCTGGGTCCTCGGAGTGATCTCCCAGGTAAGACCGGTGTCCTCTACCTTTTCTACCTTATCCTCCTCAAGCATCTCAATAAATTCGTTGTAGCTGATCTCTTTTGAGCCCGCATCCTTCATGAAATTCTGTATGAAGTTCAGGGCCAGAAAGCTCGCCAGCATAAAAACTGCAAATATGATAATGCTCTGGCGGTTCTTTGGTCCTTTTTGATTGTTATCTCCAGATCCTGATGGAGTATTTTTATCATTCATCTTTCTCCTCCTTGCGCATAGCACTTCCTATTATAGTGAACCTTCATTTTAAAATCAATACACCTTATGAGAAATTTTGTCTTCCTTTTCTAAAATAAATATAAAAATCATGGTTTTTTTCCGGGATGCCGCTGAAAAACAGGTGGATTTTTTCCTGCAGATAAGCTATAATGAAAAGAGTTTTTTATTTCTGAACTTTCAGTTCGTAACTATTCATCACAGATACTTTCAGGAGGAATTGTATTATATGCCAGTCAAGTACGTATTTGTTACAGGAGGAGTTGTATCAGGCCTTGGAAAAGGAATCACTGCCGCTTCTCTGGGACGGCTCTTAAAAGCGCGCGGCTACAAAGTCACCATGCAGAAATTCGACCCGTATATCAACATCGACCCTGGAACCATGAATCCGGTGCAGCACGGCGAAGTCTTCGTCACGGATGACGGCGCTGAGACCGATCTGGATCTGGGACATTATGAGCGTTTTATCGACGAAAGCCTGGACAAGAACTCCAACGTTACCACCGGCAAGGTATACTGGTCCGTCCTGCAGAAGGAGCGCCGGGGCGATTACGGCGGCGGTACTGTACAGGTCATCCCTCACATTACCAACGAGATCAAGAGCCGGTTTTATCGGAATTTCACGTCGGAAGACATGCATATCGCCATCATTGAGACCGGAGGTACAGTGGGCGATATCGAGAGTCAGCCTTTCCTGGAAGCCATCCGTCAGTTTCAGCACGAAGTGGGACATGACAACGCCATCATCATCCATGTAACTCTGATTCCTTATCTGAAAGCTTCCGGAGAGATGAAGACCAAACCCACGCAGGCATCGGTCAAGGAACTGCAGGGCATGGGCATCCAGCCGGATATCATCGTCTGCCGCACGGAGCTTCCGCTGGAAAAAGGAATTAAAGACAAGATCGCCCTGTTCTGCAATGTGCCGCCGGAGCGGGTCATCTCCAACGAGACCGCCCCCATCCTCTACGAAGTGCCGCTGATGCTGGAGGAGGCCGGGTTGGCAAAAGCGGTGTGCGAGGTATTGGGACTTCCCGTCAGTAAGCCCCACCTGGAGGAGTGGCGTGCCATGGTGGAGCGAGCCAAACGCCCGGCGGGCCGGCTGGAGATCGCCCTGGTGGGGAAATATGTGGCCCTCCACGACGCCTATATCTCCGTGGTGGAGGCGCTGACCCACGGTGGGATCGAAAACAGGGTGCAGGTGGATGTCCGTTGGGTGGACTCCGAGGACATCAACGACAGCAATGCCGCGGAACTGCTGGCTGGGTGCGCTGGGATCATCGTGCCCGGCGGTTTTGGGAACCGGGGAATCGAGGGGATGATCTCCGCCGTCTGTTGGGCCCGCGAGAATCAGGTTCCCTATCTCGGCATCTGCCTGGGGATGCAGCTGGCGGTGGTGGAGTTCGCCCGGCACGTGTGCGGCCTGGCGGGGGCCCACTCCTCCGAGCTGGACCCCGCCACCCCCCACCCCGTCATCGACCTGATGCCCGACCAGGTGGGGGTGTCCGCCAAGGGGGGCACCATGCGCCTGGGAAGCTGCCCCTGCCGCTTGAAGGAGGGGTCGCTGGCGGCGTCGGTATACGGCGCGCGGGAGATCCATGAGCGCCACCGCCACCGCTACGAGCTCAACAACGACTATCGGGAGACGCTGGAGCGGGCGGGGCTGGCGCTGTCCGGCCTGTCCCCGGACGGGCGGCTGGTGGAGATGGTGGAGCTGCCCGGCCACCCCTGGTTCGCGGCCTGCCAGTTCCACCCGGAGCTGAAGTCCCGGCCCAACCGGGCCCACCCGCTGTTCCGGGAGTTCATCGCCGCGGCCGTCCGGCAAAAAAACGGGCGGGTCGAAACCCGCCCCGGCGCTTCATCCGCGCCTTTAGGAGCCTCTGAATAAACGCCTGTGCGGCGCTCCTTCAAAAACAGATGGACAGGCCCCCCGCGTACTTGCTTTATGGCGGTGGTATGCTATAATAGCGGTGATTGCCCTGCGCCCTGCCTATGGCGTGGTTGAAAAAACACACAAAGGGGTTCGCCGCTTTATGAAACTGTTCCGCGCCCAAAAACGGGACCCATTCTACCGCCAGCTCACCGCCCTGGTATTCCCCATCATGGTCCAGTCCTTTATGCTGGCCCTGGTCAGCGCAACCGACGCCGCCATGCTGGGCATTGTGAGCCAGGAATCCCTGTCCGCCGTGTCCCTGGCGGGGCAGGTCCAATTTGTGCTCAACCTCTTCATCATGGGGATCTCGGCGGGGGCCGGGATTCTCGCCGCCCAATACTGGGGCAAGGGGGACCCCCGCTCCATTGAGCAGGTGATCCCGGTGGCGCTCCGGGCCAATTTGACCTGCGGCGCGCTGTTCACCCTGTGCGCCTTTTTCGCGCCCCGGGCGCTGATGCTCATCTTCACCGACGAACTCCCCCTCATTGAGCTGGGCTCGGCCTACCTGCGGGCGGTGTCTCCCTCTTATCTGCTGTGCGCTATCTCCCAGATTTACCTCATTGTGCTGAAAAACACCGGCGCGGCGGTGGCCAGCTCCCGGATCAGCTCCTCCGCCGTGGTGCTGAACATCGCCCTCAACGCCCTGCTCATCTTCGGCCTGCTGGGCTTCCCCGCCCTGGGGGTGCGGGGCGCGGCCCGCGCCACCGCCATCGCCCGGGGGGTGGAGCTGGCCTGGAGCGCCTGGACCACCCGCCGCAGAGGGGTGGTGCTGGTTCGGTGGGACAGGCTGCTCCAGCGGGAGCGCCTTCTGGCCGGGGACTTTTGGAAGTACACCAGGCCCATCCTGGCCGCCTCCATGGTCTGGGGCATCGCCTTCACCCTCTACTCCGTCATCATGGGCCACATGGGCACCGACGCGGTCACCGCCAACTCCATCGTCAGCATCGCCAAAAGCCTGCTCTCCTGCCTGATCCGGGGCGTGGGCGGCGGAGCGGGCATCCTGATCGGCAACCTGCTGGGGGCCGGGGAGCTGGAAAAGGCCAGGGAGTACGGCGGGCGGCTGGCCCGGCTGGCCATCCTCATTGGCTGCCTGTCCGGCGGCACACTCATGCTCCTGTCCCCCCTGATTGTCCGCCTGGTGGACTACGGGGAGACGGCCTCCTACTACCTCCAGGGGATGCTGCTGTTCTGCGGGGTAAATATGGCCTTCCAGTCGGTGAACCACGTGGTGCTGGACGGCATCTTCTGCGCCGGGGGGGACTCCAGGTTTGACATGGTGGGAAATCTGGGGGCCATGTGGTGCTTTTCCGTGCCGGTGGGCTTTTTGGCCGCGTTCTGGCTGAAGCTCCCGGTCCTGGCGGTATACTGTATCGTGAATATGGACGAGATCGTCAAGAGCCCCGCGGTATACCTGCACTACAAAAAATACATCTGGCTGCGCGACATCACCCGGCGCGGCGGCCCGGGATAAAGGGCGGCCGCCCTCCGGCTCCGTGGGGAGGCCTCTCCTCTTTTCAGACGTCCCCAGCAGGCTCTTGACAGCAAAGGACGGACTCAAACGAGTCCGTCCTTCCACTTTCACGCTGGGGTCAAGCATAGCGCCAATTGCTCCGGGGGCGGCAGGCAGGGCCTTATGCCCCCTCCACAGCCCCGGAGCGCTCAATCGGTCCGCCTATTCCTCACCGGTCGGCCTCGTCCGCTTGGGGGGCAGCATGCTTTTGCCGATCAGGATCTCGCCCTGGATGACCGCGCCCTCGTCCACGGACAGCTTATCGGCAGTCACATGGCCGCAGATTACGGCGCTGCTCTCCAGGACCAGACGGTTGGACACCTGGACGTTGCCCCAGATCTTCCCGTTGAGCGTCATGGATTTGGCTGTCACATCGCCCTCCACCTCAGAGGTGGAATCCATAGTGGCGGCGCCGATGGCCACGATGTTGCCCACCATATGGAGTCCGGCCACCTCCACGTCCCCGCCGGTGGCGTTGCCCTGGACCTTTCCCTTCAGCTTCAGATCCTTGGTGGTGACAATGTCGCCCTGGACCTCGCCGTACACCTCCACGTCGCACTCGCTCTCCACCGACCCGTGGATGACGGTGCCGGAGGCGATTATGGTGGTGGGCTGAGGGGGTTCCTCCGGGATGCGCTCCACAAAATCGGGCGGGGTGTAGTCCGGCATGGCCTCCGGCTCACGGGAATAGATGGGTGGGGGCTCAGGCGGGGATGGAGGCTCGTAGCCTTGGGGCTGCGGAGCCCCAGGACCGTCGATCAGTTCTTTTGCGGCCTGCTTAAAATTGTCTCTCAGTCCCATTTTCTTTTCTCTCCTTTTATTCAATCCCAACTAATCCCTGGACCTCGGGCCATACCGCCTTCCTGCGCTCCCCGCCCGGTCGCTCCACGCCAGTGGAGAACGCTTAGGCGGGGTAATTGTATATCACAGGCTTGACCTCCGCCGTCAGCGCGGCAAAGGTAAAGCCCTCGGCCCGATACCCTTCTATGATCTTCGGCAATGCCTCCACCACGTTGGTAAAACGAGTGTTGTCGTGGGCCAGGAGGAACACGCGGCGCATAGAGGACGCCCGATCCAAGGCGTTCTCCACCAGCGTTTGCGCCGGGACGCTGTTGCGGACCGCGTCTCCGGTCTGGCGGTTCCAATCGAAATAGACGAAGCCGCGGCGGGTCATCTCGCTGATGATCTCCTGATAGATATGGCCGTTATAGGCGTTGACGCTCCCGCCGGGGAAACGGAAGATCTGCGGGGCCACTCCGGTGGCATCCTGGATCAGGTGGTACTCCTGGGCGAAATCGTCCAAATACGCCTCCACCGAGCCGTAAATGCACGAATAGTTGTGGGTATAGCTATGTACCCCGATGGCGTGGCCCGCCTCCACGATGTCTCGCATCCACTGCCTGGCTGGCTCCGATTCCCCGCCCACCACAAAGAATGTCGCTTTTACCCCATAGCATTCCAGCACCTCCAGCAGCTCCGGCGTCCGCTCGGAGGGCCCGTCGTCAAAGGTCAGGTAGACGACCTTGTTCACGTCCACACGGTTGCGCGCCGCCGGCTGGGCGTACAGCTCCGGATACAGGTCCTGATAGGCCGGGAGCTCCGGAGTTGGGCTTTCGCCCCGCTGGGAGTCCTCCGGCCGGGGGGCTCCCTCGGCAGAGGGCTTCCCATCCTTGCCGGACTGGTCCTCCTCCAGCAAAATCGTCGGCTGGGGCTGGTCCACCTCCAGCCGCAATTGCGCCAGCTCCGTCCGCGTCTGCCCCAGCAGCACGCCAAACACAATGGACAGCCCAGTGGGAATCAGGATGAGCAGGGCCAGAACCGTGAGGATCAGGTGCTTGAAAAAACGAACGCTGCCCAGGTAGCCGCCCTCCTGGGATGGCGCGGGCTCCTCAAAGCCGGGGGGAACAGCCTCACGGAGCTGAGGCTCTTCCTCGAAAGCGTTTTCCGCCACACGCGCTCCTCCTTTTATGTATGTATTCAGGTGCGATCAACCCATCCGCGTACCCGGGCTATTTCGATTCATTGTAACAAAAAAAGTTATAGATAGCAAGCCCTATTTTGCTTTTTCTTCCATAGCGCTTCTTTATTATCATGTCAGAGCCCGTGTTAATCAGCTTAAAGTAAGCTGTTTTAAAATCTCATGCTTGACTTGGGGCCGGCTCTAACCATAACAGCGCCATCAGCCCGGCGGTACTAGCAAAGGCCGCGATTTTATGTCCGCGGCTCCCGCCGCGGCAAGCGGAAAAAATCTGACGGTTGCATTGAAAAAATTTGTCTGATATAATACAAATTATGACAGGCCCCACCAGGGCGGATTTCTGAGCTCAGGACTGCGGCAAAGGGTATATGTGGTGAGCAATGGATAAATCTGAGGCGCTGAGAAAATTCTATCAAAAAAACCATATTGATATCCGCGCCGCCTCCAACGGGGCGGACGGAAGCTATGATCGGCGTATTGCGGGCCTGTCGGAGCAGGTCGATATCTGGCTGTCCAAAATTGACCCCGGGGACCATGAAGCTTTTCTGGAGCTGTTGAGCAGATACCACTATTTGACGGAGGCGTGCTGCCGGCAGCGCTACCGCAGGGTGCTGGAGTTGCTGGAGGAGCGGCTTCGGGGGATATGCGGCCTGGATGAGGTCCTGTTTGTTACGATTGAATCCAGCGGCGGCTATAAAACGGGGAGCGATAACGTGCGCGCGGACCTGTACAGCCGAGGATATCCCCAAATTTCCAAGGCGCAGATATTGGCCGCTCAGTCAAAGCTGAAGAGGAAGGAACTGAAGCGGTACCGGGCGATTGTATTTCTTGATGATATCGCGGGCAGCGGCATCACCCTGTGGACGGCGATGGAGCGCTTTTGCGAAAGGTTCCACTCCACGGTGTCCGCCCCCAATGGGCCGCTCCTGTTTTATTCCTGCATTGTCCCCAGGCGGCATGGAATGAGGCACATCAGGCGCAATTGTAAAAGTCGCGGGATCGGCGCTGTGGAGCTGGTCGACCGGGACTGGTACGAGGAGGCCGCGTTTGACCGGGGCTCCGCCGGCTATCTGCGCCTGCGGCGGTATGAGGAGATGGTGGACGGCTACCTGAGCAATCCCCGGAAATCCTTTTTTATGGGCTTCAATCAAAACCGCCTGCTGGTATCATTCTATTACAGTACGCCGAACAATACCCTGTGCACCTTTTGGCGCAAGACGCCCGGCAACGCCCCTCCGTTCCCTCGGGACGGCGACCAGCCCGCCGCGCAGCCAAGCGGGGCCGCGGCTCGCCCGACCATCGGCGCGCTGCGGGCCTGCCTTGAAAAAGTAAAGCGCGGCGCGTACGCGCTTGGCATGGACCGGCGGGAGAAACGAAAAAATGGATAGCGGACAGCCTTTGAATTTCTTTGACGAATTGATCCTATATGAGATCAAGCAATACGGGACCCTGCGGGATTGGGAGCTGGCCCAGCGGCTGCAGTGCCCGAGGACCGTTCTCCTCCAGCGGCTGGAGCAATTGCTGCGCAGGGAATTCTTGACCTTTAACCGAGAGGGGAACCAGCTCTTCCTGACGGGAAAGGGACTGGCTGCCTGTCCTGCGCTGGAGCATTTCTATTCCGCTCCCGACGACATATCCGCGTTTGAGCCTGAGGGCTTCGACTGGACCGCTCTTTATATTCCCGAGCCGGGATGGCCCGACCGCTGAGCCAATAAGCCCGGAGACTATTAGCCAGGGGTGCATTCGCCCCGAAAAAGGAACGGAACTAACTTCCGTGGGTATACGGCCGCGCGAGAAAGCGTGTGCCGCCCCGCGCCGCTGTGTTTGGTTCCGTGCTTTCTCACGTGGCCGTATACCCACGGCCGAAGCAGTGATATAAATTGATTTTCCGTAATAGTCTCCGGGCTTTTGGATAGAGCCGGACAGGGCGATGAGAACACAGCTTGAAAGAGGAGCCTTTCTATGGAACACATTACGGCTCAGGACTATATCAAGCGCCTGCAAACCGCCATGGAGCGGAACTCGCGCGGCCCAAGGGAAATTGAGGCGTGCTGTGAGTACGCGGGCCGCCTGCTGGACGCCCGGCTGCCCGTTTTATTTGACGCCGCGCACGTTCAAAGCGTCCTGAGGCTGAAGGAGATCGACTGGAATCAAGCCTATCACGTGTTTCCCATTTCTCAGGGGGTAAAGACCCGGACGGTCACCGCCCCCAGCCTGCCGTTGAAGACGCGCCAGCGCTGGATTTTAACTGAAATTCTGCCGCGCTTTGAGGTTTCGCCCCGCGCCCATGGCTTTGAGCCGGGGCGCTCCATCAAGACCAACGCTGAGCTCCACGCCGGACACGAATATGCGCTGTGTCTGGATATCCACGACTTTTTCCCCTCTATTCGGAAGGAATCCGTGATCCGTGTGTTTCTGGAGGCCGGGTATTCCCGGGGCGCTTCCTCCGCCTTGGCGGAGGTCTGCTGCTTTAAAAAAGCCCTTCCGCAGGGGGCGCCCACCAGCCCCAGGCTGTCCAATATTATATTTAAAGAGCTTGACGAACGGCTTGAGGCCATGGCAAAGCGGCGGGGGATTACCTACTCCCGCTATGCGGACGACCTGACATTTTCCTCCCACGGCGGTATGGGGAACATTCTGCGCGAGGTGGAGCGCCTTCTTCGTCCCCAGGGCTTTTTGCTGAATGAGGAGAAGGTCCACTTCTATGGACCGGGGGTCCCCAAGAGAATCACCGGGTTGATTGTGCAAAACGGCTCCGTGCGTGTGCCAAAGGAATACAAGCGAAGGCTCAAGCAGGAGATATACTACTGCAAAAAATACGGCGTGCTGACGCACCTGGAGAATACGGGCTCCAAAAAGTTTGTCCACTACCGGGAATACCTGTATGGAAAAGCCTACTATATCCATATGATAGAGCCAGAGGTGGGGAACATTTACCTGGAGGAGCTGGATCAGATCAGATGGCCGGGATTCTTTGCCGGCGAATGCTGAGGCATATGAGAGGCCGGCCGTGCCCTGCGGGCAGCCGGATGAGGCAAATTGAAAAACAGGAGGGCGGGGGATAAACCCTGTCCTCCTGCTTTTCTATGCTTTTCGGGGCGGTCTGGCGGGCAAGGCGGGGATGCCCGTCACATTTGCAGCACGACGCCCACCAGCGCCGCCAGACCGATGAAGCAGATGGGGTGGAGCTTTTTCAGCGGGGTGAACTTCACCAGCGCGAAAATGGCGGCCGCCAGTATGATCGCGGCCTCGTTGGGGTAGGCCGTGAAGGCGCTCTCCAGGCCCTGGGCGGGCCGGAACAGCGCGATCTTCGCCACCTGGAGCAGGGCGGCGGTGATGAGGGCCACCGACGCCGCCCGCAGGCCGTAGAACACCGCGTCTACCGCCTTCGACTGGCGGAACTTCTCCAAAAAACCGGCGATGATAAGGATGATGACGATGGAGGAGGACACCAGTCCCAGGGTGGCCACCACGCCCCCGATCACGCCGGCGGTGTGGAAGCCCACATAGGTGGCCATGTTCACCCCCATGGGGCCGGGGGTGGACTCGGAGATGGCGATCATGTTGGCCAGGTCGCCGGGGCTGAACCAGCCGGTGCGCTCCCCCAGGTCGGTGAGGAAGGGGATGGTGGCAAGGCCGCCCCCCACGGAGAACAGCCCCACCCGGCAGAATTCCAGGAACAGTCTGACCAGGATCATCCCTTCAGCCCTCCCTTTGCCCAGCGCGCGCACAGCCCTGCCACGCCTGCCGCGACCACCAGGAACACCGGAGAGGTGAGCACCCCCAGCACCGCCCCCAGGGCGCCCTGGGGCAGGGAGAAGAGGGCACCGTATCCGGCCAGCGCCAGCGCCACGGCGTAGATGACCCGGGTGGGCCAGTCGATGACGGCGTTTTTAAACAGCTTGATCACGCTGGACAAGATCAGCGCCACCACCCCGGCCCGGACGCCGTTGAAGGCGTGGACCACCGCCTCCAGGTGCATGAAGTTTTGCAGGAAGGCGGCGATGACCATGATAATGACCAGGGAGGGGAACACCAGCCCCAGGGTGGCGACGACCCCCCCGGCAATCCCGGCCTGGCTGCGGCCCACGAAGGTGGAGGTGTTCACGGCGATGATGCCGGGGGTGCACTGACCCACGGCGTAGTAGTCGGCCAGCTCAGTCTCCGTGGCCCACTTTTTGTTCTCCACCAGCTCCCGCTGGAGGATGGGCAGCATGGCGTAGCCGCCCCCAAACGTGCACACGCCGACGCGGGCGAAGGTGAGGAACAGGTCAATGAGGATGTTCATGTTAATCCAATCCCTCCAATTCATCTAACCACAATTTGGCCACCGCGTCCGACGGCATCCGCCAGTCCCCCCGGGGAGACAGCGCCACCGAGCCCACCTTGGGCCCGTCGGGCAGGCAGGAGCGCTTGAACTGCTGGGAGAAGAACCGGCGGTAGAAGCTTTTCAGCCACTTGAGCAGGGTTTCCCGGTCGTAGCGCCCGTCAAAGGCGCGCTGGGCAAGGCGGAACACTTTACGGGGCGGAAAGCCCCAGCGGATGGCGTAATAGAGGTAGAAGTCGTGGAGCTCATAGGGACCCACCAGGTCCTCGGTTTTCTGGGAGATCTCCCCGTCCTTGGGGGGGAGCAGCTCGGGGGAGACGGGGGTGTCCAGGATGTCCCGGAGCACCTCTCCGGCCCGGCCGCCCAGCCGCTCCGCCTCCCAGGCCACCAGATGGCGCACCAGGGTCTTGGGAATGGAGGCGTTGACGGCGTACATGGACATGTGGTCCCCGTTGTAGGTGGCCCAGCCCAGGGCCAGCTCGCTGAGGTCCCCGGTGCCGATGACCAGGCCCCCCCGCTGGTTGGCCAGGTCCATGAGCACCTGGGTGCGCTCTCTCGCCTGGGCGTTCTCGAAGGTGACGGACTGGTCCTCCATGGACTGGCCGATGTCGGCGAAGTGCTGCTCCACGGCTTTGCCGATGTTGACCTCCCGGAAGTCCGCCCCCAGCTCCAGGGCAAGGAGTTCCGCATTCGAGCGGGTGCGCTTTGTAGTGCCGAAGCAGGGCATGGTGACAGCTAAAATCCCTTTACGGTCCCGGCCCAGCAGGTCAAACGCCTTGGCGGTGATGAGGATAGCCAGGGTGGAGTCCAGCCCGCCGGAGAGGCCCACCACGGCGCAGGAGGCATTGGTGTGCTCCAAGCGTTTTTTGAGACCCAGGGCGGCGATGGTCAGAATCTCCTCGCACCGCTCGGCCCGGTGCTCCGCGTCCGCCGGGATGAATGGGGTGGGGGAGACGGGGCGGGTGAGGGTCGTTGTGGATGGATTCATCTCAAACCTGAAGCAGTGAAATTCACTGGCAGGGCTTGTATCGCCCGCAGGGAAGGTGTTCACCCGCTGACGCTCATAGGCCAGCCGATCCACATCAATCTCCGAAACCGTTAGCCCGGTTGCAAACCGTTTTTCCGCCAGTATGGTTCCGTTTTCCGCAATCATGTTGTGGCCGGAGAATACCAGGTCAGTGGAGGACTCCCCCTCCCCGGCGTCCGCGTAGACATAACCGCACATCAGCCGCGCCGACTGTCCGGTGACAAGCTGGCGGCGGTAGTCCGCCTTGCCGGCCACCTCGTCGCTGGCGGACAGGTTCAAAATAATGGTGGCCCCCGCCTGGATCAGCGTGCTGGACGGCGGCTCAACCGCCCACAAATCCTCACAGATTTCCACGCCAATAACGAGGTTTGGAACGTCCTCACAGCGGAACACCTGCTTCGTGTGGAACGAGACATCATTGCCGCACAGGACAAGCCCTTTGGCCTGGAATAGTTTTGTCCCCAATTCCCCGGTGGTGAACCAGCGGGATTCGTAAAACTCCCCATAGCTGGGAATATAGGTCTTGGGAACCGCTCCAAAAATCTCTCCGTTTCGTATCACAACAGCACAATTATACAGCTTGTTTTGATACCGTACCGGCATCCCCAGCGCCGTGAGCAGGTCCAGCTCCTTCGTCTCCTCCAGGATGCGCCCCAGGGCCTGCTCCGCCCCGTCCAGCAGGGTGGGCTGCAAAAACAGGTCGCCGCAGGTGTACCCGGTGACGCACAGCTCTGGCAGGGCCAAAACCTTCACACCCTGCGCCGCCGCTTCTTTCATCAAAGCAATGATCTGCCCCGCGTTGTAGTCGCAGTCGGCCACACGAATTTTCGGCGTGCCCGCCGCCACTTTGATAAAGCCGTCTTTCATAAACCGGCCCCCTTAAAAATGATTATTTTTGTATTATGTTCTCAGAACAGCACCTGTTTTCGTCGTCGTGCGTACTCTTTGGTTGATTGCCCGGACCGTAGCGAGCTAAAAGTTCTTTTTCGGTTCCTTTTTCTTACAAGAAAAAGGAACCAGCGGTATTTTACCCCAATCCCATGAAAAAAGCAACGGGGACAGCCCACAAACTCTCGCGGCTTTTTTGCGGAATTTATATCCTGTTCATTGATTTCCGCCGGAAAATGGTGTAAACTAAATCAGTTGAACTAAATTTATACCATGGGAGGCTGCGGCTATGGCGTACACATTCGCACAGTATCAGGAGAGCGCTGATTACATCAAGGAAAAAATCGGGGGATTTGTCCCCAAAGTTGCCATGGTCCTGGGCTCCGGCCTGGGCTTCCTGGGCGACGTGGTGGAAAACCCCATCGCCATCCCCTATGGCGAGATCCCCCACTTCAAGGCGTCCACCGCCCCCGGCCACAAGGGACAGCTGGTGTTCGGCGTGCTGGCGGGCAAAAACGTGGCGGTCATGCAGGGCCGGATGCACCACTACGAGGGCTACGGCTACGACGAGGTGTCCTACGCCGTCCGGGTCCTGCGCCTGCTGGGCTGCGACACCCTCATCGTCACCAACGCCGCCGGCTGCGTGCGCACCGACTGGCAGGCGGGGGATCTGATGCTCATCACCGACCACATCAAGATGTTCTCTGAGTCCCCGCTCCGGGGGGCCAATCTCCCTGAGTTCGGTGTCCGCTTCCCCGACGCCTCCCACCTGTACACCCCCCGGCTCCAGAAGATCGCCCGGGACACCGCCGCGGATATGTTCATCAACCTGCGGGAAGGGGTCTACTTCTACTGCTACGGCCCCCAATACGAGACCCCGGCGGAGATCCGGGCCGTCCGTATCCTGGGAGGCGACGCGGTGGGCATGTCCACCGCCCCCGAGGTCATCGTGGCGGGCCACTGCGGCATGGAGGTGCTGGGCTTCACTCTGCTCTCCAACATGGCGGCGGGCATTTTGGACCAGCCGCTGAGCGAGAAAGAGGTGCTGGACGCCGCCGAGGCCGCCAAGGACAAGTTTTCACGGCTTGTTCTGGGGTGCTTACGGAAAATGTAAAAGGGTCCAGGCCAGCGCCCTGGTATAGGAAAAGCCGGACAAAAACGGCTGGTTTTGGGGTGCCTGCGCAAGCTGTAATTTGAGAAGGAGGGGTTTTATGACCACCCTGTTTACCAACGTCACCGCCCTGCTGATGGACGAGGCATTCACCACCCTGCGCTACGGCTACGTGGCGGTGGAGGGGAGCAATATCTCCTATGTGGGCCCCAACCGCCCCCAGGGGGACTTTGACCAGACCATCGACTGCACCGGCAAGGTGATGATGCCCGGCTTCGTCAACGCCCACACCCACGTGCCCATGACTTTGATGCGGGGGTACGGCGGGGGGCACGACCTGCAAAGCTGGCTCAACGACTACATCTTCCCCGCCGAGGCCAAGTGGGATGACCGCTCCATGGCCGCCGCGGCCCAATTGGGGCTGGCCGAGATGATCGCCTCCGGCGTCACCTGCATCGCCGACATGTATATGCGCACCGGCGTCATCGCCCGGCAGGTGCTGGACGCCGGCGTCTCCGCCAACCTGTGCGTGGGCGGGGTGTATTTCGGAGACCCGGAGGATTTTTCCCCGGATACCTGCGGGGACTGCCACAATATGCGGGCCCTGTATGAGGAGTGGCACGGGGCGGGGGACGGCCAGATCCTGGCCGACGCCTCTATCCACGGGGAGTATACCTCCTCCGCCCCCCTGTGGCGGTGGATGGCGGACTACGCCCAGGCCCATGGCCTGGGGATGCACGTCCATGTGTCCGAGACCGTCCGTGAGCACGAGGAGTGCAAGGGCCGCCACGGGGGCCTCACCCCCATCCAGACGCTGGATCAGTACGGCGTGTGGGACACCCGGGCCATCGCCGCCCACTGCGTGTACACCACCCCCGAGGACTGGGCCATCATGGCGCGCAAGGGCGTGTCCTGTATCCACAACCCCTACTCCAATCTGAAGCTGGGCTCCGGCGTGGCCCCCATCCCCGCCATGCTGAAGGCCGGGGTCAACGTGGCCCTGGGCACCGACGGCGTCAGCTCCCACAACAGCGTGGACCTGTTCGCCGACATGAAGCTGGCCGCCATCCTCCACAACGGCGTGGAACGGGATCCCATGGCCATGACCGCGAGAAAAGCCTTGGAGATGGCCACCGTCAGCGGGGCAAAGGCCCTGGGCCGGAACACCGGGCGCATCGAGGCGGGCCGCACGGCGGACCTCATCCTGGTGGACTTCGACGCCCCCAACCTGATCCCCTGCCACGACGAGGCGGAAAATCTGGTGTTCTCCGCCCACGGCTCCAACGTGCGCATGAATATGGCCCGGGGCCGCGTCATATATCAAAACGGGACGTTCCTGACTTTGGACCTGGAAAAAATCAAGGCCGAGGTGAAGCAGTACGCCCTGCCCCTGCTCTTTAAATGACGAAAGGTCTGAGGTCATGTCTGCATCCACACCAAAAAAGAATTCCTTCTTCGGCGGCGCGGCCATCCTGACGGCCAGCGTCATCGTGGTGAAGCTCATCGGCGCGCTGTACAAGGTGCCCCTGGGCAACATCCTCACCGACGCGGCCTTTGCCGACTTCAACACCGCCTACGACATCTACTCCCTGCTCATCATCATCTCCACCGGCGGCCTGCCGGTGGCCCTGTCCAAGATGGTGTCGGAGGCCAACGCCCTGAACCGGGGCAACCAGGTGAAAAAGGTGTTCTCCCTGGCTCTGGCCGCCTTCTGCCTGCTGGGCACCGCCAGCTTCTGTATCATGGCCTTCCTCCCCCAGCAGCTGGCCGACCTGATGCAGGACAGCCACGCCGCCTACAGCATCCTGGCCCTTGCCCCGGCGGTGTTCTTCATCTGCCCCATGTCCGCCATGCGGGGCTATTTCCAGGGCCATGCCCAGATGACGCCCACCGCCGTGTCCCAGGTCATCGAGGCCCTGTGCAAGCTGGTCATCGGCCTGGCCCTGGCCTCCGCCTTCAAGAAGTCCTTCGAGGACGAGGCCATGGCCGCCGCCGGGGCCATCTTGGGGGTGTCGGTGGGCTGCCTGCTGGGGGCGGTGTATATGTACTTCTGCTACCGCAGGCACTCCCGGGCCCAGCCTAAGAGCCACGACCAGCCGGAGGATTCCAAGACCATCCTCACCACCCTGGCGGCCCTGGCCATCCCCATCACCCTCAGCTCCTCCGTCATCGCCCTGACCAACATCCTGGACAACGCCATCCTCATGGGGCGGCTTCAGGACGCGCTGAAGCTGTCCCTGGACGACGCCCGGACGCTGAAGGGCGTGTACAATAAGGCGCTGACTCTGTACAACCTGCCCGCCTCCTTCATGGTGCCCCTCACCGCCAGCGTCATCCCCCATGTGTCCGCGGCGCTGAAGGTGAAGCGCCGCCGCCAGGCCGCCCAGATCAGCGAGACCGCCCTGCGCACCACCGCCCTGCTGGCCATACCCGCCGGGGTGGGGCTGTTCGTGCTGGGGGAGCCCATCATGCGCCTGCTCTACCCCACCACCGACGTGGCCCTGGGCGGCTGGATGCTGTCCGTGCTGGGGGTGGCCTCCATCTCGGTGTGCTTCATGCTGGTGAGCAACTCCATCCTCCAGGCCCACCGGATGGTGGCCCTGCCCATGGCCACCACCGTCATCGGCTGCGCCATGAAGCTGACGGTGGGCTATGTGCTCATTGGCAACCCGGACATCGGCATCCGGGGCGGACCCGTCAGCACCGTGGTGTGCTTCTGGCTCATCGCCCTTCTAGATTTGTTCATCATCAAGCGCACCCTGCCCCGGTCGTTGAGCCTGGGCCGGGTATTCCTCAAGCCCGTGGGGGCCGCCGCGGCCATGGGGGCCGCCGCCTGGGCCGTCAACGGACTGCTGACCAAGGCGTTCCTGGCGCTGAAGATCTTTGTGGCGGAAACACAGGAGCTCCTGCCGGACGGCACCACCGTAGCAGGGCTCAGCCGCACAGGCACCGCCTTGGCGGTATTCGGAGCCATCGGCGTGGGCGTGATCGTCTATTTCGCCCTGATCCTGGTCACAAAAGCCATCTCCAGGGAGGACCTGGCCCTGATCCCCAAGGGGGATAAGATCGCCCGGATTTTACGGGTTGAGTGAATTTTTTAACAATAAAAATTTTAACAAAAGTCGATTGAATCGTAAAAAGCTCTTGCAATTCAGGTGATACTATGATAAATTGGGCAATGAAAAAATCCTATGACTGTCAGGACCTGATGGAGCTGGTGCGTATCCTGCGCCACCCGGGGGGCTGCCCCTGGGACCGGGAGCAGACCCACCAGTCCATCCGCCGCAACTTTCTCGAGGAAGTGTACGAGGTGGCGGAGGCCATCGACAACGATGACGTGGACGGCCTGAAGGAGGAGCTGGGGGACGTGCTCCTCCAGGTGTTCTTCCACGCCTCCATCGAGGAGGACGCGGGCCGGTTCAATTTGGACGACGTGGCGGACGGAGTGTGCAAAAAGCTGATCTACCGGCACCCTCATGTGTTTGGAGAAGTAAACGTTCGCTCAACGCAGGAGGTCCTCTCCAACTGGGAGGAGCTGAAGAAAAAAGAGAAGCACCAGGCCACTCAGGCCGACGCGGTGGACGCCGTGGCCCGCACCCTGCCCGCCCTGTGGCGGGCGGAGAAGATGAAGAAGAAGGCGGCGAAGGCTGGCTTTGACTGGCGGGACGTGGGCGGCGCGCTGGACAAGCTGTCCGAGGAGCTCTCCGAGCTGAAGGACGCCGCCTTAAACGGGAAGGGCGACCCGGCAGAGGAGCTGGGCGACCTGCTCTTCGCCGCGGTCTGCGTGGGCCGCTTCCTGGACGCGGACCCGGAGCAAGCCCTCCACGCCGCCTGTGACAAGTTTTCCGCCCGCTTCCGTAGATTGGAGGCATTGGCGGCGGAGCGGGGGCTCAAGCTGGACGAGCTGTCCGACCAGGAGCAGATCGCCCTGTGGAGGGAAGTCCATTAGGACAACACTTACAGCGCCACGCCGCGCTTTAAGTATATACGCGGCGATGCCGCAAGGGGAGGACCCGGCCTTTGTGCCCCGCCTGACCACACAAATTTTAGGAGGAAGAGAAATAATGAACAAAACCGAACTGATCGCCGCTGTGGCGGAAAAGACCGGCCTGTCCAAGAAGGACAGCGACGCCGCCGTGGCCGCCGTGGTGGACGCCATCACCGAGTCCCTGGTGAACGGCGAGAAGGTGCAGCTGGTGGGCTTTGGCTCCTTCGAGGTGAAGAGCCGCTCCGCCCGCATGGGCCGCAACCCCCACACCAAGGAGCAGATCGAGATCCCCGCCTCCAAGGTGCCCGTGTTCAAGGCGGGCAAGGCCCTGAAGGACACGGTGGCCGGCTGACTGATAAAAATGATTCCCACTCCTCCGGGAGTGGGAATCTGCGCTGTGGAGGATTGTCATGAGATTGGACAAATGGCTGAAGGTGTCCCGGCTCATCAAGCGCCGGACGGTGGCCAACGAGGCCTGCGACGCGGGGCGGGTGTCCGCCAACGGCAGGCCGGTGAAGGCGTCCTACGATGTGGGATGCGGCGATGTGCTGGAGCTGAAATTCGGGGAAAAGCTCATCCGGGTGGAGGTGCTCTCCACCGCCGACATCGTGGGCAAGGAGGGCGCCGAGGCCATGTACCGGCAGCTTTGACACGCACAGAGAAGGGGGTGGGCCAGAAAGAAAAGGCCCGCCCCCTTTTTGCGCACTGGTCCTCAGCGCAGCAGCAGGCCCCACAGGGGGATGGCCGCCATGCTCAGGGCGGTGGACACCGCCACGGCGCTGGCGGCGTACTCGGGGGCGGCGTCATATTTGGCGGCCAGCACGGCGGAGGTGCCCGCCACGGGCATGGCTGCCAGCAGCACCGCCACCCCGGTGGTCAGGGCGTCCACGGGGAAGAGGCGGCAGCCCAGAAAGACCAGCAGGGGGATGAGCGCCAGCCGCACGGCGGTGAGGTACAGCACATCCCGGTCCAAGAAGTCCCGGAGCCGGATGCGAGAGGCCACCATGCCGATGAGGAACATGGACATGCCCGTATTGCACTGGCCCAGGGCGCGGATGGTCTTGTCCAGGAAAAGGGGCGGGCTGGCCTGGGCGGCCATCAGCGCCAGCCCCGCGATGCTGGCCAGGATGCAGGGGTTGGTGAACAGCTTCAGCGCCACGTTTTTCTTCTCCCGGTGGAAGAAGCCCACCCCCGCCGACCACATGAAAACGCGCTGGGGGATGAGGTAGACCGAGGCCAGCATGACGCCCTGGGAGCCCCAGATCCCCTCCGCCACCGGCATCCCTAGAAAGCCCGCGTTGGAGCACAAAGTGCCGTATTTCATCACCGGCCATTTCTCCCGGGGGCGCGGGCGGTACAGCGCCGCCCCCAGAGCCAGGCAGGCCAGCTGGTTGGCCATGGACACCGCCAGCACGGAGAAGGTGCTGCGCAGCAGCTGGGCGTTCATCTCGATCTGGAAGGACGCGACGATGTTGCAGGGGAGGATCAGGTCCAGGATCACGTCGGTCAGGCCCTTTTCAAAGGCGTCCCCCACCACCCGCTTCCGGAAGTAAAACCCCGCCGCCAGCAGCAAAAACAGCTCAAGCTGGAGGTTGAGCAGATCGGCGATGTTAATCATGGGCGCTCAAATGCGGGCCACGCCGGTGTCCCGGGCGGACTGAGCCACCGCCGCGGCCACGGCGGGCCCCACCCGGGGATCGAAGGGCTTGGGCAGGATGAACCGGGGGGACAGCTCCTCCGGGCTCACCAGCCCGGCCAGGGCGTGGGCGGCGGCCAGCTTCATTTCCTCGTTGATCTCCCGGGCGCGCACGTCGAAGGCCCCCCGGAACACCCCGGGGAAGGCCAGCACATTGTTGATCTGGTTGGGAAAGTCGCTGCGGCCGGTGCCCACCACCGCGGCCCCCGCCGCCAGGGCGGTGTCCGGCATGATCTCGGGGACGGGGTTGGCCATGGGGAACAGGATGGGATCGGGGGCCATGGACCCCACCATGTCCGCCGTCACCAGATTGGGGGCGGACACCCCCACGAACAGATCGGCCCCCACCAGCGCCTCCTTGAGGCCGCCCCGAACGGTGGGCCGGGTCAGCTGGGCCAGCTCGTCCAGCCAGGGGTCGTCCGCCAGGTCGGGCCGACCGGGGTGGACCACGCCGTGGATGTCGCACAGCACCCCGTGGCGCAGGCCCATAGCCCACAGCAGCTTGAAAATGGCGGTGCCCGCCGCCCCGGCCCCGGAGAATACGGCACGGATGTCCCCGATGTGCCTGCCCGTGGCCTTCAGGGCGTTGAGCAGGGCGGCGGCCACCACGATGGCGGTGCCGTGCTGGTCGTCGTGGAAGATGGGGATGTCACAGCGCTCCTTCAGCTTTTTCTCGATCTCAAAGCACCGGGGGGCGGCGATGTCCTCCAGATTCACCCCGCCGAAGGAGCCGGACAGCAGGGCCACGGTGTTGACAAACTCATCCACATCCTTGGTCTTGACGCACAGGGGGAAGGCGTCCACCCCGCCGAACGCCTTGAACAGCACGCATTTGCCCTCCATGACGGGCATACCGGCCTCGGGGCCGATGTCCCCCAGCCCCAGCACGGCGGAGCCGTCGGTGATGACGGCGCACAGGTTGTGCCGCCGGGTGAGGACCCAGCTCTGCTCCGGGTCCCGTTGAATCTCCAGGCAGGGCTGGGCCACGCCTGGGGTGTAGGCCAGGGACAGGTCCGCGGCGGTGGCCGCCGGCGCCCGGGCTGTGATTTCAATTTTGCCCGCCCATTCCCGGTGGAGGCGGAGACTTTCCTTTGCGTAATCCATGACAATCCTTCCTTTTCGGCCCCTTTCGGCCCGTCGAGTTCTCCCGTCAAAAATACTATAAAAATGGCCCGCTGTCAAACCCGGAGATGGAGGAAAAGGGAGACGGAGAAAGACAGATGGAAAAGTTTTGATATCTCGAACAAAATATGAACAGAAAAAGACGGAAAAGCCAAAGCTATCGAACGAAATGTGAATAAAATGTAAATTTTTTGGCGACGTGAAACAGACGGGAAACAATGAGAGGCAAAATGTACTCGATTATTCGAATACCGGATAAATTAGCGTGTTTTTTGACTGATTTGTGGAATTTCACAGGGTTCGATTTGAAAAAAACTACTTGCTTTTTCCGGAACTTGTGGTACAATTATAGGCAAGACCAGGAAGAGAATCCAGTTGCGACGGTCAAAAACAGCTAGTACATGTGTTTTCACTGAGAAATTCTGAGGTTTGGCGAGAGACGGACGTTGGAAAAGGTCAAACGAAAGTTCGATACATTGCCGCGGGGCGGGAGACCCGGTCCGGGCGCCGTCCGGTCTCCTGTGGAGCCGCCCCGTGTAAAGCTTTGGGACGGAAAGCAGGTCGGAGCGGCCGGCCGGCGCATAAGCTGGTTTTGGGGCGTGCTGTCCGCCCCGGCCGGCCGGAGGCGGAGGAGGTCCCGCGCATGACCAACAAAGAGCTACAGAAACTGGGCCGCAGGGAGCTCCTGCAGCTGCTGCTGGAGCAGGCCAAGGAGGCGGAGCGGCTGGGCAAGATGCTCAAGGAGAACGACCAGCAGCTCAAGCAGCTGGAGGAGAGCTATGAGCGGCTGCGGGACCGCCTGGACAAGAAAGACGCGCAGATCCACGAGCTGAAGGACGCCCTTGAGGCGGAGCGGGGCAAGCGGGAGGCGGAGCTGGCCCAGGCGCTTCGCTCCGGCGGCCCGGCCCGGCAGGCCGGGCAGTATCCCCCCATGGGGCAGGGGTTTGCCCCCCAGCCCGGCGGGGCGGCGCCCGCGGCGGAGGCCGCCGGCATCCAGCCCGGCTTTCCCGGCCCGGAGCCCTATCCCTATCAGCCGCCGGCGCCCCCCTATTCCACGCAGGAGGTGTCCGCCCCGGACCCCTTCCCCTATCAGGTCCCGCCCCAGCCGGGGGCGGCCGCCTGCCAGACCCCGGCGGACCCCTTTCCCTACCAGCCGCCCTATCTGGGCGCGCCCGCGCCGGATCCCTATCCCTCCGGCATGGAGGCCCAGTATCAATACCCGCCCCCCCGGCCCGAGCGCAAGCGGCAGGGCGGGCAGCACGGCAGGATGCCCTTTCGGCTGAAGCGTGACCAGGAAAACGGAAAGACGACCCTGTTCTTCGGCTGGCAGCATGACTAGGAATGGTGGACCCGATGAAAAAGGAGAAGGAACAGAAGGTAAAAAAGGGAAAACGGGGCAAGGAAGCCCCCGACAAGCCGCTGGACCTGCCCACCGTGGAGCAGCTGGAGGCGGAGCTGGGGCGGGAGAAATACCGCTGGCGGTTCCGCCGGGTGATGCGCAACACCATCTATGCCCTGGTGACGGTGGCCGCCGCCGCGGTGCTGGTGGCCACGCTGTGGATGCCGGTGCTCCAAATCAGCGGCAACTCCATGACCCCCACCCTGACGGGCGGGGAGGTGGTGGTGTCCATCAAGGGCAGCGGCTTTAAGCCCGGGGACATCGTGGCCTTTTATTACGACAACAAAATCCTGGTCAAGCGGGTTATCGCGGGCCCGGGAGACTGGGTGGACATCAAGGAGGACGGCACCGTGTTCGTCAACGAACAGGAGCTGTATGAGCCTTACCTGATGGAAAAGGCGCTGGGGGACTGTGACATTACCCTGCCCTACCAGGTGCCGGAATCCAAAATCTTCGTCATGGGGGACCACCGCAGCGTTTCGGTGGACTCCCGAAACACCGCCCTGGGCTGTGTGTCCTACGACCAGATTGTGGGCAGGCTGGTCCTCCGCGTCTGGCCTTTTAACGCGCTGAGCCTGATTTGACGCGCGGCGGGCGGAATGCTTAATAGAAAGGAGGGGATGGGAGCCATGGAAAAGAACCTGATTACGCAGGCCGAGCGGTTTTTGCTCACCCGGCACAAGGACAAGCGCAGAACCTGGCTTTTGCGGGTCTTGGCGGTGGCGGTAGCCTTTGCCACCATCTATGTCCTGATTTTCCCGGCGATCACCATGTCTAATGAGGTGGAGTGCGGCATGGTAGAGCATGTGCACACCGAGGCCTGTTGGCAGGAGCAGCTGACGCCGCCCCAGCCCCAGCTGACCTGTCCCTTCCAGGGGACTGGCGCCATGGTGCTCCATACCCACGACAGCTTTTGCTACAACCAGCAGGGCGAGCTGATCTGCACACTGGAGGAGCGCGCGGCCCACACCCACGGCGCCGAGTGCTATCGGGAGCACCGGGAGCTGATTTGCACACAGGTGCCCGATCCGGGCCACACCCACACCGCCGCCTGCTATGCCCAGGACCGGGGGGGAGAGTTGATCTGCGGCCTGGAGGAGAGCGGTCAGGGCCATACCCACACCCAGGAGTGCTATCCCCTGGAGCGGATGGATGAGCCCCAGTGCGGCCTGGAGGAGTCTGAGGACGTGGTGGACGAGGCCACCGGCGAGGTGACCGCTTCCGGCCACCACCACACCGCCCAGTGCTGGGAGAAGCGGGTGGATTGCAAGCTGGTGTGCGGTCTAGAGGAGAGCGAGGACGTGGTGGACGAGGCCACCGGTGAGGTGCTGGTTCCCGGCCACCACCACAGCGCGGAATGCTGGCTGACCGGCGATGAGCTGTGCTACCAGTACGGCTGCGGCCAGCACGAGAGCCAGGGCCACACCCACAGCGATTCCTGCTACGCCTGGACGCCCCGGCTGATCTGCCAGGAGGAGGAGCGGCCCGCGGGCCACGTCCACACCGACGAGTGCTATGAGATCACCCAGCTGTTTGTGTGCCTGGAGCCGGAGATCGTCCCCCATACCCACGAGGCCGGCTGCTACGACGAGAACGGCGTCCTGGTGTGCCAGCTCCCCGAGGTGGTGGCCCACCAGCACACCGCCGAGTGCTTCACCACCCCCGAGGGAAATGCGGAGCCAGTGCGCACCCTGATCTGTGGAATGGAGGAGCACCAGCACACGGAACAGTGCTATGTGCGGGTGGAAAAAGACGAGGGCCCGACCTTCTACTGCGGCCTGGAGGAGCACGTGCACACTATGCCGGACTGCTTCTTTGAGACAGGCACCCTTCGGTGCACCCTCACTGAGCACGTTCATGACCTGACCTGCCTGGAGCCGCCGGTGGAGGCGTCCGATGACCCGGAGCAGACTCAGGACCCCGCCGAGTCGGAGGAGCCGGAACCGTCGGAGTCTCAGGAGCCGGAACAGACCGTGGTGGAGGGCGTAGAGCTGGTGGACGCCCAGTTCTCCGACGTTTATTCCACTGCCGAGTTCACCATGAGCTTTTATGTGAACGGCTTCGCCCAGGTGGCTGAGGAGCACGACCAGGATCAGAGCCAGGACCAGGAGCCCCTACGACTTCCCGATCCCATGCCCACCCACAGCGGCGAGGAGTTCATAGAGCTGGTGGAAAACATGGTGCCTCTGGCGGCCATGCCCCGGATGACGGCCTACGCCGCGCCGATGTCCAGCGGAATGGAGGGCGTTGACCCGCCCGCAATGGTTCAGACCGACAGCGTGACCACGCCAGGTTCGGATATCGAGCCTGAGGGGACTGCTGTTGATAACAGCGGTCAGGTAATCCTGAACGACCCGCTCTTGCCGGAGGATCACACCGAGGGCGGACAACAGGCGTCTGAAAGCCTTCCCGCCTCTGTGGAGCCCGCTACGGAGAGCGGACTTCCCAGCGCGGAGCCCACCCCGGAGGCCGACGACTCCTCCGCGCAGCCCGAGCGGGTGCTGCTGGACCCCAGCCAGGTGCGCTTTGTAGTGGAGCCGCTGGAGGACGGCGGAGATGAGTGGGAAGCCGCCCTGGCCGCCACGGCGGAGCTGGGCGAGGAGGAGCAGGCCATGGTGCTCCAGATGTTTACCGTGGCCGCCTATGCCGGAGATGGCCGCAAGCTGGATATGGCCGGCTGGGACGTGGAGGCCGAGGTGGTGTTCAGCGACGAGCTGCTGGACTACGCCGAGAGCGCGGGCGAGGAGCAGCTGAGCACCATCGAGACAGACGGGGAGAGCGGGGAGGAGTCCGCCGAGGATGTGGGCACGGTGATCTCCGTGCTGGACCTGGAGACCAGCGAGGAAATGGCCTACGCTTCCGTCAGCTCGGTGCGGGCCAGCGCCAGGAGCCTTCGCTTCGCCGTAAAGGCGTCCAAGGCGGGCGACAGCAAGGTGGGCCTGATGCTCATCAAGAACGTGTACCCCCACTTCGACGTGCAGTATTACGCTGAGCTTGACATACCCTCCTTCGAGTCCGCTGACGGCGTGAGTTCCCTGCCCTTTATCGACACCACGGGTGGGGAACTCCCTCAAAACGGACCAGGGACTCCCAACCTCAAAAACCTGCAGCTGGACAAGGATGGGAACGTGGTGTTCAAGGAGAACCAGCTGACGCCAATCTACCGCAAGGGCACGTATACGTTCAACCCCAACAATGAGGACCTGAGCGCCGAGGGCATGTTCTCCATGATGACGATGGAAGGGACACAGCGGAATTACAGGTTGAAGGAACTGTGGGTGCTGAAGGAGGAGATGAACCCCACCAGCACGGACAAAAATGACTGGATGGTGTACGAGGGGACGGAGGAGCACCTGAAAAAGACCCTGCAGTTCACCAACAACCCGGCCGCCGCCGGCGGGAATGTGATCCTTATCCGGGAGACGAGTGAGGAGAAAACGACGATCCGCCTGGTGTACGAGCCGCAGAAGGACACAAAGGTCAACGACGCCACCTTCTTCGACTATGACATCACCGAGAATGGGAGTGCGTCGAGCAAGACCAAGAAGGGAATCAACAGTCCCAGCAATTACCCGGACGAGGGAGCGGATAGTAGCAAGGCGCACTTCGCTTTCGGCAACGCGGCTGCCAATAGCGGTTGGGATTGGGTCGATTACAATGCCAATCCGAAAATTTACTATGGTGAGGATTGGGGCGGGAACGCCCTGAACATGGCCAACAATAGCAGCCGCCGAAAAAACGCAAACGGCGAGAAGTGGCTGGGCGGTTACGGCGACTGTACCTACGGCCTGGTGACCGGGGTGAACGCGGATACCGGTACGCCCATATTCGCCGAGGGCGTGAGCGCCCCCGACCTGTTCAGCCTCAACACGGTGGGGGTCACGGGCAAGACGGTCTACAACGGCTCTAGCCTGACCTTCGATGTGAAGGGCGACACCCACACCCTCACGCTGGCCCAGGTGAAGGAGTCCAAGGAGGGGGCGGTGCTGAGCTCCAAAGGCGACCTGGACCGCTTCAAGCACCCGCAAGAGAAATATCCAAACATGTGGACCAATAACTTCTGGCCCATGGATAGCGTGGAACACGCCAACCAAGACCCCCTGTTCGGAAATAGTAAGCCCGGCGGACTTCCCGCGAGCGACGACGGCAAGGACCACAACTCCTACTTCGGCATGACCTTCACCCTGGAGGTCCCCCTGGACAAGGACTACGTGGGCCCGCTGGAGTACTACTTCTACGGCGACGACGACATGTGGGTGGTTCTGGACGGCAAGACCGTGGTGTGCGACATCGGCGGTGTCCACTCCTCTGTGGGCCAGTACGTGAACCTGTGGGACTACCTGGGCGTTGCGGATGAGGACGGCGTCAAGCACGGCGACGGCCAGAAGCACACCCTGCAGTTCTTCTACACCGAGCGCGGCGCCTCCGGTTCCACCTGCTGGATGCAGTACACCCTGCCCAACGCCAAGAGCGTGTATAACGAGGCGTCCCCCCCGGGCGACAACCCCAACCCCCTGGCTATCAAAAAGCTCGTGTCGGGTAACGCCGCCGGCGGCAAGGACACCACCGATTTTACCTTTGAGCTCACTCTGGAGGGGACCAGCCAGCGCTACGAAATCCGGGTGACCGACAAGAACGAGGCGCGGGTGGGTATGAAGCTGGAAGGCGACGTCTATGTGAGGGACACCGAATGGGACCCGACGGCGGAAGACGCAAGCTATCTGGAGATGTGGGTCGCCGGGGAGAAGCCGGTGAAGTTCCAGCTGCGGGACGGCTGGAAGGCGACGGTGATCGACCTGCCCTACGGCGTGAAGTATAAGGTGCAGGAGATTCCCCCCAAGGGCGAGGACTGCACCACCTCATGGGACCTGGGTGGCAGGACCGTCACCGGGACCACCACGGGAGAGTTCCAGGTCCTGGGCACGGGCGGGATCACCGCGACCTGCACCAACGTGTACAGCTACGAGCTGCCCGAGACCGGCGGGGCCGGTTCCTGGTATACTATGGCATGTGTGCCGCTGCTGGCGGCGGGCTGCCTTTGGTATAAAAAGAAATCCCAGGGAGAGGGGGCGGCGGATGACGTATGACCCCCGTTTCCCCCGTAGGCAAAAGGAAATTCAGGAAAGATTGAAAGGAGAAAAGAAATGAAGCATTTGAAGAAACTGGCGAGCGTTTTGCTTGCCCTGGTCATGGCGGCGGCGCTGATGGCGCCGGCGTTCGCGGCCACGACCGTCACCGTGAGAGTGCCCGAGAAGAGCGAAAATCACACCTATGATGTGTACCAGATTTTTACGGGCGAGCCGGAGGGCGACAGGGCCTTCAACAACCTTAAGTGGGGCACCGGCATTGCCGCGGATAAGCGGGACGCCATGGTGGATGCCCTGAAGGCAGCCTTCACCAACGATGCGAGAATGGTGTCTCTTGAGAAGAAGAATGCGGAAGGGGAGAAGGATGACGCGAATGGGCACTATGTCGCTGGTGATGTGGCGATGGCCATTAACTCGGCGACCAACGGCGCGGACAACTCCCCTGCGGCACAGCAGGTTCGGGACACCATCAAAGCTTATTTGAACGCCACCTCTGATAAGACGGTGGAGGGCGACGCGGCCGGCACTAAGGGCGTTCCGCTTGAAAAGGGCTGGTATATGATCCTGGACACGGACAAGAACAACCCCAGCCTGGATGCCGCCTACAACCTCCTCCGCGTGAATGACGATGTTCAGATGCAAATCAAGGAGGACAAGGTCCCCAAGTTCAAGAAGGAAGTGCAGGAGTACAAGGTTACCGGTAATGGCGATTGGGGCAATATGGCCACCTATCCCGCTCCTGAGAACGGCGTTGAGGGCGGCACATCCCAGCCCGTCAAGTTCAAGCTGACCGGCGGTCTGCCCAACGACTTTAACGCGACTGCGGCACCGGAAGGCCGCCAGCCCTATAAGCTGATTTTCCATGATACCCTTGAGGCTGATAAATTTGAGACGTTTGCTCTTGATAAGGCGGAATTGAAAGTTACAGTTGCCGGGAAAGAGTTGAGCCTCACGAACGGCGACTATCGCGTGGACACTAATACTGAGGACGGGTGCAGCTTTGAGGTCTATATCACGGACGTGTACCAGCTGATGGAGAAGTATCCCGCCGACCTTATTGCTGAGAAGATTAAAGCAGAGGGCGCTTTTGTCGTTGAGTACACCGCCTTCCTGACCAGCAACGCGGACTTAGGCGGTGACGGCAACATGAATACCGCCAAGATGAGCTATGGCCTGAAGGGTGAGACTAACGAGGTACAGGTTCCTGTGTTTACCTTCAAGTTTGATCTCACTAAGTTGGACGGAACCAGCAACGAGAGGAAAACATTGACGGGCGCGGCCTTTACACTGTACACCATCGGTACGGATGGCACATTCAGCAAGGAGGTCAAGGCGTATCCGAAGCGCCCCACTGATGCGGCTCCGAACCCGGATTACAAGGAGACTTCTGAGTTCACCTTCAGCGGTCTGCCTGAGGGCCGCTATAAGCTGGTGGAGACTGAGGCCCCTGAAGGTGGGTTTAACCCGGTGGCCGATATCTACTTTGAGATTGAGGCTGAGTACAATACGTCTGTTCCCGGCGCTCCTGCCACTGTGACCAAGGTAAACGCTTATCAGACCGACGCGGACGGAAATCGACTGGAGGGTGACAGCATTACTGCCACCTTTGAGGGTCTCACGACAGGATTTAAGACCGAAATTAAGAACTACAAAGGTGCAATCCTCCCCGAGACCGGCGGCATCGGCACCACCATCTTCTACATTGTGGGCGGTGTGCTGGTTGTGGGCGCCGTGGTCCTGCTGATCACCAAGCGCCGCGCCGGCGCCGACGAGGAGTAATCCAGGCACACAAAAATATAGTGATGATGTAGCATCCCGTGCCTTCGCCGCGCCGCGGGAGGACCGCGGCGCGGCGGAGGAGATGAGAACCAATGAAGAAAAAATTGACCAACATCCTGTTGGTCGTCATCCTGCTGGTGGGGGCGGCCATCCTGCTCTACCCCAGCGCCTCGGACTACTGGAACTCCTTCCACCAGTCCCGGGCCATCGCCAGCTACAGCGAAAGCGTCAACAACCTGAACGAGGCGGAGTACGAGCGAATCTGGCAGTCGGCGGTGAAACACAACCGCTGGATAGCCGGGAAAAGCGTGCCCTTTTCCCTCAACGAGGAAGAGTGGGCGGAGTATGAGTCCCAGCTCAACCTCACAGGAAACGGCATCATGGGGTATATTGATATCCCTAAAATTGAAGTGACGCTGCCCATCTACCACGGGGTGTCCGACGCGGTGCTCCAGGTGGCGGTGGGCCACATTGAAAGCAGCTCCCTCCCTGTGGGCGGGGAGTCCAGCCACTGCATTTTATCAGGCCATCGGGGCCTGCCCAGCGCCAAGCTGTTCACCAATCTGGACCAGCTGGCCGAGGGCGACTATTTTCAGCTTAAAATTTTGAACGAGGTGCTGACCTACGAGGTGGACCAGATCCGCATCGTACTGCCCAGCGAGGTCAACGAGCTGGGCATCGCCCAGGGCCAGGACTACTGCACTCTGGTGACCTGCACGCCCTACGGCATCAACAGCCACCGGATGCTGGTGCGGGGCAGGCGCGTCGCCAACCCCAGGGAGGCGGCCAATATCACCTCCGACGCCATCCGGGTGGACCCGGTGCTGGTGGCTCCGGCCATGGCCGCGCCCATGCTGATTGTACTGGCGGCATGGCTGATTATCAACCCGGGCGGAAAAAAGAAAAAGAAGAAAGACAAGATTAAAAATCAGTTAAAACCAAAAAATGACGACGAAAACATCACCTGACCCAGAGGGGCAGGTTTTGAAAGGCAGGCGTTTTCCATGAACTTGAAAAGCTGGCTGCGGCGGGCGGCCGCCGGAGCGCTGTGCCTGATACTATGCGCCGTCGGGCTGGGACAGACGGCCCTCGCGCTGGAGGCGCCCAGCACGATCAAGGATTTTAAGCCAGACGCGCCGTGTAAAATGACGCTGAACTACCTCCACAAGGATGTGGAGGTGAAGGTGTACAAGATTGCCACGGTGGATGGGAACTTGAAATATTCCTTAACAGGGGATTTCAAAACGTATTTAAAGGTCATCAACGACAACAATATCAACGCGCCCAAGGAGACGGGGGAGTGGGTGGCCCTGGCCCGCACCCTGCGAAATGAGATTCAGGATGAGGAGAATCTCGCCAGGCAGGAGAACCGGACGTGCAGGTATAAGCCGGTCTGGGAGGGCAAGACGGTTCAGGACCCTAAGAACAAGGACAATTTCATGGTTACCGTCGAAAAAGACAAGGACGGCAGGCCGCTGACGCCGGGGCTCTATTTAGTGGTGACGGAGCGCTATGCGCGTGAGGAGAACAACGGCAAGGGCCTCATTGTGGAGACTGTATATGACGTGGGCCCCTATCTGGTGACGCTGCCCACCTGGGAGGGAAAGGACCTTCAGAACGGGGAATGGGTCTACGAGATTACGGGAGACGCAGGCAAGAAGGCCAAGTATGTGGAGCACGACACGAACTCCAAGCTGATGGCGGTCAAAATCTGGCGGGACAGCAATGGAAACAGGCTGGACAGCAAATATGTGGACTCCAACGTTGAGATCAGGCTGGTTTTAAAAAATAAGACGACCGGGGAGATCTCCGAGGAAAAGATTCTCAGCAAAAAAAACGGCTGGTACTGTGTCTGGGAGAATCTGGACAACAAGTATGAGTGGACTGTGGAGGAAAGGACCAGTTTGGGGGACTATTGGTCCGATGTGATAAGGTCAGACGCCAACGAGTACTCAATTGAGGTGGTCAACACCAAGCGGACGCCCTATAAGCCAAACCCGGACCCCAGTTATCCAGTAAATCCTAGTAATCCAGTGAATCCCAGTTATCCGGTAAATCCCAGCCATCCGGTGAATCCCAGCCCATCCCCCAGGCCCAGCGACTTTGAGGTGGAGGACCCCACCCCGCCCTTGGGGGACATGACGCCGCCTCCCGGCTCCAGCAGCCCGCCCCGGGGGACCAATCCCCCCAGAGGGACCAACCCGCCGGAGGAAATTGAGCTGGACGACCCCGACGTGCCGCTGGGCGACCTGCCCCAGACGGGGCAGCTGTGGTGGCCGGTGCCTATTCTGGCAATCGCCGGGCTGATGCTGATGATTGTGGGCATCATCCGCCGCCGGACCGGAGGGTATGAGGATGAATAGGCGGGGACTGGTATGCATCGCGGCGGGGCTGCTGCTGCTCTTGACATCGCTGGGATTGACGGGCTATAATATCGTTGACGAGCGCCGGGCGGGGGAGAGCGCGGCCCTGGCCTATGACCTGCTGCGGGGCCAGGCCCTGGACCCGGGAGAGCTGGAGCTGCCCGAGGGGCTGATTCCCGCCTATCAGGTGAGCCCCGAGGTGCTGATGCGCGAGGTGGAGATCGACGGCCACGCCTACATCGGCTATATCAGCCTACCCACGTTGGAGCTGGAACTGCCGGTGATGAGCGAGTGGAGCTATCCCAAAATGAAAATTGCCCCCTGCCGGTACTGGGGGTCGGTGTACCTGGACAATATGGTCATCGCCGCCCACAACTATGTGAACCATTTCGGCAGGCTGAGCAGCCTGTCGGTGGGGGACCCGGTGAGATTCACCGACGTGGACGGCAATGTATTTGAGTACACGGTGTCTGAGCTGCTTGAGCTCAAGCCCAACCAGACCCTGGAGATGGTAAAGGGGCTGGACTGGGACCTGACCCTGTTCACCTGCAACACCAGCGGCCGCCAGCGTCTGACGGCGCGCTGCGTCCGGGTGGAGGAGGGGCCGGCGTGAGGGCCGGACCACTCTAAAAAGGGATAGTAAGAACAAAATTTGTCTGCCTGTGAAGAAAAAGGGAGGCTATTATGAAAAAGAAGCTTGTGATTGCGCTGGCGCTGGCGGCCTGCTGTGTGCTGACGGGCTGCTCCAAGACCGCCTCGGACGAGGACGTGTTTGGCCCCAGCGCCGGAGACAGGGACCCTCTGGCCCAGCAGACCGCCCCGGTGGAGTCTGCCAGCCAGGCCCCCGCCCAGAGCGAGGCCCCGGCGGCGGAGAGCACCCCCTCGGCCCAGCCGGAGGAGAGCGGCCCTCCCACCCAGACGGCCGCCGCCAATGGGAGCGCCCAGCCCTTCATTGACGAGGTGCCCATGGGCGAGGGCGTGAATCTGAGCGACGAGCTGGTGCCCATGTCCGCCGCCCCCGCCGCCCTGCCCACGGTGCTCAGCCCCGTGGCCTCGGGCACGGCGGTGCAGTCGGGCGGCGGCGCGGAGATCGATTACTCCAACAGCAAGGACGGCTATGTGATGTGCCGGTACGCCGCCGCCAACAGCAAACGCCTGCGGGTGCAGGTGGGCGGACCCAGCACGACCTATACCTATGACCTGCCCACGGGAGCGTGGGTCACCTTCCCCCTGTCCGACGGCAACGGCAGCTACAAGGTGACGGTGCTCCAGAACACCACCGGGAAGAAGTACGCCGTTTTGGCCGCCGCCACCTTCCAGGTGACGCTGGCGGATGAGTTCGCCCCCTTTATCCGTCCCAACCAGTATGTCAACTATGAGAAGGCGGTGAACACCATCGCCAAGGCGGCTGAGCTCACCGGCGGCATGTCCAAGCCTTTGGAGAAGGTGGGCGCGGTTTACAACTACGTGGTGAAGAACCTGACCTATGACCGGGCCAAGGCCGCCTCCGTGACCAGCGGCTACCTGCCCGATCTGGACAGTGTGCTGGCCAGCAGAACCGGCATCTGTTTTGACTACGCCGCGCTGATGACCGGGATGCTGCGCAGCCAGGGCATCCCCTGCAAGCTGGTGGTGGGCTACGCTGGCACCGCCTACCACGCCTGGGTGAGCGTGTGGACCCAGGAGACCGGCTGGGTGGAGGGCGCCATCTACTTCGACGGCACCACCTGGCACCGGATGGACCCCACCTTTGCCTCCTCCGGCAACAGCAGCGAGAGTATCATGCAGTATATCGGGAACGGAAGCAATTATAAGGTGAAGTACCTCTACTAAGCGACGGGGGCTTTTCATGAAACGACTGATTTCCAACGAGGATATTGCCAGCTTGTGTCTTGAGCTGTCCCTGCTTCTCCACGCCGGCGTGAGCACCGGCGACGCCCTCTCCCTGCTCAGCGAGGAGGGAGATCGGAGAGGTATGCTCAAAAACATGGCGGAGCGGGTGGACAGCGGTGAAACGCTGTCCGCCGCTTTGCGTGAAAGCGGGGCCTTCCCCACCTATGTGTGCGGGCTGGTGGAGGTGGGCGAACGGACGGGCAGGACCGAGGAGGCCCTGTCCGCCCTGTCCCGTTATTACGAGGACCGGGCGCGCCTGTCACGCCGGGTGCGCTCGGCGCTGCTGTATCCGGCGGTGATGCTGGCGCTGATGCTGGTGGTCATCGGGGTGCTGCTGGTGAAGGTGCTGCCCATCTTCGACGACGTGTACGCCTCCCTGGGGGGGCGGCTCACCGGGGTGGCCGCCGGCCTGCTCACCCTGGGCCGGTGGCTGGAGAGCGCCATGCCGGTGCTGTTCATTGTGCTGGCGGCTTTGGCGGCGCTGGTGCTGCTGTTCACCGTGGTGGGGCCCCTGCGCCGAGGGATCACGGCCTTGTGGCGGAAAATTCGGGGAGACCGGGGCGTGTCCCGGAAGCTGAACAACGCCCGGCTGGCCCAGGCCCTGGCCATGGGCATGGCCAGCGGCCTGCCGGTGGACGAGGCGGTGGAGCTGTCCGCCAATTTGATGGAGGGCGGCGCCAAAAAGCGGTGCCAGAACTGCCAGAAGCGGCTGGAGGGCGGCGAGAGCCTGGGGGAGGCGCTGAAGGAGAGCGGCCTGCTCCCCGCCCGGCAGAGCCGGCTTTTGGAGCTGAGCCAGCGCAGCGGCGCGGGAGACGCCTCCATGGAGAAGATCGCCCGGGATCTGAGCGAGGAGGGGGAGGCCGCCCTGGACGCCCTGGTGAGCCGGGTGGAGCCCGCCCTGGTGCTGGTGTGCTCGGTGCTGGTGGGGCTGATCCTGCTGTCGGTGATGCTGCCCCTGATGCACATTATGAGCGCCATCGGGTGAGCCTATGAGAAGGAGAAAGGGCGGGGCGGTCGCCCTGCTGCGGGGCGTACTGCTCCCGCTGGCGGCGGTGGCGGTGCTGCTGTGGTTTGCCGCGGCGGTGGACAGCCTGGACAGCGGCCGGTCACAGGAGGATCTGCGCCAGCTGGAGGAGACGCTGCGGCGCAGCTGTGTGGCCTGCTATGCCGCCGAGGGGGTCTATCCCCCCAATTTGGACTACTTAAAGGAACACTATGGCCTGCAGATTGACGAGGCGCGGTATACGGTGCAGTATATGGCCTTCGCGGAAAATCTGATGCCGGACATCACCGTGCTGGAGAACGCGCCATGAAGAGACAGGGGACAAAGCACCATATGGACGGGCTGCTCATGCTGCTGCTCTTCGGCGTGTTCGCGGTGTGCGTGCTCATCGTGCTGCTCACCGGGGCCAGGGCGTACCGGGGGCTCACGGACCGGGACCGGGCGGCCTATGACCGGCGGACCTGTGTGCAGTACATCGCCACAAAGGTGCGGCAGGGGGACTTGACCGGCGGCGTCAACCTGGAGCCCTTCGGGGACGCCGCGGCGCTGTGCCTGAAGGACCCGGAGGGCTTCATCACCCGGCTTTACTGCTTTGACGGCTGGCTGATGGAGCTGTATACTTTCGCGGACGGGGCGCTGGAGCCCCAGGACGGGGAGCGGATCATGCCCCTGGCGGGGCTGGAGCTGACCCTGGAGGACGGGCTGCTGACGGCTGAGCTCCAGGCCGGGGAGGGCGTGACGGACACGCTGCGGCTGTCCCTGCGCTCGGAGGAGGGGGGACGGACATGAGGAGCAAGGCGCCCCTGCTGCTCATGGAGCAGATGGTGATGTTGCTGGTGTTCGCCCTGGCGGCGGCCATCTGCCTCCAGGCGTTTGTGAAGTCGGACGGCCTGTCCGGGGCCAGCGAGGACCGGGACCGGGCGGTGACCCTGTGCCAGGAGGCGGCGGAGGCGGTGCGGCACAGCGGGGGAGATTTAAAAAAGACGGCGGAGCTGCTGGGGCTGTCCTGCCCGTATGAGGGGGATGTGGAATCTCTCTCTCTGGGTTATGACAAGGAGTGGAACAGCTTCGGCGTGGTGACAGAGTTCGGGAAGGATGTGCTCCGCGAGGTGCGGGTCACGCGGATAGACAGTGGCGTGGACGGCTTGGGCAGGGCCCAGGTGGAGGCGTTCGCGTGGGACGACAGGGACGGAGCCGAACATAAATCGATCTACATGATCGAGGTGGCCTGGCAGGTGCCTGCGGCATCGGCAGAGGTGACGGCGGAAGTGTTGGCGGAGGTGGAGATCGACGATGGCACAGCAGACTAGAGCCAGGGAGCGCTTCTCCCCCCCGGCGGTGGGGGGCATCTCCCTGCTGGTGGTGTTCGCCGTGCTGTGCCTGACGGTGTTTGCCCTGCTGGCCCTCACCACCGTCCAGGCGGACAAACGGCTGGCGGACGCCTCGGCCCGGGCGGTGTCGGACTACTACGCCGCCGACTGCGCGGCCCAGGAGATCCTGGCCCGGCTGAGAAGGGGCGAGCAGCCCGAAGGGGTGGAGATCCTGAACCGGCTGGGAGATGGGATCTACACCGCCCACTATACCGTCCCCATCTCGGGCACCCAGGAACTCCAGGTAGAGGTGGAGCTGACTGAGCGATGGGCGGATTACGATTGGCACTACCAGGTGGTCCGCTGGCAGGCGGTCCCCACGGCTGAGTGGGAGGGCGACGAGTCCCTGGATGTCTGGGACGGAACTTGACAAATCAAAGGAGAAACCACATGACACAACTGACGGATTATCTGCAAAAAGCTGTGAGCAGCCGGGCCTCCGACCTGTTTATCGTGGCGGGGGGGCCGGTGTGCGCCAAGCAGGACAACCGCCTGGTGCCCATCAGCCAGGACCGGGTGTTCCCCAACGAGACGGAGGAGCTGATCCGGGAGGTATACGCCCTGGCGAGCCGCCCCATGGACCGTTTCCTCCAGGAGGGGGACGACGATTTCTCCTTCTCCATGGCGGGGATGGCCCGGTTCCGGGTGAACGTCTACCGCCAGCGGGGCTCCATGGCGGCGGTGATCCGGGTGGTGGCCTTCGATATCCCCAACTGGATGGACCTGGGCATCCCCGAGCAGGTGATGGCCCTAGCGGAGGTCCAGCACGGCATGGTGCTGGTCACCGGCACGGCGGGCAGCGGCAAGTCCACCACCCAGGCCTGCGTCATCGACCGGATCAACCGCACCCGGGAGTGCCATATCATCACCCTGGAGGACCCCATCGAGTACCTGCACCGGGACCGGCGGAGCATCGTCAGCCAGCGGGAGGTGGCCATTGACACCCAGAACTACCCCTCCGCCCTGCGGGCCTGTCTGCGGCAGGCGCCGGACGTGATCCTGCTGGGGGAGATGCGGGACCAGGAGACCATCCACACCGCCATGACGGCGGCGGAGACGGGGCATCTGCTCATCGCCACGCTCCACACCAAGGGGGCGGTGAACACCATCGACCGCATTGTGGACACCTTCCCCAGCGGCCAGCAGGACCAGGTGCGGGTGCAGCTGAGCATGGTGCTGCACACGGTGGTGTCCCAGCAGCTGGTGCCCAACACCAAGGGGGGGCTGGTGCCCGCCTTTGAGATCATGCACGTGAACAACGCCATCCGCAGCCTGATCCGGGACAGCAAGACCCACCAGATCGACAACGCCATCGCCGCGGGCGGCGCGGAGGGGATGATTACCATGGATCAGTCCCTGCTGGCCCTGTATAAGGGCCGGGAGATTACGGCGGAGACCGCTTTGTCCTACGCCGACAACCCCGAGCAGCTCCGGCGGAGGATCGGATAAAGAGGGGCCGGGAGCAAAGGCGTCAAGGGAGCCATGAGCTGCCCTTGACGCCTTTATTGTTTGCTATTTTCGGGTCAGATACCAGCTGTACTCGCTCTCGGTGAGGGCGTAGCCCTTGCTCTGGGCGGCCTCCAGGATGGCGGCGGGGTCGTCAAAGAGACAGCTTTTGGACAGGAAGATGTAGTCGGGTACCTTGGCCGGGTTGAGCCGGTAGTAGTCCTCCAGCCGGTCCAGGGCGGTCTGGTTCTCGCCGGAGATCCAGCCGGAAAAGGTGGCGTACTCCATGGGGTCGGCGGCCAGAGGACACCAGGAGCGCTCGTTGAGGATGAGCAGCTTTCCCCGGGGCAGGGCCTTGTAGACCTGAAGCTCGCCGTTCAGCCGCCGGTACACGCCCGCCCGGTAGACCGTGGTGCGCAGCCCCCGGCCCGGCCCCTCCTCCAAAACGGCGGTGAGGGCGGGCGGGGCGTCGTCCATGAAGCAGTGGCTGGCCTTGACATAGGCCTGGAGCAGAAACAGCGCGGAGATGGCGAGGGCGGCCGCCCCCGCGGCGGCGCGGACCTGGAGGCGGGAGGGGGAGGTCCCCGCGCCCTCCCGCAGCTCCCGGAGCAGCCGCCCCATGAACAGCAGGCTGGCGGCGTTGGGGAGGGCGCAGGCCATGGAGATGGCGTAAAAGTAGTTGTTGGAGCCCAGGTTCACCGCCAAGGCGTAGATAAGGCCGCCCAGAAACAGCCCGGCGAACAGCGCCCGGGGCCGCTCCCGGCACAGGAGGTAGGAGACAAGGCCCGGAAAGAGGAGGGGGAGCATGACGGCGTTGTAGTGGATGTCCGCCGCGGTGGGCAGGAACAGGGCATAGCAGACCAAGGCCAGGGCGCAGGCGGCGGACAGGTAGCCGCCCCGGCGCCGGTCCCGCCCCTGGTCCAGGAGGAGGGTCAGCAGCAGAAGGGCGAAGCCCGCCAGCACATAGCGGAACAGGGGATGGCAGTTGAGCAGCAGGGCGCCGGCGTATTGGAGCTTGGCGGGGATGGAGACGCCCTGATGCTCCGGGTCGGCCAGGATATAGGGCAGGTTGTCCAGCACCCCTCGAATGCCGCAGGTGGTGAGAATGTAGAGCAGAAACAGCGCTGCGGCGGCGGCGCAGCCCCCGGTGAGCCACGCCAGGCGGGCGGGGGAGAGGAAGCCGCCCGTGCCGTCTCCGGCGGGCCTGAGGCTCCGCCGGAGGGCGCGGACCCCCACTCCGGCGGCGTAGAGGAAATACGCCGCCGCGAAATAGGGACAGCACAGCACCGCTCCCGCCAGAAAAAGCCCGGACAGCGCCCAGAGCCGCCGCTGCTCAGCCGTGGACAGCAGAAGGCCGGAGAGAAGGATAAAGTCCAGGGCCATGGTGTTGTAGCTCAGGGCCATGAGGTCATAGGGCGTGAACAAAAACCAGGACAGGGCGGCGGCGAGGGCTGACCAGCCGTACTCCCGCACGCGCAGGTAGAAGCACAGGGAGACCAGGCCGTGGAAGAACACGTAGGCGTACCGTGCCGCCAGCAAAATGCCGTCGGTGGAGCCGGTGAGCAGCCGATACAGCCACACCAGCGGGGTGGTGAGCAGCCCCGCCATCTGGGAGACGTGCCACTCGTCGGCAAAGAGCACGTCACCCATGCTCAGCCGGTGGGGGACGGTGAGGTAGAAGGCGTCGTCATAGGCGCCGAAGCCGAAGGGGCACTTCCACAGGGCAAACGCCCCGGCGGCGGCAAACAGAAGTACAAAAATCAGGCCCTGAGAGGGCTTTTTCTCTGTCAGACAGTCCGGGAGCTTCATGAGCCCAGCACCCTTCGGGCGATGTCCACCGACTGGCGGGCGTCCTTCGCGTAGTAGTCCGCCCCCATCTTGGCGGCGAAATCGGTTGTCACCACCGCGCCGCCCACCCAGACCACCGGGGGCTGGGGCAGGGCGCGGAGCAGGCGGATGGTCTCCTCCATGGCCGGGAGGGTAGTGGTCATCAGGGCGGACAGCCCCACCAGCCGGATATCCTGCGCCCTGACCGTCTCCAAAATGACCTCCGGCGGCACGTCCCGGCCCAGGTCGACGGCCTCATAGCCGTAGTTTTCCATCACCGTGCGCGCGATGTTCTTGCCGATGTCGTGGATGTCCCCCTTGACGGTGGCGATCACGAATTTTCCCTTTTTCACTGGAGTTCCGCCCTTTTGGGCGATGGAGGTCTTGATTACCTCAAAGACTGCCTGGGCGGCCTGGGCGGCGCTCAAAAGCTGGGGTAGGAAGGCCCGCCCCGCCTCGTAGTCCGCCCCCACCCTGTCCAGGGCGGGGATGAGCCGGTTTTCCACCAGGGACAGCTCATCCTGGCTTTGGAGGGCCTCCCGGGCCAGCTTTCCCGCGTCCCCCTCCAGCCCCCGGGCCACCGCCTCCTCCAAAGTGAGGGAGGGGACGGTTCCGGCGGGCGCGGAGGGGACGGGGGCGGCCTCGGCGAACCGGGCGATGTAGTCCCGGCACTGGGGGTCCTCCCCGGACAGCACTCGGAAGGCCGCCACCGCGTCCATCATCTCCCACTGGTTGGGGTTGAGGATGGGCAGGGTGAGCCCCGCCCCCAGGGCCTGGGTGAGAAAGCTGCGGGTGACGGCGGAACGATTGGGCAGGCCGAAGGAGATGTTGGACACCCCCAGCACCACCTGGAGGCCCAGCTCCTCCCGGACCATGCGCACGGCCTTCAGCGTCTCACGTGCCTGGTCCTGCTGGGCGGACACGGTGAGGGTGAGGCAGTCGATCCAAACGTCCTCCGCCGGGATGCCATAGCTCAGCGCGGCGTCCAGAATCCGGCGGGCGATGGCCGCCCGCCCCTCGGCGGTCTGGGGGATGCCGTGCTCGTCCAGGCACAGGCCCACCACGCTGGCCCCGTACTTTTTCACGATGGGCAGGACGCGGTCCAGCACCGAGCGCTCGCCGTTCACCGAGTTCACCGCCGCCTTGCCGTCGTAGACCCGCAGAGCGGCCTCCAGCGCCTCCGGGTCGGTGGAGTCCAGCTGGAGGGGCAGGGGGATGGCGCTCTGGATTTTCTTCACCACCTGGGGCAGGAGGGCCGCCTCGTCCACCCCGGGATGGCCCACGTTCACGTCCAGGATGTCCGCGCCAGCGTCCTCCTGCTGGACGGCCAGGTCCAGCACGTAGTCCAGGTCCTGTTCCAGCAGGGCCTGCTGGAGCCGCTTTTTGCCCGTGGGATTAATTCGTTCCCCAACCACCCGTACGCCGTCCAAGAAGCAGGGGGTCATGGCGGAGCACACAAAGCCGGCGGAGCGGTAGGTCCGGGGGGCGGGCGTTTTGCCCTTCAGAGCGGCGGACAGAGCCCGGATATACTCAGGCGAGGTGCCGCAGCAGCCGCCGAAGATGGTTACCCCCGCCTCCAGGCAGGGGAGGAGGGCTTTTACAAACTCGTCCGGACCCATGTCATATCTCCCGGTGGCCGGGTCGGGCAGGCCCGCGTTGGGCTTGGCGATGACGGGAAGGTGGGTGTTCTCGCACAGCTCTTTCAGCAGGGGGAGGAGCAGGTCCGGTCCCAGGGAGCAGTTCAGGCCGACGGCGTCCGCGCCCAAGCCCTCCAATGTGCGGGCCATGGAGGGGATGGTACAGCCGGTGAAGGTGCGGCCGCTGCGCTCAAAGGACATGGTGACCAGCACGGGCAGGGAGGTGTTCTCCTTCACCGCCAGCAGGGCGGCCTTGGCCTCGTACAGGTCGGTCATGGTCTCAATGGACACCAGGTCCGCCCCGGCCCGCTCCCCCGCCACGGCCACCTCCTTGAAATAGTCGTAGGCCCGCTCAAAGGACAGGGTGCCCAAGGGCTCCAGCAGCTCCCCCAGGGGGCCCAGGTCCAGGGAAATTTTCACCTTTGTCCCGGCGGCGGCCTCACGGGCCACCGCCACGGCGGCGGACACCACCTGGTCCACGCCGTACCCCGTCCCTGCCAGCTTCAGGGCGTTGGCTCCGAAGGTGTTGGCGCAGAGGATCTGGCTGCCCGCGTCGATGTACTCCCGGTAGATGGAGCGCAGCAGGTCGGGGTCGGTGAAATTCAGCAGCTCCGGCTTGCCCCCGGGGGGCAGGCCCCGCTGCTGCAAAACGGTGCCCATGGCCCCGTCCAAAATGGTGAGTCCGTCGTGTAAAAAGTCAAGCTCCACAGGTGTTTCCTCCCTTGCGGTATTGGCAGTTCTCTCTCAGAGCGCAAAAGGCGCAGCCCCGGACCCGGGCGGGCTGGGGGGTTTCCGACAGGCCGATGACGGCGGTGACGGTTTTGGAGGGGTTGAGCAGCAGACTGGCTGTCACCTGGACCCCCAGCCGCCGGGGGGCGTCCAGCAGGGCGCAGACGTCCCTTTGCAGGGACAGGGGCAGGTCCCCGTAGCCGGGGCTGAACCGATCGGTGAGGTGTAGACCGGGAAAGCGGGCGGCAATCTCCTCCTCCGCCTGGTCACATCCCGCCTCCACCCAGGCGGAGGCGCAGGCGTCCAGCAGGGCGGCCCCGGCCATGCTCCGGGCCTGCTCCGCCCGAAGGAGGGCCTCAAACTCCGCCCCCAAGGTGCACATGAGCAGCACGGCCTGGGAACAGTCCGCCAGCATCCGCCCCGCCAGGCCCCCGGGGAGGGCGAGGCCCGCCCCCTCCAGCGCCGGGGAGCCGGGGCCGGACACCAGGGGAAAGGCCCGCCAGACCCACCTTGGGGCCACCCGGCGCTTGAGCTTGTCCGCCGCGGCGGACAGCTGGGCGGACAGGGCGGGGTCCGGCTCCCCCCGCACCCCCAGATAGCGCAGGGCCTCAGACAGCTTCAGCTCCATTTGCCCCCTCCCCTCTTCCCATGGACGGTTTCTCTTATGATACCGCAAACCAGGGGAAAAAACAAGCACAGGGGAGTTATTCCCCTGTGCCGGTGGAAGGGACTTGGTAAGCGCGCAGCAGCCGCCGGGCAAACCAGTCCGTGGCCTGGGCCAGGTCGTAGGCAAAGCCGGTGGTGCACCAGTTGTAGGTGAGGCCCCGGATGGAGATCATCATCCAGTTGGCGATTTCCCGGGCGCTGTCCCCGTGGCCGTCCAGCTCGCCGCTGTCCAGGCCGCCTTGGAGCACCCGGATGAGCACCGTCACCAGGCTGTTGTCCTGGGGCCGGTTGAAGGAGGGGTTGTCCGGGCTGTATAGCAGCCGGGTCATCCGGCGGTCCGTCAGCTCGCTGGAGTAGTGGGCGTAGTGCTCAAAAAAGAACAGCGCCCGCTCCACGCAGGTGGGCTGGGTGAGCTGGGGCTCCACCACCTGGGTGAAGTAGTGGTCCGCCACCTGGTAGGTCTCGTAAAAGACCTCCAGCTTGGTGGAGTAATAGTTGTAAAAGGTGCCGATGGACACGTCGGCCCGCTCCACGATGTCCCGGATGGTGATGCTCTCAAAGTCCCGCTCAGCCAGCAGCTCCACTGCGGCGTTGAACAGATTCAGCTTGGTCTGTTCCGCCTGAAGCTGGCGCTTGGTCTTGTTCTCCTCCGTCAAGTGGACCGCCTGCCTTTGTCTTGTGTGTTAGCAGGCATTATACCGGAAAAACGCCCCGTTGGCAAGGGGGAGCGGGGGAAAGCTTCCTCGGCATATCCCACAAATTTTGATACCCAAAGTATACAGGGTGCACAAAATTTTTCAGAGGATATTTTCCCTATTGACGGTCCCTACAAAGAGTAGTATAATTTTTAACGAACAAGTTCAGTGAACAAATTCACCAAAATTTGGAGGGATAGTCATGGCAAAATTTATCACGGCCCAGGAGGCGGCCAAGCTGATCCCCGACGGGGCCACGGTGGGTGTGGCGGGCATGGGTCTGTCCGGCTGGGCGGAGGAGATCGCCTGCGCCATGCGGGACAGCTTCCGGGAGACGGGGCACCCCTGCGGCCTGCATCTGAAGCAGGGCAGCGCCTTGGGCGACTGGGGCTACGGCAACGCCTTTGTGGGCTGGAACCGTTCCAAGCGGGAGGGCGGCCCGGACAAGGAGCACGGCAACCGGGGGGCCACCCGGCTGGGCGAGGCGGGCCCGGGGCTGGTGAAGAAGTGGACCAGCGCCCACATCGGCAGCGCCTTCACCCTGTGCGACCAGGCCAGGAACAACGAGCTGGAGAGCTACTGCCTGCCCCAGGGCGTCATCATCAACCTGTGGCGCGAGATCGGCGCGGGCCGTCCCGGCCTGCTCACCAAGGTGGGCCTGGGCACCTTTGTGGACCCCCGGGTGGAGGGGGGCCGAATGAACCAGTGCGCCAAGGACGAGCTGGTGAAGGTGGTCAATTTCGAGGGGGAGGAGTACCTGTTCTACCCCGGCTTCAAGGTGGATGTGGCCATCCTCCGGGGCACCATCGCCGATGAGAACGGCAATATCTCCTTCGCCCGGGAGAGCGTCATCAACGAGGGCTTCGCCGTGGCCAACGCCACCAAGAACTCCGGCGGCATCGTCATCGTCCAGGTGGAGTACCTGGCCAAGAAGGAGACCCTGCCCGCCAAGGACATCAAGATCCCCGGCACCCTGGTGGACTACGTGGTCCAGGCCCGGGACCCCAAGTCCTGCTGGCAGGCGGAGGGCGACTACTGGGAGCCCTCCTTCTCCGGCGAGATCCGCAAGCCCCTTACCTCCATCGAGCCCCTGCCCTTGGACGAGCGGAAGGTCATCTGCCGCCGCTGCGCCATGGAGCTGAAGGCCGGCGACCTCATCAACCTGGGCGTGGGCATGCCCGCCGACATCGCCAAGGTGGTCAACGAGGAGGGCCTCATCGACCAGGTGACCATGTCCACCGAGAGCGGCATGGTGGGCGGCGTGCCGTCGGCCCTGCCCAGTTTCGGCTCCGCCTACAACCCCGAGGCCATCATCACACCCAACGAGATGTTCGACCTCATCAGCGGCGGCGGGCTGAACATGACCTGCCTGGGCATCGGCGAGATCGACAAGGACGGCAATAACAACGTCAGCCGGATGGGCTCCCGGCTCACCGGCCCCGGCGGCTTCATCGACATCAGCTCCAACACCCCCAAGGTCATTTTTGCCGGCACCCTGGTGGGCAAGGCCAAGGTGAAGGTAGGCGATGGCAAGCTGGAGATTCTGGAGGAGGGCACCATCCAGAAGTTCGTGGACCAGGTGGGCCAGATCACCTTCTCCGGCCAGTACGCCCCCGACGGCCAGGAGGTGCTGTATGTCACCGAGCGGGCGGTGTTCAAGCTCATCGACCACAAGCTGACCCTCATCGAGATCGCCCCGGGCATCGACCTGGAGAAGGATGTGCTGGGCCAGATGGGCTTCCGGCCCGAGATCTCCCCCGACCTTAAGACCATGGACCCGGCCCTCTTCCAGGAGCACTGGGGCAAGCTGGGCGAGACCCTGCGCTGAGTTACTTTTTCTTGAAAGAAAAAGTAACCAAAAAGAACTTTAAAACGTTATCAACAGGGTTGTGACCGTATCGTTTTCGCTCGGTGACGAACAAAACGGTTTCATCGAGAAATAGTATGAATCAATATTATTCATAAAAATATTTTTAGGAGGAATTTATCATGAGCAGCCCGTTTTTTACTGAGGACCATGAGTCCATCCGCGAGATGGCGCGAGACTTCGCCAACAAGACCCTGGCCCCCATCGCCGCCGACGTGGACAAGAACGAGCAGTTCCCCATGGACGTGGTAA